>CEQE01018451.1_pt1 | contig 16029 bp, 13 predicted proteins | sample 356201 | NCBI WGS metagenome assembly CEQE01 (sample SAMEA2619970, study PRJEB7988) | marine metagenome | biome: marine biome (ENVO:00000447); feature: mesopelagic zone (ENVO:00000213) & marine oxygen minimum zone (ENVO:01000065); material: "saline water (ENVO:00002010), including plankton...
GCCACGGCGGTGGTCGACGGTCATCCCGGCCCAGTTGTTGGCGCCGCCGACCCGCTGCCAGGCATCCGCGGGCCAGGTCTCGTACCCGACCTCGCCTGGGTGCGGAATCGTATGGAAGATCCAGGCACGCTCGCCGGTCCGCACGTCGAAGGCCCGGATGTGCCCCGGCGCCGACTGGAAGCCTTCCGCCACCCGCGTGGGCAGGATGATCAGGTCCTCGTAGATCGCACCGGGGGTGTTCGAGGCGATGAACAGGTCGCCGATGTCGCGATCCAGGCCTTCCCGGAGATCGATCGACCCACGGTCGCCGAACGAAGTAATCGGTTGTCCACTCTCCGCGTCGAGCGCGTACAGCCGGAACCCGCCGGTCGAAAGGATCCGGCGGTCGTCACCGTCCGCCCAGTAGGTGACCCCGCGGCTCACGCCGGCGCCGAACTGGTCGTAGGCGCCGTCGAACGGATCGAACGTCCAGTGCGGCTCACCCGTGGCGGCGTCGAGCGCGAACACCTTGAGCTGCGCCGAGGTGGCGTAGAGCACGCCATCGACGACGATCGGGTTCGCCTGGATCTGCGAGCGGTCGTCGGGGTCGGCATCGCCGGTCCGGTAGACCCAGGCCACCTCGAGGTTGGCGACGTTGTCGCGGGTGATCAGGTCGAGCGCCGAGTACTGGTTGCTGCCCGGCCCCTGATAGACCGGCCACTCGGTCTCGGGGAAGCTGCCGCAGGCAACCGCCGACAGGACGAGGGTCCACGGGAGCAGTCGTCGCATTACGGCAGACCGTAGATGAGCCGCTGGATCATCGCGTAGTTGCCGTCGATCCACCGCGTCAACTGGCCGGCCAGGGCGAAGGCCGGCGATCGCAGGACACCGCGGCGCTCGCCGATGAAGTCGGTCGTGTAGTCGTGGTTCCTGATCGTCACTCTGATGATCGCGATCCCTGGGTCCCGCCACGACCCGAGGAAACTGATCCGGCTCGTGGCGACGACCTCGAGGTACATGTCGGCCTGCCCCCGGGATTCCACGACCAGGACCGAATCGGCGTACTCCTCACGGTTCAGCCGCCGGCGGAGCCCCGCGACCGCGTCGGGTGCCCGATCGACTTCGAAGTAGTACCGGTCGGGGTCGCGCGGCACCGGATGCCGCGGCGGCAGGAAGACCGGCACCTCCACGTCGGCGCGCAAGGGCGACTCCATCTCGGCGAAGACGAAGACGCGAATCGGATCGACCACCTGAGCCCGACCGGGTGCAGCCCACAGCAGCACGAGGGCGGTCGGCGCCAGGATCCGGCTCCAGGTCATGTTGGCCTTCCGAGGCTCGGAGAGCATATACCGCCCAGGCGCCGGAGGGGCGCCTCGTGTCGCTTCTCAAGCGCTTGACACTCGGGTGGTCGAATGATATTTAACCGTTTGGTTAATTATTATGCCCGCACTGGATCACGTCCTGACCGCCCTGTCCGACCCGACCCGCCGGGCGATCGTCGAGCGCCTCAGCCGCGGCCCGGCCCGCGTCACCACGGTGGCCGAGCCCTTCGACATGTCGCTCGTCGCCGTGTCGAAGCATGTCCGGGTACTGGAGCGCGCCGGACTGGTGCGGCGGGCGCGCCGCGGGCGGGAGCACACGCTGACGCTGGACGCCCGACCGCTGCGCCGGGTGGCCCAGTGGACGTGGCGCTACGAACAATTCTGGAACGCCCGCCTCGATCGGCTCGAGGGTCTCTTCTCGAAGAAAGGACGGCGCTCATGAAGGCGTCTGACCTCACGGTATCGCGGACGATCGGCGGCACGCCCGAGGCGGTCTACGACGCCTGGCTCGACCGCGACGGCCCGGGATCGCTCTTCTTCGGATCGAAGCGCGTCATCCTGAACCTCGAGGTCGGCGGCCTCTTCTATCTCCTCGTCGATCACGAGGGGCGCGAATGGGCGCACTACGGCCGGTTCGACCGCCTCGAGCGCGGCAAGACGCTCGAGCACACCTGGATGTCCGAGCCGACGCAGGGCCTGGAAAGCGTCGTCACGGCCACGTTCGCGCCGGTCGACGGTGGCACGGAGGTGACCCTCCATCACGCCAACGTGCCCGACACCGGCCTCGGACGCGGCCACAAGGAAGGCTGGGCGGGATGTCTGGACGAGTTGGCGAAGCGCGTCGAGGGCGCGCCGGCCTGACCGCGCGCCTCACCCACGCGCCCGGCGGGTCCATTCGGCTTCGAACGTCTGTCGCGAGGCGAACGCTTTCTGCGTGCCGATCTCGGTCGTCGACAGCGCGGCGTACAGGCTGGCCCGCGCGAGCGCCTCGGCCTCGGGTGCGCCTTCGGCGAGGAACACGGCGAGGCTGCCGATGAAGGCGTCACCCGCTCCGGTCGTGTCCTTGGCCACGACCGGGAACGGCGACACGCGAGTCGCCGCCTCCGCATTGGCCATGACCGCGCCCTGCTCGCCGAGCGTGACGACGACCGTGCGAAATCCTTCGGCCACGAATCCACGAGCACAGTCCTCGGCATCGGCCACGGTCTTCACGGAACGACCCGCAATCGCTTCGGCCTCGGTCTCGTTCGGAATGAAGTAGTCGACCGCCGAGACCTTCGACAGATCGAGCGGTTGCCCCGGCGCCGGGTTCAGGATGCAGCGGACACCGTGCGCGCGCGCCACACCGACCGCGTGATAGACGGTCTCGAGCGGCACCTCGAGCTGCAACACGAGCACGTCGGCACGGCGGATGAGCGGTTCCGCCAGGTTGACGTCGTCGGGCAATAGGTGCCCGTTCGCGCCGGGGACGACAAGGATCCGGTTCTGGCCCGATGGGTCGACGAAGATCGGCGCGACGCCGCTGGACACGTTGGCCACCGAGCGCACGTGCGTCACGCCGACGCCGAGCGAGTCGAGGTGCTCGAGCGTGGCCGGCCCGAACAGATCGTCGCCGACCCGCGCCACCATCTCGACCTCGGCACCGCACAACCGGGCCGCCACCGCCTGATTGGCGCCCTTGCCGCCGAAGCCGAGGTCGAACCGATCGGCAAAGACCGTCTCACCGGGCCGGGGGAAGGTGTCGACGAACGTCGTGAGATCGACGTTGGCGCTTCCGACGACGACGATGCGGGGCGACGCCATGATCCGCTCGGCCCTAGCGGCTCACGCGCTCGACGAACATCCGGATGAACCGGTCCCAGTCGAGGTCGTACTGAACCTGGACGCGCGGCGCCCCCTCGGCGCCGGGCCACGGCTCGTCGCCGCCGACCGACACGCCGTAGTTGATCCCGTGCAGCGCGTCGACATCGACGAACATCTCCTGCGTCGTCACGAGCGTCGGGTCGATGAGGCTGGCCACGGCGACCTGGTCGTACATGAGGTCGCTGCGGCCGGGATTCGCGGCATAGCGAGGCCCGAGCCGCTCGCGCGCGAGCCGGGTGATCGGCGTATCACGCGCGACGATCGCCTCGTACCACTGGCGCGTCAGCCCGGTCTTGCGCGACACGTTGAGCGGCGACAGCATCGTCGGGATTCCGGCGCGCAGCACACTCCGGGCCGCCTCCGGATCGACCCAGAAGTTGAACTCGGCGTTCGGCGTGACGTTGCCGTGGCCGTCGGGCAGCTGCGCGATGGCGCCGCCCATGATGACCAACTGCTTGACGCTCGACGCGAAGCGCGGGTGCTGGCGGATCGCCATCGCGACGTTGGTCAGGGGACCGATGGCGACGAGGGTGACTTCGCCCGGGGCGTCGAGGACGGTCCGCACCATGAAGTCCATGGCCGAGATCGACTCGGCCGACTTCGAGGCGAACCCGCCCGCGGGCATCGGCGGCGGATCGCCCGAATACCATTCGCCGTACTCACCCCGCGCGAAGTCGGACGGTGCGTGCACCAGCGGCATGTCAGCGCCCTGGTAGACCGGCAGCTCTTCGCGGCTCGAGAGCTCGAGCATCTTCAAAACCTCGGCCGTCGCCCGCTCGACGCTGAAGTTGCCGGCCACGGTCGTGACGCCGAGAATCTCCAGTTCGGGCGAACCCAACGCCAGCGCGAGGGCCCAGCCGTCGTCGGTCGGCGGCAGGCCGAAGTCGGTGTCGAAGATGACCTTGTGGGGCTGGGCGTGCGACGTGGCGGCCAGTGCGCACATCAGCAGCAGCATCGCTGCAATCCCGATCCAATGTCGCATCTCACGCTCCGTAGGCGCGGGCAATGACGGTGATGGCCAGCAGGTAGCAGACGAACATCGCCGCCAGAGCGAGCGCCGACTGTCGAGGCGCCCCGCGGAACTCCCGCCAGACGACGACGCCCCACGCCGCGGCGACCATCGGCGCCGCCTGCCCGATCGCGTACGCGATGGCGACACCGACCATGCTCGCGGCAACGAAGTTGAAGACGCCGCCGATCCCCCAGACGACCCCACCCAGGAGGCCGAGGGCATGCTCGCGCCACGGCGCGGCCGCGTAGTCGGCGTAGGTGACCGGCAGGCCGGCCAGCGGGCGGCGCATGAAGTAGGTATTCACCGGCACGCAGCAGACGAGCGCGCCCAGCGTGAAGCAGACCGCAACCGTGTACGGCCCGAGCGGCGTCCCGGTCGTCAGCGCCCGCGTGACGAGCGGCGCGAAGAGCCCCATGAGCACACCCGAGACGAGGCAGATGCCGATGCTGCGACGCGAGGTGGACCGGCCGGAGCCCTCCAGGCCGGCGTAGGCCTTGCCATCGAAGACGACCGCGACCACGGCGAGCAAGACGCCGAGTGCGAGCAGCCACCCGCTGCCGGTCGGTTGGAGGGCGTAGCTCAGCGCGACGCCTTCTATCAGCGCGACGCCGATGGCGATCGGGAACGCAATGGCCAGGCCGGCCATCTCGATGCCGGCCACCAGCAGCAGGTTCGCGACGTTGAAGATGACGCCGGCCGCGACGGCGTAGACGATGTTGGCCGTGTCGGCCGCGCGCAGGTTCGCCAGGAAGCTATCGCCGCTCGAACCGAATGACCCGAGCGTGAACGCCAGAACGAGCGAGGCCAGGACGATGCCGAACGCGTAGTCCCAGTAGAACAGCTCGAATCGGTAGCCCCGGGTCAGCTTGAAGGCATTGGCCCACGACCCCCAGCAGATCATGCTGGTGAGCATCATCAGGAGGGCGACGGCGAACGTGGCCGGCAAGAACATTCAGGCGTTACCGCACCGATTCCGAAATAATCCGGTCGTACACGTCCCGCGCGTGCTCGTAGGCGGCCGCTGCCGCCGCGCGCTCCTCCTCGCGGATGAGCGGCTGCTTCATCAGCCAGCACTGGTCGACCGCCTCGCGGCACCACTCGGCGCTCGTGCGCGACGCCCGGATCGGCGCGTCGTCGACGACGACGAAAATCGGATTGGTGTGCGAACTGCCCATGACGCGCAGCGCCACCCAGCTCGACCGCTCGATCGCCACGTCGAACCGGAGGTCAGTCCAGACGCCGTCGGCCTCGATCTCCACACGATCCGCGACTTCGCCGTTGACGATCAACTCGACCGGAATCCGCCGGCTCGTCCCGATCCGCGCGCGCTCGATGTGCCAGTACGGCGGCTCGACGAGCGACCGAGCGGCGATCGCCGCACCCACGTCGCTCAGTTCGACAGGCAGCCGTGCCGTCACCCTGGCCGTGACCGTCGCGCGGCCAGCGGCCGGCAACCGCAGTTCGCTGCCGCTCGTACCGACGTCGAGGCCGTTCACGGCGAAGTCGACCAGGTGCGAACCGCCCTCCGAGACGTAGCTGCGGCCGTTCTTCGTCGCCTCGGCGAAGGTCGTGAAGTCGAGCGGGCCGTCTATCTTCGCGTAGGTGCGGGTCATGCCGACCCGATCGTCGTAGATGCACGGAAAGTCCGTCTCGCCGCTGATGCGCGTCCGGAAGCCGGAGTTCAGCGTGTGATACCAGATGTTCAGCTCCCAGGGGACCGGCGTATCGCCCGCCGAGATGAAATCGACCGCGTCGTGCGTGACGGTCATGATGTACTCGTTGGCGCCAATGCCGTCGAACTTCGCCATCGTGTAGTTCGGCAGTTCGAACGTCGGCTCCATCGGTTCGAGCCCCCAGCCCGAGTGCGCGTAGCCGACCACGCCGTCCTGTGACTGCCCCCACTGCAAGACCGGGAGGGTCCAGCTCGGCCATTCTTCGATCAACGAGGTGCCGGGGTAGTCGTCCTCGTCGAGGCGCAGCAGCACCAGATGACCGGCGTGCGACGACGGGAAGCCGGACACCTCGACGTCGTAGCGCAACAGGTTGTCGTCGGTCGACAGCACGTGCACCTCGCCGTCGAAGAACTGCTTCTGGTGGTACCAGCTCGGCCCCCAGTTGAGGACGCAGGCGACGTCGAGGTCCTCGCCGAGCGCCTGCCGCCACATATGCTCCGGATCGACTCCCTCTTCCGGGCTTTCGTAGTGGCTGCAGCCGGCGGCATGGACGTGATGATCGCCGCTATGCCAGCCGAAGCTCGACAGGTCCACCCAGCGCTGGAGTTGGAACGATTCCTCGATCGCCTCGACCCCTTCGGGCACGGTGATCCGCTTGCTCTGCGGCACGTACTCCGGCCCGCGCGTGTAAGTGACGTCGTAGCTGCCGGGCGGCAGCGCGACGTACTCGCCGTCGCTTCGGTACACCTGCGCGTGAAAGTAGAAGTCGGGGAAAATGTCGGTCGTCGCCGAGCGCCGTGACGGCAGCGGATAGATCCCGACCAGCCGGCCGGGCCCCGGCGTCTGGTCGCCGCTCCGAGCCGCCGGGTCGGCCACGGGCCCGCCTTCCTCGAATGCGCGGCGGCGCGCCAGCGTCTGCCGGTAGTCCGAGGACCAGATCGACGAGTCGTCGCCCAAGCGCTCGACGCCATCGGTGATGACGAACGAGGCCATCGTCGGCGTGCCGTCGTGATCTGCCACGCGCAGCACGACCTGCACCGACGGCTGGCAGTCGAACAGGACATCGATCGCGTTCCGGAAGCCGAGATCCTGCGTGCCCGGGCCGACCTGGAAGCCGATGCGCGCCTCGCGCTGCCCGGCCGTTGTGGAATTGATCTGCAAGATGGCGTACTCGAGGGGCAGCCCGGACAGGTTCGGCAGCATCGGCCGGCGGCGGTACATCACCATCTCGAGGAACCGGTTGGCGAGCTGGCCTGGGGTGATCTCCGTCTCTTCACCTGCCCGCGGTGCACCGGTCGACCGGAACAGCGCGGGCTCGGCGTTCGGGCTCTCGACCTCGAGCCGGCCGCGTACGGCGCCCTGATTGTGGACCTTGACCAGTGTCGCCTTCCAGCCGTGCTGGACGATCTCGGCTGGCGCTGGGCCCCGCACGACGCTCACCCTGGCCTCGGGACTGATCTGCACCATGACCAGAACGTAGCGATCGAGAATCTGCTGGATCTCTTCGACAACGGCAGGCGTAGGCGCTTCGTCGCGCAGCGTTTCGAGCCGCCGCGCGTCGGCGGCCGGCAGCGCGCTGCCCAGGAACTCGAGCGCTTCCATGAGACGCGCGACCTGCGCGACGAACGGCTGAGGCTCGACGTTTGGGACGATCGGCAGCGTCTGCGCGCCGAGGTTCGAGGTGACGACGACGAGCGCGAGTGCGAGCGGTGCAAGCTTCGTCATGGTGAGGCTCCTGCACTACTCCACGGGTCCCAGGCCCGTCCGGATGATGTTCCGCTCGCGGTCGACCCAGTCGACGTAGGCATTGCCCGGCAGGAACTCGTCGTGCGCGTCGGCGAGCAGTTCCTGCAGCCGTGCTTCCAGCGCCTCGACGACCGCCGCGTGCGCCGGGTCGCCGCTCAGATCGTTCATCTGAAACGGGTCGGCCTGGTCGTCGAAGAGCACCGTCTCGCCCGTAATCCACCGCGCGTAGGTGTACTGCGCCGTCTTCAGGCCACGCCACTCCGGCCATTGGGCGCCTTCTTGCGTGCTGGTCATGAAGTAGTCCCAATGCGCCGTGTAGTTACTCATCAAGACGGCGTCCCGATCGGGCGCCGTGCCGCCGAGCAGCTCGGCGCTCATGTCCACGCCATCGAGATCGGCCGGGCTCGCGAGCCCGGCCAGCGACGCCAGCGTCGGAAAATGATCGAGCGGGGTGTGTAGCGTCTCGGTTCGCGTGCCCGGGGCGATTCGACCCGGCCACCGAACGACCATCGGGACGCGCACGGCCTCGGCGTAGGGCACCATCTTGTTCCGGCGGCGGTGGCTGCCGAGCATCTCGCCGTGGTCGGAGGTGAAGACGACGATGGTGTCGTCAGTCAGCCCGGCCTCGTCGAGATACGCGAGGATCCGCCCCATGTTGTCGTCGGCGTTCTTCGCCATGGCGAAGTAGGCTCGGGCGTCAGACAGATTCTCTTCGCGGGCATCGTCCGGCACGTTCTCGTCCCAGACCAGCTCGTCGGGAATCTGTTCGAGATAGCCCTCGGGCGTCCGGTTGAACGGCGGGTGAGGCGGATGCGGCGCGACCATGACGAAGAACGGCTCGCCGGCCTCGCGCGCTTCCTCCATGTAGTCGATCGCCATCGTCGTCAGGCCGTCCGACTCGTACTCGTTCATGACGAGCAACTCGGGCTCGTTACGGTAGTACGGCGCGGCCAGGAACTCGGCGTGGAAGTTGAACGCGGCCCAGTCCTCGAACCCGAGCCGGGTCGGCCCCGGCGGGACGAAGTTGAAGTCGGGATTCTCGTCGATGTAGGGCTGGGCGTGATCCCAACTCCCGTTCTCCTGCCCGACCCACGCCATCTTGTGACTGCCGGCCGCCAGGTGCCACTTCCCCATGAACGCCGTTCGGTAGCCGGCGTCGTTGAAGACATCGGCGACGCCCTGGACCGAGGTGTTCGCCTCGAGGAAGTTGAGCATCAAGCCGGTGTGCGTCGGGTAACGGCCGGTCATCAGCATCCCGCGATACGGCGTGCAGACCGGTGTCGTCGAAAGCCCGTTCGTGAAGAGCGCGCCTTCCTCGGCGAGGCGATCGATGTTCGGCGTCGTGATGTTGTCGCCGCCCCCGTAGGCGCCGATGATGTCGGTGCGGTACTGGTCGTAGAAGACAAACAGGACGTTCGGCTGGTCCGGCTCCTCGAGGGCCGGCGCGTCCGCGGGCGGCGCGCCCGAACACGCGGCGGTCACCAGGATCGCCAGGGCGATCCCTCCCCACTTACACATTCTTGTACCCTTCCGTGAAGAACTCACGCAGGCGCCCGGCGACGAGCACTTCCTCGCCGTCGCGCATGCACCGCGTCTGGACACGCCGGCTGCCGAAGAGGCTCGACAGCGCGACGCGACGCTCCGGCCGCCGGCGGAGGTGGTTGCGGACCTCGGCGTGCGTCATCGGAATCACGCTCTCGTCCCAGTCGATGTCGACATAGGACGCCGCTTCGCCGGCCTCGTCGTCGATCACCTCGGCCGTGAACCCGTCGATCCCCTGCAGTTCGGCCGCCACATACTCGGCCTTCGCCTTCCACCCTTCGCGCTCGGCGGCATGGTCGAGATTCTCGTAGCGGTTGAGGGCGACGATGAGGCCGATGATCTCCTCCTTGCCGACCTTCATGCCGCGGCCGATCAAGTCGTTCGGCGCCGCCTGCATCCGCGCCGCCTCGATCAGATCGGCCCGCCCCGAGAGGATGCCGGTCGACTGCGGCCCGCGCAGCCCTTTCCCGCCGGAGACGACGACCAGGTCGGCGCCCAGTTCGTTGTAGATCGTCAGATTGCCGGTCGGCGGCAGCCGCGAGGCGCCGTCGATCATCACCGGCACGCCGGCGGCCCGGCCCACCTCGATCAGTTCCTCGGGTTGGAGCACCTCAGCCGCCATCGTCGCGCCGAGCGCACCGTGCCGCGGCAGGCCGAAGACGAGCGCCGTGTTCTCGCCGATGGCGTTCATCAGTTGCTCGCGGCCCTCGACCTCGACGATCGTGGCGCCGGCGGCCTGCAGCGCGAAATCGTACGGATAGCGGTGTGCCTTCTGCATGACGCACTCCCGCTTCGCCCAGGTCGGGTTCGGCAGCGCCTCCATCTTTTCCTCGTCGGTCCCGGTGAGGCACGCCGCGGTGCCGAGCAGCAATCCGCCCGAGGCGCCGGAGGTGATGAGCGCCGCTTCGGCCCTGACGACCTCGGCCGCCCGCCTGCCGGCCGCGACGTTCAGCTCGTCGATCATGACGAAGTAGTCGTTGGCCTCCTGCATCGCCTCAATCACCTCGGCGGGCATCCGCGAGCCGCCGAGCGCGGTCGCATGGCCGTGGCCGGGCAGGTGCGCCTTGACGCCCAGCAGGCGTGTATAGATGTTGTCGCTCTCGACCTGGGCTTCGATCGCCGCCACCAGCGTCTCGGGATCGGGCGTCGGGGCACTCGCGGCGTCCCCGCCGCTGGGGGCGCCGCCGCACGCACCCGCCACACCCGCAGCTATCGTGGCGCCGAGGAAGTGTCTGCGCGTCAGGCCGGTCGTCGGTTGCGCGTCGGGAGCATCAGCCGGAAGAACGTCTCGTGGCGCCATGGCGGGCCTCCTCCATTGATGTTGTTGGGGGGGTGATCATACCCGAAGGGGCTCGGAACTCTCAGCGGGTGAAGCTGAACTCTCGCTCGGGGTCGTAGTCGGGGTTCTCGGTGGGCATCTGGGCACCGACCTCGTCCCGCCAGGCGTGCAGTAGATCGCGCAGCCGCGTCGCCTCCTCGGGCAGCGTCTCGACGAGGTTCACGACCTCGGCGATGCTCGTGTCGAGGTCGTACAGCTCCACGCGCATGTCTTCGTAGAACTCGATCAGCTTGTAGCGGCCCGACCGGACGGCGCCGTAGGGCGCGGCCCCGCCCGGGTGATAGTGCGGGTAGTGCCAGTAGATCGCGTCGCGCTCGAGCGTGCCCTCACCGCGCAGCGTCGGCACGAGGCTCGATCCGTCGACGACTCCGCCGAGATTCCTCACCCCCGCGATCTCCAGCACCGTCGGATAGATATCTGGGCTGATGACCGGCGTACGCTCAACCGATCCAGGGGCCATCGCGCCGGGCCAGCGGACGATAAACGGCACCCGAACGCCACCCTCGTAGGCCGAGCCCTTGCCGACTCTGAGCGGCCAATTCGTCGTCACCCGCCCCCACGGCGACAGTGGCAGCACCAGCCCGCCATTGTCGGACGCGAAGATGACGACGGTCCGATCCGCGACCGAGAGCGTGTCGAGCGTCGCGAGCAACCGGCCGACGTTTGCGTCGACGCTCTCGATCATCGAGGCGTATCCGGGATTCCGGTGCGTCCATGCACCCGCCGCGGCATCCTGGGTCGCGGCCTTCGCTTCGTAGGCCGCCAGCCGGTCGGCTTCGGGCTCGATCGGCGTGTGCACCGTGTAGTACGGCAGGTACAGAAAGAACGGACGGTCGCGGTTGGCGGTCACGAACCCGATCGCCTCGTCGGTCAGCCGGTCGGTCAGATACGCTGCACCGTTCGGGGCGTCTTCAGAGAGCGTCGGAATGCCGTAGGGCGCGTGGTAGCTCGGCGGCTGGCCGCGATGGTCGCCGGCGACGTTTAGATCGAAGCCGTGATCCTCGGGCCGGGACGATTCGCCGCCCAGGTGCCACTTGCCGATCGAGGCCGACGCGTAGCCCGCCGGTCGAAGCGCCTCGGCGATCGTCAGCGCCTCGGCCGGCAGGCGATGTGTCCATTCAGGAATCTGGAGCTTGGCCCACGGGCGGGCGTGGCCGTCGATCCAGTCCGTGACCCGCAGGCGCGCGGGATACTGGCCTGTCAGGATGCTGGCGCGTGTCGGCGAGCAGACGGTCGTCGCCGCGTAGGCGTTCGTGAAGCGCATCCCCTCGGCGGCGAGCGCGTCGATGTTGGGCGTCTCGTGGAACGCACTACCCATGACACCGAGATCGGTCCAGCCAAGATCGTCGACGACGATGAGGACGATGTTCCATGGGAGGTCGGCGGCCGGCGACGCCGGCGGCGTCTCGGAGGGCGAGCCGGTGGGGGTGGACCCGCCGCAGGCGGTCAGGAGAACGACACCGACCAGCACCGCGAGCTGTCGCTGCTGACTAGTCATCTATAATCTCGCGTACCCAGGAAGTCCGAGTGCTCAGAGTTGTCTCCGGCGTTTTAGCATGATTGTCTGTTGCGGCGCGATCGTCCAGGACTGCTTCCTGCACGCCGAACCGGCCGACAAGGGCACCTTGTCGGAAGTCGAGCGGCTGCGCTACTCGACGGGCGGGGCGCCATCGAACGTCGGCCGCGCCCTCGGCAAGCTGGGCATCGGCGTCGAGGCGGTCGGATGCGTCGGCGCCGACCCCGCGGGCCGCTGGATCGTCGACGCACTGCGGACAGCCGGCGTCGGCACGGGCGGCGTGCAGGTCGTCGAAGACGGCACCTCGGGGATCAGCATGATCCTGGTGGCACCCGATGGCGAACGGACGGTCTACTGCTACCCCGGCGTCAACGATCGGTTCGACGCCGACGACGTCGAGCCGTCGTCCGACTGGCGGATCTGCCACGTCGGCTACCCGTCGTTGATGCCCCGATGCCGCGGCGTCCGGCTGGCGAGGCTGTTCGAACGGCTGCGGTCGCAAGGCATCGTGACCTCGCTCGACACGACCTGGTCGATGGCCGAGGTGCCGCTCGACGATGTCGAGGCGGCGCTGCCCCACACTGACATCCTTACGCCGAACCTGGGTGAGGCCGAGCAGCTCGCCGGCACCGCACCGGGCTCGGGACGCGCGGAAGCGCTGGCCCAGTTCCTCCTGGACCGCGGCGTGGGAACCGTCGTCATCACGCGCGGCCCCGAGGGCGTCTACCTGGCGACCGGCACCGGCCGTGAGCGGTCGACGCCAAGCGGCGTGGCACTGCCCCCACCCGGCCTGTCGATTCACGTGCCGGCCTACGAGACTCGGGGCATACTCAACACGACCGGCGCCGGCGACACGTTCGGCGCCGGATTCCTCGCCGGCCTCACCAGGGGCATCGACCCGGAGGTCGCGCTCAACGTCGGCGCGCTGGCGGCCGCGCTCCATATCGAGGGCTCGAGCGTGCCACCGTTCGACGAGGTGGTGGGAATGCTGAGTGGGCGGCGGACGATCGCTGAGGGCTGAGGGGGCAATGGGCGTGAGGGTGGGCGTTGCGCGAGTCGATCCCTCCTGTTGGGAGGCGGCCGCCTGGGCCAGGCGTGGGCGTCTCGCCGCTGCCGCTCTCATGCTCGTCTCGACCGCCTGCGGCGCGCCGCCCGAGGCGCCCGAGCCGTTCTCCCCGGTCGAGACGTCGTTCAGCGTCCTGCTGATCACCGTCGACGACATGAACTGGGATTCGGTCGGCGTCTACGGGGCCGCCATTCCCGATCTGACGCCGAACATCGACGCGCTCGCCGCGGAGGGGATGCGATTCGAGCAAGCGCACGTCACGATCGCGATCTGTCAGCCGACGCGCGCCGTCTGGATGACCGGCCGCTACCCACACCGAAGTGGCGCGTTCGGGTTCGAGGAGATCCGGCCTGACGTCCCGACCCTCGTCGAAGCGCTCGGCGACGCCGGGTACTACACCGGCGTCATGGCGAAGACCGGTCACGTGCTGCCGTCGCGCCCGGAGATCTGGGACGAGGTCGTGCCCGCGCGCGAGCTGGAGAACGGTCGGAGTCCTGAGCTCTATTACGAACGGACACTCAACTTCCTGCTGAATGCCGACTCGGCAGGGGAGCCGTTCTTCCTGATGGCCAACTCGCAGGATCCGCACCGGCCGTTTGCGGCGAGCGCCACCGAGGCCGCTGCGCGCGTCACCGATGCCGAGTCGACGAATCACCAGTACGGCGGCGGCTTCCCCGAGACCGAGCTGGCGTTCGACCCGTCGGAGATCCCCGTGCCCGGCTTCCTGCCCGATCTTCCCGACGTCCGGCGGGAGCTGGCCGAGTACTACACCTCCGTCCGTCGAGCCGACGAGACGACCGGCGCCATCCTGCGCGCGCTCGACGACTCGGGCCTCGCCGAGCGGACGATCGTCATGTTCCTCTCCGACCACGGCATCGCCGTGCCGTTCGCGAAGACCAACGTCTGGATGCACTCGACGCGCACACCGTGGATCGTCCGGTGGCCCGGCGTCGTCACGCCCGGCGCCGTCGACACGCGGCACCTGGTGTCGGGTGTCGATCTGGCGCCGACGCTGCTCGACCTGCTGGGGTTGCCGCCACTGCCGGGCGCCGACGGGCGGCCGTTCACGCCGGTGCTGCGCGGCGAGGCCCAAGACGGCCGCGACGTCGTCTTCACCCACATGAACGTCACGATCGCGCCCGAATGGTTCCCGATGCGCGCCGTCAACGACCGCCAGTTCGGCTACATCTACAACGCCTGGGCCGACGGCGAGACGGAGTTCTTCAACAACTCGATGCGCGGCCTGACGTTCCCGGCAATGCAGGCGGCCGCAGCCGACGACCCGGCGATCGCCACGCGCGTCGAGCACCTACTCTTCCGGACGACGGAAGAACTGTACGACCACGCCGCTGATCCCGACGCGCTCGACAACCTGGCGGGCGACCCGGCGCAGGCGGAACGCATCGAGCGGTCCCGTGAACTGCTGTTGGAACATATGCGAGCGACAGATGATCCAGAACTGGACGAGTACGAACGCTTCCTGGCGACTGTGCGGTAGCGCCGTCGTCTCCCTCACCGTCGCCCTGGCGGCTGGGTGCCAAGCGCCGCCTGAAGATACAGAAGCAGGAGCAGGAGCCGAGGCCGAGCGCGCTGCGCCGGCGCAGCCGCCCAACGTCGTCATCATCTTCACCGATGACCAGGGCTATTCGGACCTCGGCGTCTTTGGCGCCGAGGGGTTCGAGACGCCGAACATCGACCGGATGGCGGCCGAGGGCGCCCGCCTCACCAACTTCTACGTCGCCTCGCCGGTCTGCTCACCGTCGCGCGCGGCGCTCCTGACCGGCTCGTACCCGCAGCGGGTCTCGGTCCCGCGCGTTCTCTTTCCGCAGTTCGACGAGGGGCTGCACCCCGACGAGGTCACGATCGCCGATCTGCTGAAGCCGCTCGGCTACGCGACGGCGATCTTCGGCAAATGGCATCTCGGCCACCATCCGGAACATCTGCCGGCCGCGCAGGGCTTCGACGAGTACTTCGGCCTGCCCTACTCGAACGACATGACACCGGATGCGGAGAAGAATCCGAACCCGCCGGCGCGGCGCCATCCGCCGCTGCCGCTCGTCGAGGGAGTCGAGACAGTCGAGGTCGAACCGGACCAGTCGCAGCTGACGCGGCGCTACACCGAGCGCGGGGTCGATTTCATCGAGCGGAACGCCGACCGGCCGTTCTTCCTCTATCTGCCGCACACGATGCCGCACCTGCCGCTCTACGTCTCGGACCGATTCGCCGGAGCGTCCGAGCGCGGACTCTACGGTGACGTCATCATGGAGATCGACTGGTCGGTCGGCGAGATCCTCGGCACGCTCGACCGGCTCGGCCTCGACGACCGGACGCTGGTCGTCTTCACGACCGACAACGGGCCGTGGCTGGTCAAGGGGTCGCACAGCGGCTCGGCGGAGCCGTTGCGGGAAGGCAAGGGCTCGACCTTCGAGGGCGGACAGCGGGTGCCGGCCATCATCCGGTGGCCCGGTGAGATTCCGGCCGGCCTCGTCAGCGACGAGATCGCGACGACGATGGATCTGTTCCCGACGATTGCGGGAATCACCGGCGCCGAGATGCCGACCGACCGGATCATCGACGGCAAGGACATCTGGCCGATCGTGTCGGGGGCGCCCGGCGCGACCAGCCCGCACGAGGCGTTCTTCTATTACCTCCGTTACGAGTTGCAGGCTGTCCGATCGGGGCAATGGAAGCTGCACGTGCCCCACGGCTACGGCACCATCGAGGGCGCCGAACTGCGGACGCCAACCTTCCAGGGCACCTACGCGCAGGCGGAGATCGGCCTCTCGCTCTTCGATCTCGAGACGGACATCGGCGAGACGACGAACGTCGCCGACGCACATCCAGACGTTGTCGAGCGGCTGCTCGGCTTGATCGAAGCGGCGCGTGACGATCTCGGCGACAGCCTCACCGATCGGGTCGGGCGGAACATTCGGCCGCCGGGGCGGGTCGCGCCCTGACGGTCACGGATCCA
>CEQE01012940.1_pt1 | contig 16027 bp, 17 predicted proteins | sample 356201 | NCBI WGS metagenome assembly CEQE01 (sample SAMEA2619970, study PRJEB7988) | marine metagenome | biome: marine biome (ENVO:00000447); feature: mesopelagic zone (ENVO:00000213) & marine oxygen minimum zone (ENVO:01000065); material: "saline water (ENVO:00002010), including plankton...
AAATGAATGCAAAATATTTGAAGTAAGAAATAATTCATGTCCATACTTGTTAAAATGATTCCCGAAACCAATGAATCTTATGTCATAGAGGGACAGGTAAAATAACCAAACAATTGTTGGAAAAACTATAACTCCTGAGAATATAGTTACCTTATAATAATCACGATGAATAATTAATAAAAATAAAAATATAGCCATAATAATGGCATAATTTTGTTTTGCTAAAGATAAAACTCCACATAATAGTGAAAATAAAATAAAATGATAAATATTTGTATGATTTGAAATTTTTAAATAGAAATAAATTACTATTACGGGAATAAAGAATTGTAATTCATAGGTATGAAATTTTGCAATTGAGGTAACAGAATATGGATGAAATAATAGTAGTAATGTTGCTAATAGAGATGCATCATAATTAATATATCTAATTGAAATTTTAAATAGTGCTATACTACCAATAATATAAACCATGATCTTAAGTATAATAAAACCTATTCCAACTTTTTCTACAGCATTTAAAACATATAGTGGTTTGATTATGAAACTTACTATTTCACCTATTAACCTTGCTGTCGTTGGATATGCTGGCCTTAACAACAAGAATGGATAATTTTCAAACTCTTTATAAAATTCAGGAAAAAAGGCTCCCATTCTAATAAACGTCCCAGCATCTTTATCGTATTGCCACATAAACGGATATGAAAATGGTTCTTTTCTTAAATTAAAATTATCTCGATTTTTAATCCATCCAATATTTGATGATATTAAAAAAATTATAAATACTGATAAAACTATTTTTTTATATGGCTTTGATGAAAATTTACTTTTCATTATAGTTTATTTTATATTTAATTTCTGATATTTAAAATTGATATTAAATTATTAATCATTATTTGTCTGGTAAATTTATTAATAATTGTATTTATTGCGTTTTTAGAATATTTTTCATGAACAAAGGGATTATTATATAAAAACATTATATTCCTTAGCAATGATAATTCGTCTCCGCAATTAATGATTAAACCATTATAATTTTTTTGAAGTATTTCCTTTGTACCTCCATTATCACTTGCAATAACTGGTGTCCCGCAAGCCATCGATTCAATAATGACATTTGGTATTCCTTCTCCATGTGGTTTTGATGATGTCAGTACTGATATATCAGAAGCTTTGAAATATGATGTTACATTATCAACAACCTCACCTAAAATTTTAACTTCATTCTTTATATCTAATTCTTCAACAAAATCAACATATTGATTTCTTTTTGGGCCATCACCTAAAAGAATAAATTGAACCTTAACACCAGTTTTAAGAACTTCATTTGCTGCTCGAATAAATGTTGTTTGATCTTTTCTAACACCCATCGACCCTACCATTATTACGGTAAATATATCCTTTAAACCTAACTTTTTTCTTAACGTTTTTTTTGATTCTATCGGTACCTTATTCATATCAAAACCGTTATAAAGAATATGTCTTCTTTTTTTGCCCAATTGCTGATATGCTCGCATCCCAGCAATGGAGTTAGCTATAATCTCCTTATACATATTATAAAGAACTCTTTCAATTTTCTGGTAAAAAGTAAAAATTATAGGAGAATTTCTTATGCTTGCATTAATTAATCTATATTTTTTGGGGGATAAAATTTTAATAAAAAAGGCAAAATGGCTTGTAGTCTTTGATAGACTAAAAACAATATGCGGATCAATTCTATTTATGAATCTCCATAAATGAATAATATGACTAATTTTAAATTTATCAACATTTAAATTTTTTATTTCTAAGATTCTTCCATCAATAGCATTTTCGAAATAGTCAACAGAGGATTTCATGAATAAAAATGATTCAAATCGGTTTGTCGGCAATCCCAAAATCATTTCAACAAGCTGCCTTTCTTTTCCTCCAACACCAAAATGTCCAATTAAGAATAATATTTTTTTATGCACATTAACAATAAATTACTTTATTAGAATCAGGATGAAAATGTGTATTACATATTTGATTCCATTTCCTGGTGGAAACCTCATCACTATGGTTTTTCAAAATATGTTTTCTAGAATTTCTTGAATATTCTCGATATTTATTTTTGTTTAACAATAATTCAATTATTACATCTGAATAGGTATTTACATTAATATCCTCGATTAAAACTCCGTTCTCTTCATGTTTTATTGCCATCGATAAATCACCTATATTTGGCGCCACTACTGGCAAACCGCTCGCCATTGCTTCCATAACTGAAAGAGACAATGCCTCCATTTTAGAGCATAAAACAAAAACCTTTCCTTTATTATACAAGGTAGACACATCTTCAGTAAAGTCTATAAATTTTATTTCGTTACTCAATTTACATTCTTCAGTATATTTGATAAGATAATCTCTTAAACTACCCTTGCCAACAATTAATGTCTGTATTTTAATTTGTTTAGAGATATTATTTACTACATCAATAAATAATTTCAATCTTTTTTCTCTTTCTAATCTTCCTATAAAAATAATATCATATATTTTTTTTATATGTATTCTTGGATAAAACTGATTAGGATCAACTGTAGAGTGTAGAATTTTGATCTTTCTTGGGCTAATATTCTTGGATACTAGCATCTTTTTTGAATAATGTCCTGGAACATTTATAAAAATTGATTGATTAATCACTTTTATCAAAAATCTTCCAACGAGTGTTTTATTTGTAAGAAATGAATGAATTAATGTACCAGTTATCGATACATTGTATGGAATACCTGTTAGTTTACTAACCAAAAATGCAAAAACTCCATAAGGAATAACGTGGTATGAGAGAATAAGATCAATATTAAATCTTTTTGTCAACATAAACATGTAAATTGGTGTCATGATCATTCTAATCAAAGTATAATCATGAAAATTTTGTAAACCATTCAAATAAACTACCTTTTTTATAGGTTCTGAATAATCACCAGATCTTAATACATATATTTTGTTTACTCTATTCACATTTGATAATGGTCGTATTTTTGCTGGCAATGTTCCAAAATCCATTTTACAAGTTACAAGAATGTCCATTAATTTTCATTTTTAAAAGTTAAATAATCATTTGATATAAACTTAAATTTCCCCGTTTCAGTTCTTTTGATTTTATCCATATACTTAAATTCAACTTTCCATTTTTGGCTTTTCAATCTTATATGGTTTTCTATTGTATTCAAAACTGTATGATCAAAAGATGGTTCAAGAACTAATTTAATAAGAATATCATTTTTGCTTATTTGATTGATTTGATATTCCTTAATATTTTTCCCATATTTCCAAAACAAATAAAGAAAATACCATCCATGTACATATTTGTTTTCAGGAGTGATAAAAACGTCAACAGTTCTTCCTGTTACTTGTTTCAAAATCTTACTACCTCTCCCACAGTCACATTTACCCTCATATGATTCCGCAAGATCACCTGTCTCATACCTAATAAATGGTAATGAATAATTATATAAACTCGTTGCTAATACTTTCCCTTTTCCATTTTTCAATTGGATATCATTATTATCGACGACTTCTAGAAAACTTCTTTCGGTGTCAATATGAAGACCTTTATGTTGGAAGCATTCATATGCACCCAATCCACCATCATTGAGCCCATATGTATCAAAAACCTTACATTGCAGTGTATCTTCTATTTCTAAACGCATGTAATCATATAATTTATCTGAGGTTGTAATAACAACCTGGGGTTTAAAAACAGATATTCGGTTATTTTTTATCCAATTACAATAAAAATAAATTGCTGAAGCATAACCCCGAATAAATTTAGGCTTAAATGAATTAATAGTTTTAGTATAACCTTTCATTTCCTCAGAAGACATATCAAACGAAGATAGTTTTCTAACATTACGGCCAATTTCATGAAGTTTTTTAGAGAAAATACTTTTTTGATTTATATCAATAGAATCCCCTCCCAAAAACACAGTTTTATCACCTAATTTATATCCGGCATATCCCCAACCTCGGTATAATAGGACAAGTCCTAGAAGACGATTATAGTGATCAAGACGATACTTGAGTGGTGTGCCAGTAGTGCCACCTGTGTAGTTAGAATAATATTTAATATTGTTGATATTTTTTGGTTTTAATGACTCCCAATTATCCTTGATTATAGTTTTTGTTAGGACAGGAATTTTTGGCAAGTCATCCATTGACTGGATATCCCCAATTTTAATATTTAATCTATCAAATAATTGATGATAATAAGGTACATAACTATATGCAAAACTAATCATTTTCCTTAATTGTGATTCTTGATATAATCTTAATCGTTTGTGTGTGAACCATTGACTATCTCGCACCCGTTTATACAGGGGATAGAATCTTTTGTCAAACAGTTGATGGCTGGAATAAAATAAGAATCTGTTATACATTCTTACACGCTATAGTTTTCAATTGTCAAATGTACAATCATACAATAATATAATTTTGACAATTAGATTTTTACTACAAGACATTGTGATCCTGCCATTTCGATAATAGGTTCCTTCTTACTAATAAAATATTCTTCAAAAGCAAGTTTTACACCTTCAACAATATTAGGATAAGTTGCTATATAGTCATGTGACATGATAATACCACCAGGTCGCATTCTTGGATAAAAGAATTTTAAAGAATTCATTGTGCTGTCATAGATATCCGTGTCCAAGTTAACAAACGAAAATATTTTGTTAGAAACTTCCTTCGAAGAATCTGGAAAAATTCCTTTATAATAATAAACGTTTTCATAATCTTTTAAATAGTTTTTTACTGATTCTAAAGATGTCTCCGAATATTGGCCCTCTCTAAAATATCCATCTATCGAACTCACTTGTGGTAATCCTGAAAAAGTATCAAAGAGGTGTAGATTTCTTATATTATTATTTTCTTTACAAATAATTTTTGCTGATCCACCTCTATAAACCCCAACTTCCGCAATATCTCCTCTAATATGGCTTGTATTTTTTACAGCCATATATATTTGATATGCTTCTATATTGTTTAATAACATTTTTGTTTCTTCTTGAACTTTTATTATAAAGGAAAAAACTTCTTTTCTTTGGCGGTCTGCATAATACAGAAGTACAATATTTGTTCTCTGCATAAACTTTGCCAGTCTTGTTTTTAACCAGATAAGCAATTTTATACTCATTAAATATCTTTCAAAAATTTTCAGCATTCTAATAGACTTTATTAGGAATGTTCTATAGTTTCCCCAATTACTTTGGTTGGTACTCCAACAACAATTTTCCCTTCTGGAATATCGTTAATCACAAGACTTAAAGCGCCAACTATTACATTATCTCCAATATTCACACCCGGCATTATTACAGAATTGACTCCAATAAAAACATTATCTCCAATGCGAACATTTCCTACCATTCTTTTCTCTTGACCTTCATTCCATATACCTAAAGGACCGCCTCTTTTTGTATCCGAATGACAAAGAATAACTACATTTCTTGTTATGTAACAATTACGTCCGATAATGACCTTACCGGGTTTATGCGTATCAATATATGCTTGAGGTGATATATACGTACTATTGTCTATTTGCGCACCTTGAATTATATAATACCATCTCTTTATCTTGACTCGGCTATTGGCTATTATATTTAATATTTTATAAAGAAGTTTAACCAAAATACTATATGTAAATAATTAGCTTGATACTTTTTTAATGGAACTTAATATCAATCCTGTAACATCAGTTGTTTCACGGATGAGATTTTCCTTCTTCTTAAGCCATTCTTTTTTTGCAGCATTATTGTTTATGAGTTCATGAGCTTTACTTGAGACATGATCATCATTCCTAAATGAGTATACTAATTTATACTTAGAACGCTGTTCCTCAATATAACCAAGTTTAAGAGAATTAATATAAATAGTAGGTGTCCCTAATATGGCTCCTTCAGATGCCATTGTCGCCCCTTCAGTTATTAGCAATGTCGCATTCGCAATTACATCATGAATTTCCCATGGCTTAATATTGATTGCATATGGTTGAAATTCATCGTCTAATTTCTCCTCTGAGGAAATAAATACTCTTGCTGAAGTTGATAACTCTCTTATTAATTTTCTTTTTGTTTTTAGACTCAGTCCCCCTTGACCTAGATCATGAGAAGCTTGCCAAGAAACAAATCTTAATAAAACAAATTTTTCATCCCTATTAATGCCCATCTTACGGATAATCAAGTCATCAGATTTGTAATATTTAGGATGAAGGTAAGCAAGCTCATGGTATCCTTGGTATCGGATCTGCTTTTTACCCATATATGATAAATAACAGCTAGGTGTATACAAAATGGTAAGAAATGGATATGTTAAAAAATGTTGAAACCATGCGTGTTCAGTATCTGAAAATTCTATGGATGGGATTCCAAGAGCCCAGGCACTTAGACTACTAAAAACCCCTCCTATTGACAGAACTAAATTTATTTTTTTGTCTTTTAAGATTTTAAATAAATAGTATTGGTGAGAAAAATATTCCTTAATAGAATTAATAAAACTTCTTTTTTGTTTAGACAATAAAATATAATCAATATCGTAATGCTTCAATAATGGGACTGTAAGTTCCTTATCTCTAGCTGTTACCCAAATATTATAATTTTCCTTTTTTAAAATTTTAATTGAATTTCTAAAAAAATGAACGTGAGCTGGATGATTAATACTGAAAAGTATGTTCATTAAGAATTAACAATAAAACAATTATAATAATTGATAACAGATTTGAATAATTGATTGTCATTTCACATTAATTAAAGGTGGAGTAATCTCGCAGTACTCCCTGTGTTTAAATTCTCCAGCTCGGATGCCATACCTTTTTCTCAAAAAAGAAATCGCACTTTTAAACAACGTGCTTGGATTGTCTGAACAGAGAATCCGATAAAAATCAAGAGTACCATTATGGGATTCAAAATCAGAGTCAGACAACTTATAACCCCAAAGCCAATGAGGTATTTTTTTATCAATCCTATTGCTACCTTCTCGAATGTGAATTACAAGAAATGGTTTACGTTCTATTTGTAAAATTATTGAGTTTTCTTTTTCTAATATCTCAAGTTTACAGTTTTTATACTTTTCCTTAGCCCATTCTTTTATGCTGTCAATCAAAAAATTGTCGATCTGTTCATCATCTAGAATGTTTCTCATCAACGTGATTGGGAACCTCGTTTTCTTGATTGAATTATCGTATATAATATTTCCATTTTGACGAATCTCAGAAACTATTGTAGATCCGGAAATAATTACATTATTAGATGGTATTTTCGCGCCTGGTCCAATTTTGCAATTAAAATGTATCCAAACAAAATCCCCTATTTCCACTGGAGCATATTTTGTTGTGTATCCCCAAGATGCCGGCCAATAAACCCCATGCGTCATGATCTTACAAAAAGGCGCGGGGCCTGACCAATTCCCAAAACTGACATTGTCATGCAAATCAATAAAAACAAAAACACTGATTTGTGAATGTACTCCTATTGTCAAAGAAGCTGTCCCATGAATTAGAGTAAAAAAACTAATACCTGAATAAGCTTTTAAATGTAGTTTTTTTGGATATACAATTACAGCAAAAGGTCTGATTCTTGCTTTAGGTTCCATAATAAGATTTTTTACAATAACAATGGAAAATGCTCTAATTGTGGCACCATCCATTATATTCGCACCCATTAATCTGTACAAAATTACCCGAAAAATTGAAGGGAAAGGCGTAGAAATCAACTGTAAAGTAGGTTTCACTAGTAGAAAAATTTTATTGGTTCTCAACATTTGACTAATAAGCAAATGACTTATTTATTGCTCTAATGCCCTTTTCACAATAATGGGGAAAATATTAATAGAAATTAAACGAAAATTAGCCCATATTTTTTGGGCGATCCCTTAAAATCAATTCATTATCATTTCTTTATTGCAATCTTTAATGAATGAATCAAACTTATTACTCTCTTGAACTTTCAAACTATATAAATGATTATCATTATTTGTAAGTTTTGTGAATCCAAAATTAGAATAATGATTTTTTACTAGTATATTCTTTTCGGTGGGAATGTATTCACCTGTAATTTTTTCTATCCTTAATTCTTTGGCACTTTCAATCAATTTATTGAACATAAATGTTTCCATCTTTCGACCTAAAACTCTACAACTCATTAACCAAGTATCTATGTGCCACTCATTATTTTCACTTTGAACAAACAATACACCAATTATACCATTGTCACCAAAAGAGTCTCTTAATCTAAACCATCGACACCACCAAGATGAGGATCCTGAAATCACTTTCACTTTTTCTTTACTATATCGTCTCGTGGTAAGATTGAACTGATTTGTCTTGTTGATGAGTTGAGTGACTCTCGTGAAAGTACTTTCATTAATAGGTCCATACTCTGATTCCATATTGAGTGATGATAAGAAATCTTCCAAAGATACCGTATTTTCTCGAAATTTCTCCCGTTGAATATTACCCTTATAACTTTGGGTGCGTGCTAAGTCTTCTTTAGTAACGTTAACTGTATCAAAAAACCGGCCTTTCTTTAAAACATTTAGAATACTCCACGGATTGGATCCACACTCTGGAACTATTACTTCCGGCAAACGTTTTCGGATCCAATCCCTCTCAGTAGGATTGTCATCTATAAACACAAAACTATCTAGTCCAAGGGACAACGTATTTGCCATTTCAATTAAATTGGTTGCTTTATCTTTCCAGTTAGCCGTGAATATTACAAAATCATCTAGACCCAAAATCATTTCATCGCGAATTATAAAAGGTTCTTCAGCATCTTTAATATTGTTCTTTGAACAAACTGCCAAAAGAATACCTCGTTGACTCAATTCTTTAGCAAACAACTGTATTTCAACAAAACCTTCACCAACTGGATCAGGGGGGCCAATTGTTATGTTAGAAACCCCTTCTTCACCAACAATCCCACCCCAAAGCGTATTATCTAAATCCAATACTAAGACTTTAGCTGATATGCCACAGACAGCAGAAATATGTGATGCAATTCGATCAGCAAATCCAGGTAATGCTTTAAACGATGGGTATTGTTTATTTTTATTCCAATCTTTTACTGAAAAATATTCTCCACCAAAAGAACGTGAAACATCATCGGATGCCAAAAAAGAAATTCCATCAGAAAGATTTTCTATCAATGAATTATTGATTTGTTCTAGGATACGAATACGCCCATTATGCGTACAATATTCTAATTCACCCCAAGCACCATTTGTGGGTAAATCATAGCCAATTTGTATTAAATGACACTGAATTCGACTCTTAATGGCGTCCCAAAGGTTATGAATAGTTGAACCTACATCTTCTAATAACATTCCATCGACAGTTGGAGACAGATTCAAATCTTTATGATTTATGATTAATACAACAATTTCTGGAGAAAAATTATAAAGATCGGAATCAGTATCTAATATTTCTTGTTGATAATTACCGTATAAACCCTCGTATATCTGAACTCTTATCCCCTTGGCAAAACACATCGCTTTAATGATAGATACAGTAAATACTGTAGTGGAACTGCTTAGAATGGCAAGACGGAGTGTTCTTTTTGGTTTCCATTTTTTTGATGAGAGAATTTTTTCAAGAAGCTTTTCTGATCTTATAAAAAAATCATATTCTGGCTGAAAAGAAAGTGCAAATTTTAAATCGATGGCAGCTTCATCTATTTTATCATATTGAATTAATACTTTTGATCGTATCAATAATAGATCTGGAGATGGTTGAGAAAATAAATTAATTGCTTCTTCAATGTTCTTTAATGCTATCTCATAATTCCTTGATAAATAAGCACATCTTGCTACTATGTAATGGGCAATAGGTGAATGAATTTTTGTCAAAGCATTTGATTGCCATAAAATTTTTGAATCACTATTTGAAAATGATAAAATAGCATCCGAAATTATATCACCAATTTTAATATCAAAATCTCCGGAAATTTGCTTCACTAATTTCCTTACCCTGTCTATCGATTTATTAGTAGGGACATTTGTTAAAGAATCAATAATAATCTTATTAAAGATTTTGCTCATTTCTCCATCAGCAAACGATTAATAACTTCAACAAACTTTTTAATATTGGTAACATAAGAAACAGCTTCCATGTCAAAACGAATGTCAAATTCTTCCTCAATTGAAAGAACAAGCTTTACATGATTCACAGAGTCCCAATCATCGATTATATCTGAGTTAGTTTCATATGTTATTTCCATAGAATCATTATCAAAAACCTCACGGAAAATTCTCCCCAAAACAGTTAATATATATCGTTCTTTTTGACTTTTTGTGGTTGTTTTCATTTCAATAGTTGATATATTATGAAAATTCTTTGAGTTTCTCTTTATTTCCAGACTCAATCAATTCTATAGGTATCCCATCTTTTCCCATTAACCAAGCTATACGGCGATTTGGAAAAGCCGAAGCTTCAATTGGAGAGTGCAAAAGCAACAGACCTGAATCACGTAATTTTTCACAATATGCTTCAATATCTGAAACTTCATAACAGAGATGATTTAGTCCTCCTCCTTTATTTATAGCTCCCTTCAGGATACTGTCCGCGCTATCTGGCATTACAAGTTCCCAAAGAACTCTATCTCTAGCTACTTGTAAAAACATTACTTTGGCTGTCTGAATCTTATCATGTATAATATTACTCGCTTGGCGAAAACCCGGACGTAACAAGTATTCTTTGTTAGCTTTATGAATATCCTTTACAGCTATACCTATATGATGTAAAAGCATGTGTGATTTTTATTTGTTTTATCTAACACTTAATCCACCATCTACAACAAGCGTTGTTCCTGTTATCCAATTTGATTCATTTGATAACAAAAATAATATTGGCCCAACTATATCTTTCGGTTTCCCAATTCCTAACAAATGCGACTTATTAACTTCATTTCTCTGTTCTTCTGTTAATTTAGATAACCAGGTATCGCTCATTGGAGTTTCTACAACACCGGCAGCAATAGTATTTACTCTTATTTTTTTAGAGACCAATTCAACAGCGGCCACTTTCATTGTGGATATTAATGCACCTTTAGCTGCTGAATATGCAGCAAACCCGGCTGACCCACGAAACGCTGCAATTGAAGACATTAAAACTATACTTCCGCCTTGGGAAGAACTCGACTTTGAAACTGCCCTAATACAGTTTAATGCACTAACAAGATTCTGTTCAATGCTTTCTATAACATTTGATGGATTTAAAACACTTAATGGTCTTATTTCATGCATACCGGAACATATAACCGCTCCACTATATCCCCCACTTTCTTTGCCTAAGCGTCTTATCTCTTTTATTTTATCCACTTGAGACACGTCACCAACGATTTTATCATGTTTATCACCACGGAGTTTTTTTATTGCTTTTGATAGTTTTGCTTCGTCTCGTCCTATACCTACAATTATAGCACCTTCCGTTGCCAACTCCTTTCCAACAGCCTGCCCTATGCCTGAAGATATGCCAACTACCAATATTGTTTTGTCCTTAAACCGTTTCATTAATTTATTTCAAGATTTATGAGGTGTATCAACTTTACCTGCAACAGCAACATTTTTTTTGTCCGACCATCTTACAGAAATCACACCCCAAGATAGACCTCCTCCAAATGCACATAGCAATGTCCGATCTCCGGGTTTTATTGCACCTGAACGCCAAGCTTCAGATAATAATGAGGGTAGCGATGCACCGCTGGAATTACCAACATTCTCAAGATAATAGAATCTTTTATGATCTGGAACTGAAAGCGCTCTATAAATTAAATCAACCATTGTTTTATTCGCTTGATGTAATAAAATAGTATCATAGTCATCAATTTTCTTTTTTTCTTCTTCAAGAAATTTATTTATTACCTCTGGTACTTTATATACACTGAAATGGAAAACAGAAGGTCCATCCATATATAATTGATCCATATTGCGAATAGATCCGCTTTCATCACTTTTTTCTATGGATGTTGCACCCGAATGTGGGATGCGTGCACCACCAGCGGGAATCATGAGCTTTTCATAATTATTGCCATCCGTTCCAATTTTTACAAACTCTATTCCTTCTTCTCTATTTTCAGTCGCCTCAAGTAAAGCTGCTGTCCCCGCGTCACCATGCAGTGTAGTCAACCCCCTATCCATTGGATTAATTAAAGTTGATAAGGCATCACCATTTAATATTAAGGCTCGTTTAGCTTGACCAGAAATAATCATGGAATTACCAATCATGATAGAATGACAAAAGGAACTACATGCCTGATTAATATCAAATGTGCAACAGTGTTCACCTAATTTAAGCTTCCCTTGTAATATGGATGCGGTTGCTGGAATTCGATAATCGGGAGTTTGAGATGCAAACGTAAGTAAATCAATTGAATCAGGATCAATTTCTTTTTCATCTAATAATCTTTTGGCGGCTGCGAAAGCTAAATCAGATGCACATTGACCATTTTCAACAACACGCCGGTTCCGTATTCCGGACATACGAAAAATAGACTTTACTTCTTTTTTTCCAAATCGTTTTTCTAATTCTTCGTACCTTAGTTCTCGAGATGGAATCGCATGTGAAATAGCTGAAATAGTTGAGCGTAAAACCATTGGAAATTATCTTAGCCCGATTTTTTTTTAACCAATTCCTCTATATCCTCAAATGTCCGTAAACTTTCTATATCAGCCGGATCCAGTGCTGCTCCAACTGCATCACCTAGAATAACCATAACAGTCAGCGCTGTAACAGAATCCCAATTCACTAAATCTAATAAAATTGTTTCACTGGAAAGCTCTTCTGCTTCAACACCTAATTCTTCAGCAAGGTCAGATTTCAGTTGTTCATCCATTCATATAATCTCCAAACAATAGTATGCTCGCATATAAAACCTTTCTAGCTAAATCAAGATGTATAAATAATTGGATACTATCGAGAAATTATCCTCGCAGGAACACCTGTTACGGAACAGTTTCTCTTTACATTAGTTACAACATGAGAATTTGATCCTACAGTTGCATAACTCCCAATAATTCTATTCTGAAGTATGGATGCATTTGAACCTATCATAGCGCCTATCTCTATCTTACAATTTCCGTTTATTTGTGCTCCAGGGCAAGCATGACTATAATCTTCCATAACAACATTATATCCAATTGCTACTCTTTGATTTATCAATACATGCTTACCTATTCTTACTCCTGGATTAATGATTGAATAAGCACCTACATATGTTCCTTCTTCAATTCTAGCGGAATTGGAAATCAGAACTGTTGGATGAATAATTTTTGCTGGCTTAAACCCGTGTTTTTCCATTATCTCAGCTGAACTTTTTCTTTCTTTATTTTCGAATAATGCGCAGCTGTACCATATTTCTTGTTCCTTTATTTTGGAAATAACCGTATCAATATTTGAAAAAATAGGATGACCATCCATTTGTTGTGAGCTTTTTTTACTTTCCAAATTAATGAAACCTAAAACTTCCCACTTTTCTTCACTAGATGTACTATTATTCATTGCTTCAGCCGTCCAAGCAACTTCTAATGCAAAACCATTGGAACCATATATAATTAGTTTTTTCATTTTATTTATTAGCTTATTTATGAGAGGAATAGAGGATTTATTTACTGCAATTAGTGAGTAAACATCCAAATACTATAAATAGTCACGATGAAATATAATGCTTTACTACATTTGCCAATTTATCTGTTGCTAATTGAGACCACCAATCAAAACTATTTTGACTCCATCTTTCTGGATGTATTTGAAAAACAATCTTTCTGTGGGGTGCCTCAGATAGATAATTGACTAATTCATCAGAAGAATTAATGCTTAAGGAAATATTTGATTTAACATGATCTCGAATATTGTTTTTTGTGCTACTCCAATTTCTACCAGTATCATTTAAGTATGCTATGTCAGAATAGTCAATATCGAGATTAATTTCACCAAGTAATTTGAATTTTTCTTTTATCAGCTTATGTGTTCCATTTACTTCCCACATACCAAGATTATTAAATGGGCTTAAAGGTCTCCCATGCATTGAAATAGTTTTAACACTACAAATTGAATAAAACATCTCAAGATTTTTTTCAAAATTACTTAGTGCTTTTTCTTTATCACCTTTGGAATCAGACAAGCATTCATAGTGATATCCAATATCATGACCTAAATCTCGAATAGAAAGAATAATTTCAGGCTTGAAAACATGAGATTTCGATCTAAAATAATAGGTGCTTTTTATACTCATTTCTGATTCAAGAGTTGCCATATTTAGGGCATTTTTTGGTTTTCTGTCAACATCATGACGAATAACGAAGAAATTATCTGGAAAAATAGACAGAGAAAGTAGCTCATTGAATGTTATTATCTTTAAGTCAGTGTCTTTTACTAGGTTAAGATAAGATTCGTAAGCTTGAAGAGAAAAATCTCTCATACTTATCAAACAAATAGCCTTTTATGAATAATTACATTAATAAACTTCAGTCTTTAAATAACTGCAGGGAAAAAATTTCAATTAATTCGGTTTCCTTTTTTATCTACTTTGCCAACAACCCTACTGGGATTTCCCAAAACGAGAACATAATTCGGTACATCCTTTGTCACCACGGCTCCGGATCCAATGAGGGCATATTCACCAATAGTAACTCCACATATAATAGTGGCATTCGCACCAATTGAGGCTGACTTTTTCACCAAAGTTTTCTGAAAAAAACTACTTCCTTTTTGAGGAAACTCAGACCGGGGAACTTTTATATTTGTAAATACCATTGATGGCCCGCAGAATACATAATCCTCCAATTCAACGCCTTCATATACACTTACATTGTTCTGAATCTTGACATTGTTACCTATCACTACATTGTTTCCAATATTGACATTCTGACCAATTGTACAATTCTTACCGATTCTTGCACCTGATTGTATATGACTGAAATGCCAAATCGTTGTACCTTTGCCAATCTCTACATCATCATCAACATAACTAGATTCATGAACAAAGTAAGGGTTCTCGGATGTCATACTTTCATACTTTAAGAGATTTACTCGCTGTTTCAAGAATGCGTAATACTTCAATCGCATGGTTGGCACTGGAAATTTCAATCGGATCACCATCAAGATGACTCAAAAAGTAACTCAACTCCTTAGTTAAAGGCTTCCCCTGTTGGTAATCAATTTTTTCTCTTATTGCATCTGAAACAACATGTTCTCCATCAATAAAATCAACTTTTTTATCATAGTAAAAAAGTGACTTCTCATTGGATGAATCTTCAAAAGTTATCATCCCTTTGGAACCGATAACTACTAATCTATGCTCCTTGAATGGATGTAACCAACTCACGAATATGTGGCCGACGGTATTATTAGGATATCTAAGAATAGTCATCGTAGTATCGTGGATTTCGGATCTCAGAAACGCTCCTCCCCGCGAAACAACCTCAACAGGAAAGTCATTAATAAGATGCTGAAAAATAGATATGTCATGCGGTGCAAAACTCCAGAGTATATTCTCCTCTGTTCTTACAACACCAAGATTTAACCTGTTACTATACAAATACTGCAAATCACCAATGGCACCATCAACGATAAGTTTCTTAATAGTTGCTATTGCAGGATGGAAAAGCAATAGATGTCCCGCCATAAGATTAACTCCATATTCATCAGCTAGAGTTTTTAGTTTTTCAGCATCTTCCACATTCAGTGCAAGTGGTTTTTCTACAAGAACGTGATGCTTACTTTTTATAATTCTTTTTGCAACATCAAAGTGTGTCGATGCTGGAGTCGAAATAATATAGCCATCAAACGACTTTCTTAACGAATCTTCCACATTGTGATAAACTAAGGTGCCATCATATTGATCTGAAACAGCAAGAAGCCTAGAATCATCAATATCTACAACTCCCCCAAGAGCACCAATTTCATTAAGAGTCTTAATATGATTCATGCCCCAGTTGCCTGCTCCCACTACACATACTTTCTTTATAAACTTTTCCAAGAAAATACTATTTTATCTTAAATCTTTATTTTCTTCCATAT
>CEQE01026440.1_pt1 | contig 16002 bp, 10 predicted proteins | sample 356201 | NCBI WGS metagenome assembly CEQE01 (sample SAMEA2619970, study PRJEB7988) | marine metagenome | biome: marine biome (ENVO:00000447); feature: mesopelagic zone (ENVO:00000213) & marine oxygen minimum zone (ENVO:01000065); material: "saline water (ENVO:00002010), including plankton...
CCCTCTCAAGGTGGAGATCACGGGTTCGAATCCCGTATGCGCTACCATCACAGGGGTCGAAGCTCAAAACCGGTGCCTGATAACGTGGCGCATTCGTCTAGCGGCCTAGGACACCACCCTCTCAAGGTGGAGATCACGGGTTCGAATCCCGTATGCGCTACCAACAAACCGAAAAGCTTGATCGACCCCGGGACGCCGATGCGTGGCGCGTTCGTCTAGCGGCCTAGGACGCCACCCTTTCAAGGTGGAGATCACGGGTTCGAATCCCGTACGCGCTACCACACCTCTCATGCGGGTCAACGATTCCCGGTATGAACCACCCCTCGGCACGTCCGCGACGGTCAGTCCCCTTGGCTGTTCAACGCGGCGCCGGGCGTTGCTGAACTGCACTCCCTTGTCCGCGCGTTGGCTCGTCACGTTGTCGAACTCCCAAAGTGCCGATAAAAGGGTCCAAACACCGCCTTGACACTATCTTAAACCAAAACCTAATCTAAATCTAAGATCATCCCTTATACTTTTTTGAGCCTTGGCACGGAATGGTCTGAATGCATCGGTTTTTACTTTAGGACTCTGGGGGCATGCACTGAATCCGCAAAGTTGGCTTCGATCGAAACGCATTGCCACACCCTTATGGACGTTGTGTGCAACAGCGGCCCTGTCCGCAGCTGTCGCTTGCGGCGCGGCCGAAGCGGTCGACGAGCACTCCGCTGTCGTTGAGGCGCCTCATCTGGCGGAGCCAATTGCCGAGGCCAAGGTCGAAAGTGACCTCAGCGAGTTGCTCACCCTGACCGGTCCCTTGGCGGAAGAGTTGGGACTTTCGATGTCCTACCCCGTCGGAGACGCGTCGGAAACGCCTTCACCGTTCGGTTTCCAGTCACTGGCGACAATCTCGTCAGCGGCAGGGATCACGCCTGCGCAGGGGCCTGTGTCCATCGCCGGCGCGGCGAAGCTCGCCTCGGTAATGATCGGCGCGCGCCAGACTCCATTGCCTACAACGGCCAATGCGCTGTCGACGCCGCCGTTCGGCGGGCCAGCTCCCGCGGCGCCAGCTGCCCTTTCAGCCGCTGCTATCTGGGCGGATGAGGGCGACGTCGTAACGTTCTCGGGAAGCTTCGTCGACCCCGGCGTTCTCGACACACACAGCATCCGATGGAACTTCGGCGACGGCGTCGAAACCATGAACGTCCTCGTCCCGACGCATATCAACAAAGACAACGGAAACTACAAGGTCACCCTGGACGTCACTGACAAGGACGGCGACGTTGGCACGGCCAGCATGGACGTGCTGATCGACAACCTGCCGCCGACGGCCAACCTCGGACCGGCACGCTTGATCTCGGAAGGCGAGCTGACCACCTTCGACGCCGCTGTTTCCGACCCAGGCAAAGAAGACACTCACACTTACAAATGGTACTTCGAACCTGGCGCGAACCCGGTTGACGGGTCGGGCATCATGACCTATTCGTACGCGGATGAAGGGGTGTTCTCGATCAGCGTTACGGTCGTCGACGACGACGGCGGCTCGACCACCTCGAACGTTACCGTTCATGTTCTCAACGAACCGCCAGCCGTTCAAGCGGGGGCGGACCAGACCGCGGACGAAGGCTCGCTCATCTCATTCGTCGGCACGTTCTTGGACCCAGGCGTCCAAGACGTACACAACACAACCTGGGATTTCGGCGACGGCACGGTCGTGGGCGGCACTCTGATTCCAACGCACGTCTATCTGGACGACGGAACCTACTCCGTTACCCTCACCGTTACGGACGGCGACGGCGGCTCCGGATCGGATACGTTGCAGGTCAAGGTCATCGCAGGTCAAGGTCATCAACAAGCCGCCGGTCGTGCAAATCGGGCAGTAGTCCACAACAATTGTGCCCATGGCGCCGGAGTCGAGAGACACTCTTGCTTCGGCGCCAGTTCTTTGTAGAGCTCGCTCAGACGGATGGAGCGGGCGTCGGCCCCTACCCTACTTTTTCGAGCTTTGCAAACCCCAGCAGCAATCGTTTTACACCGTGCCCTTCTTTGAAGGCCACCGTGATCTGGTAATCCGACCCCGAAGGCTCGCAGCTAACGACTATCCCCTCACCGAAGGTGCCGTGTCGAACTTTATCTCCAGTCGAAAAACCTGGTCCGCCCTTCGAGGACGAGGCGGCACGTCTGGGACGCGGTCGCGGCGGGTTTTGGGAACCTTTGGCAAGGACACGCCTGTCGAGTCTGCCCTCCCTGCCCTTGACGCCACGGTCATTCGTGGTTTTCGGCTTGCCTGTGAATTCGGACCCGGGCCGACGCTGGCCGATGGAAGGTTCTCCGCCCTGTCGTCGCCGCGGTGTGGCGCCGCTCGAACGCGGGGCGGGCTTTTCGTCTGGATCGGAGCGCACCGGTTGCCTGATGAGGCTCTGGGGAATGTCGTGAAGAAATCGGGACGGTGCATTCGGTCCTCTGCCGCCGATGCCGCCCTGGAACCCACGGCGAAACGCGCGCATCAAGTAGAGACGCTCTTTGGCTCGAGTCACTCCGACGTAGCAAAGGCGTCGCTCTTCTTCGATCGCCGACGGATCCTCCATCGAACGTTGGTGGGGCAACAAGCCCTCTTCCATGCCCACGATGAACACTACCGGGAACTCGAGCCCCTTGGCCTGGTGCAGCGTGATCAACGTTATGGAATCGGGCCGCTCCTCCATGCCGTCGATGTCGCTGACCAGGCTGACGCTCTCGAGGAAAGTCGTCAGCGCCTCTCTCATCTCCATGTTGACGTAATCGCGGGCAGCGCTTTTGAACTCGTTGACGTTGTCCAGCCTGTCTTCGCCCCGGTCGGTCGATTCCTGGAGGTGCTTGAGGTAGCCGGACCGTTCCATGACCTCGTCAATGAGCTCCACCATGTTGACGTCGGATGCGCGTTTCTTGAGCGAGACGATCAGATCGCGGAAATCGGTCAGCGCCTTGGTCGCCCTGGTGGTGAACGGGTTCGTCGCCAGAACGCCGGCTTGACTGTCGCTCGGGGATATTCGGGAGATCGCCTCGAACATCGAGACTTCCTGGTCTCTGGCAATGCGCGTCAACTCATCGAGAGTCCTGCGGCCGATGCCTCGCGTCGGTTGGTTGACGACTCTGTTGAGACTAACGTCGTCATCCGAATTCGCGATGAGGCGAAGGTAGGAGACCACGTCTTTGACTTCCTGTCTCTGGTAGAATTTCTGGCCGCCCACGACCTGGTACGGCACCCCGTATCTGAGGCAACCCTGTTCCAGCAGTCTCGACTGGGCGTTTACCCGGTACATCACGGCGATTTCGCCGAGGGCGTATCGTCGCCCGTCCTTGCCTGTGGCGCCAGTCAGGGCGCCGATCTCCATCAGAACTTTCCGGGCCTCCTCCTCATCGTCGTATCCTTCTTCGACGACTATGGGCACGCCCTTCCCGTTGTCAGTGAAGAGCTCCTTTTCGACGCGTTGGGAGTTCGGCGAGATCAGCTTGCCTGCCGCGTCGAGGATCGTCTGAGTCGAGCGGTAATTCTGCGCCAGTGCGATCACTTTTGCGTCGGGGAAGTCGTCCTCGAAGCTGAGGATGTTGCGGATGTCGGCGTTTCTCCACGAGTAGATCGACTGGTCCGGATCGCCTACAACGCACAGGTTCCGATATCCCTGCGTCATCTGTCGCGATATCGCGTATTGGACGGTATTAGTATCCTGAAACTCGTCGATCATGAAGTGGACGTACCGTTCCTGGTACTTCTTCGCGACGTCCGGCTGCCCGTCCAGCATTTGGTACGCCTTGAGAAGCAAGTCGTCGAAATCCACAGCGGTCGACTGTGCCATGATCTGGTCGTAGCGCTCGTAGACCCGACTAACGATCTCCTCGAAGTAAGTGGTCGTGCGCAGAGCGTACCCGCCAGCATCGAGCAGCGCGCTCTTCGCGGTGGAGATGCCGGACAGGACGGACCGAGGCGAGAACTGTTTGGGATCGATGTCTGTTTCGTGCATGCTTCGTTTGATGAGGTCGAGTTGGTCTCCGTCGTCGTAGATGACGAAGTTGGGATCCAGGCCGATCGACGCGCCGTCGATTCTGAGGATCTTCGCGCAGAAACTGTGAAACGTGCCGACGGTCAACGCATTGGCGTCGAAACGGACGAGCGACGCCAGCCTGTTCTTCATCTCGCGCGCTGCTTTGTTCGTGAACGTCAGAGCGGCAATATTGCGCGGCGAAACTCCCACGACTCGAACCAGGTAAGCGATGCGATAGGTGATGAGGCGCGTCTTGCCGCTGCCCGGACCGGCGATGATCAGCAGCGGGCGGTCGATGGTCTCCGCAGCTTCTCGTTGGCGCGGATTCAACTCCGCCAGGATGTCAGAATTCATCGATTGGGCACTTCCGGATCTACACTCAAGTCTGACGAGGTCAATGGCTGTCTAAAGGAACGCGAAAGCTCGGTCCGCCGATCGCGCGGCCCAGTCCATCGACGTAGATTAAATCACAATTCACGATTCGCGGATACCGATCTCGGAGGGAATTCACGTCACGCCCAAGAGCTGATCGGAAGCGTGACCCATCATCGACTCTGTACACACATCGCCGTTCGACTACGGGACGTACAGTGGGTTGTCCCGAGTGATGATGCGGCTTTCTTTGGCCACGGCCTCCCGAAGGTATTTGGGAACCGACGTCATGCCACGCAGCGTAATGCCGTCGAGGTAGCCAAGCTCGCCGCTGACCCGTTCGCTGATTCGCCTATCGACTTCGTCGGGCGACAGGGCGCTTGGGTCCGGGCCCAGAGAGCTGATGACGAATCCCCAAGTGGAGGCGAAAGCCGGCACAAAGGCTTCGCTCAGTATCACCGATGGGAATACGCTTGCGGCGGTGTTGGCGACGGCCGAAAAGCACTGCTCGTAAAACGCGGGTCCCGTCGGTCCGGATTGAGCGACTGCCAAGCCGCCCGGCTTCAGGCGGTTTCGCAGCAGGGTGTAGAACTCACGCGTGAAAAGCAGGTAGGCCGGTCCCTCTTCGAGCGGGTCGGGCACGTCGATGATCACGACGTCGAACCGTTCGTCGGTTTCCTCGAGATAGGCGAAGGCGTCGGCGAAATGCAGAGTAAGCCTCGGATCGTCGAACGAGCCGCGATGATGGTTCGGAAGATGTTGGCGACAGAGATCCACGACCTCTTCGTCGATGTCGACCATCACTACGCGCTCGACGGTTTTGTGAGAGAGGGCTTGTCGAATCGTCGCCCCCTCGCCTCCCCCCGCAACGAACACGTCGACAGGGTTCGGGTGGGCGATCATCGAGGGCTGAACCAATGCTTCATGATACGCGAACTCGTCGGCTTCGGTGGACTGGGTCTTGCCGTCGAGGACGAGACTGTGTCCGAACGCGGCGCCTTCGATAACTTCAGCGTATTGGTACCGGGTCCTGCCCGCATGGACGCGTCTGATGACTCGCTCCACCTGCAGCAGTCCAGGCGTTATGAGTTCGTAATGCCAGTCACCGTCCGGCGGGCCTTCGATCATCGAGCCTGGACGCCGGAAAGCGATTGGGCATCGCCTTGGGGGAAAAGGCCGCGCTGTACTTCTTCAATAACGGGGTCGGAGCATCCGAGCTTTCCGATGAGGATGTCCGCAGCTTTGCGAGGATCGAATTCCTCGCCGCAGGTAAAGACATCCGCCGCCGCGTACCCATATTCAGGCCAGGTGTGGATGCAGAGATGCGACTCGGCGATGGCTACGATGCCGGTCACGCCAACCGGGTTGAATTTGTGGAAGCTTTCTCCAACCACGGTTGCCCCGGCTTCGTTGGCGGCGCTGAGCATCGCCTGCCGAACGAAATCGAGGTCGTCTAGAAGTTCCCGGTTACATTCCTTTAGCTCCAGCAACAAGTGCCGGCCTAGTGCATTCAATCACCCACCCTCCGCCTGGGATACAACTTGTTCGGACCAACACGGATTATACAGGAAGCGACCGGCCAACGACAGGCTTGCACGACCATTCATGAAGATTCGATCTAGTACCAGCGAGCGACTGGGCGCCTCAACCTTTTGGGCTAGCCGAAGGCCGTCCACATTGCCCTTCGGAATTCGTCGTATCAGATGATTTGGAACCGGACGAAAGAGAATAACATCAAATGTACAGAACCGCCGAAACACCGCGAGAGGAGGCAGAGCTTTGCAGGCTACATTGAACCCTAGCACTCCCTCCGTAATCGCGGCGCCTCAAACACTGTTCGTCGAACGAACCGTCACCGCGGAGCTGTTCGATGTCGCGATACAGCCGGCCCGTTCCGTATGGTACACAAGGGCCGCGGTCGGGCTACAGGTCGTTTTTCTCCTGGCCGCTTCCGCGGCGATCGTGTATGCGATGGTCCACTTCAGGAGTTCGTTCACGAGTCTGGGCAATTGGGGATATCTCGGTGTTGCCGTCGCCGAATTCGGAAACAGCGCCGCAGTCATAGTTCCGACGCCCGCCCTCGCTTACACATTCGCGATGGGCTCGGTGCTCAACCCGCTGCTGATCGGAGTGATCGGCGGCATCGCCGCGGCAATGGGCGAGATGATCGGCTACCTCATCGGCGCCAGCGGACAACGAGTGATCCAAAGAGGCGCGTTGTTCGACCGGTTCCTGGGCATCACCCAAAGGTGGGGCGGGGCGGCTCTGTTCGCCTTCGCAACACTGCCAGTCCCGTTCGACATCGCAGGAATCTGGGCAGGCGCCGGGCGCTACCCGGTCGGCAGGTTCTTCGTGATCGTCGTCGCTGGCAAGATGATCAAGGTGACGACAGTGGCGGTTGCCGGCTACTACGGCCTCCGGCTGATCACCGGTTCTTAGACGCCTGGAGCGCTGCTTCAATCGGCTTCGCCACCAACGCGCGACTCAGCGGCGGCGCTTACGGTTGCCAAACAGCCTGGGACACGACTTGCAACCGCCCCAAACCTCGGGCGCCTAGGCTTTACATCCCGCCGCGCAATCGATTAGCATCTAGACAACAATAGGGTGCGCACCGAACACCTCTCGGCGTCGGGCAATGGCGAGGAACAAACTGCCCGGGCGACTAACCGGGGCCGTCGTTGCGCAGGGGGCTGATCGTGTCCGAATACGACGTGCTCGTTCGGGAGATCAACGGCTGCGAGCAATGTGAATTGTCCCGTGACCGGCAGAACGCTGTCCCGGGTGAAGGCTCACTCACAGCAGAGATCATGTTCATCGGTGAAGGTCCCGGGCAACAAGAGGACCGCAATGGACGCCCGTTCGTCGGCCCGGCCGGACATTTGCTCGACGAGATGCTCGCCGCGATTGGCCTAAAAAGGCCGGACGTCTACATCGCCAACATGCTCAAGTGCAGGCCGCCTCGCAACCGAGACCCACTGCCTTCCGAGTTGGACTCGTGCACCCCGTTCTTGGACCGCCAGATCGAGATAGTCGCGCCAAGCGTGATCGTCGCTCTCGGCCGGTTCTCGTTTTCCAAGTTCTTCCCCGGCGAGAGCATCAGCCGGGCGCGAGGACGGCCCAGGCGTTGGAGAGACATCGTTGTGTTTCCGATGTACCATCCCGCGGCCGCACTGCACAACCCAGGACTCAAACCTGCAATCCAGAAAGATTTCGAGAGCCTGCCGGGCCTGATCGAACGCGTCAAAGAAGCGGCGCGAAAGGCTCAGGAACCGGAGCCGGCAAAACCCGCGCAGCAACTCTCGATGTTCGAGTGACAGCCTGAATATGCCTGACAACGCACTGCGAGTCATACCCCTCGGAGGACTCGGCGAGATCGGCCAGAATATGATGGCCCTCGAGTACGGCGACGACATCGTCGTCATCGACGCCGGAGTTCTCTTCCCTGAAGAGGACATGCCCGGGATCGATTTCGGAATCCCGGACATCACCTTTCTTCGGGAAAACGAGGATCGAGTTCGGGCGATCCTCATCACGCACGGGCACGAGGACCATATCGGCGCCCTGCCTTATGTTCTCCCCGAGCTCGACGTCCCCGTCTACGCGTCCCGCCTCACCCACGGCCTGATCTCCGTCAAGCTCCGTGAACGCGGTTTGTTGAAAAACGCCGACCTCCAAGTCGTCGAGCCGCTCGAGCCGTTCACCGTTGGGTGCTTTGGCGTCGAGTTCTTCAGGGTCTGTCACTCGATCCCGGACGCGATGGGCATTGCTATCACTACGCCGGTTGGGTTGGTCATACACACGGGCGATTTCAAAATCGACCATACGCCCGCCGACGGGCAATCGACGGACTTCGCCGCCCTCTCTCAGATCGCTGACAACGGAGTTCTGCTCCTCTGTTCCGACTCAACATATGCTGAGGTTGAAGGCTACACGGCCTCGGAACAGGTCGTGGGAGAGGCCCTTGACCGCGCGATAGGCGACGCCAAGGGCAGAGTCATGATCGCGACGTTCGCATCGCTCATCTCCCGAATCCAACAAGTGATCAACGCCGCCGTCAGAAGCAACCGAAAAGTGACCGTCGTCGGTCGCAGCATGCAAAACAACGTCAAGATGGCGATCAACATGGGCTACCTCGCAGCCCCTCCCGGCACGGTCATCACCATGGCCCAAGCGCGCCAACTCCCGCTGGAAGAGGTGGTCATCGTTGCCACGGGAAGTCAGGGCGAGCCAACTTCAGCGCTCGTCCGGATAGCGAACGGTGAGCATCAGGACATCGAGATCGTTGCCGGCGACACGGTGATAATATCCGCATCCCCCATACCGGGCAACGAAACCGTCATAGCCAAGACCATCGACAACCTATTCCGCCAGGGCGCCCACGTCCTGTACAGCCGGATTGCCATGGTCCACGTGCACGGCCACGCCAGCCAGGAAGAGCTCAAGATGATGCTCAGTCTGGTTCGTCCCCGTTTCTTCGTGCCGATACATGGCGAGCACCGGCATCTCGTCCGCCACGCCATGCTGGCCAGTTCCATCGGAGTTCCGGAATCCAACTCGTTTGTGTTGGAGGACGGCGACGTTCTCGAGCTCACGGCCGAACGGGGAGAGGTCGTCGGCAGCGTACCCGCCGGTCATGTATTCGTGGACGGCCAACATTTTTGGAGCAGGCACAGCTCGGTTTTGGGAGAGAGACGACGACTGGCCCGCGAAGGGGTTGTGACCGTCAGCGTGACGCTAGACTCCCGAACAGGCCTCCCGGTCGGCCCTCCGAACATCGCTTCCGTCGGCTTCGTGGAATTGAACGATTCTCAAGACCTGTTTGAAAAGACTTCTAAAATAACTGCTAGCCACCTAGAAGAGATGGGGCCGTCTGTTCTAAACTTGGAACAGGTGAAAGCCGCGATCCGCAAGTCGGTTTCCGACTTTCTCTACAAAGAAACCCGCAGGCGTCCCACGGTTCTGGCAACGGTAGAAAAAGTCTAACTGCCTATTTGAACCCGGACCGGTGGGTCATCTGATATTCACTGGCGGGGGGCAGCAACACGGCACAGGCCGGTCTCTGCACGCTTTTTTTGCGTTTCTCCCGCCCAAATATGGGGCGTCTGGCATTTCTTCTGGCTTCAACACCACCCGAGGGCATGAATCATGAACAAAATCCGGCGAGGGCGTAAGATTCAGACTTCAACAGACGCAGCCACGCGGTTCTGGTCGTCATGGGTGACCATCGCGGCGGTTGTTGTAACGATCGTTGGCGGGGCCGCCGCGATTGTGTACTTCTCCCGCGGAACGCTTTCCGAGAGTTTGACTTCTGGACGCGACGATATGCTCTCAACAGTCGGTCTCGGCATAGTGCCGGTTGTTTTGTGGGTCGCGACGCTCGCGTTCGCGGCAGTCAGACAGCGATCCTGGTTCCGGAAGCCCGGACTGTGGCTGAGCTCGATCGGCGGTGTCGCGATAGTTGTTGGCGTCCTTTCCTTCTTCCAGCCATACGACGGCCCACTCGGGTGGTTTTCCGTCTACGGACAGAACACGCTGGGCGGAGGCGTTGGCGACGCGATAATCGGCGACGCAACCTGGGTCGGCGCGCTGCGATTGTTCGGCATATTCCTCGTGTCCGTGGCAGCCGCCTCCCCCGCGCTGGCAATCGACGTTGGACTTTTGATCGGCCAAGGCGCGGTCTTCGTGTACCTTATCGCGTTCATGGGCGTGCGCGGCTTGATTGAGCGCCGGCGCGCAAAGAGCGCTCAAACCGTCGACCCGGAATCCGAGATCGAAGTGCCAGCCGAACTGCTCACGCCATACGCCCGGACAAGCTACGAGCAGCCGGAAGCCGCCGAAGCGCCGGAGCCAACGTCCGGCAAGTTCAAATTGCCTGAGTTCAGCGACTTCTTCGGCAAGAGCGACGAGGCCGCCCCTGAGGCCGACGAACCGGAGCCCGTGACGACCGAATCAACCGCGGCCGAAACGGCCATTGCCGAAGAAGCAGTCGATGACGAATTGATAGACGAGGAAGAAGACGGCGACGACCTGTTCCCGATAGCCCCGGCGATTGCCAGCCCGGACAGCTCCCCGCCTGCTCTCCATCCCGCGAGGAAAGCCAATCGATACTGGTCCACGAACGACGACGAATGCGCCAAGCCAGGAGGGCCGTTGGCGGTGACTCCCAAGCCGGTTGAGTACGATCCTCCTGCCAACGGCGCCGCCCCTGGCGTCCGCCTGTGGGAGATGCCGTCCATGGAGATCCTGCACGACGCCCCGGAGGGCACGATCACCGAAGAAAAGCTCCGCGAAACTGCCGAAACCATAGTGAGGACCCTCGGGGATTACGGCGTCGAGGTCGAGATCGGCAACGTTCGGCCCGGACCGACCGTGACGATGTACGGTTTAGTACCGGGATGGGTCCGCAAGCATCGGCAATCCAGACAGACTGACGAGAACGGCCGGCCGGTGCTCGACGAGTCCGGCAAGCAAATCGTCAAGCGGGTCGAGACCAAGACCCGCGTCAAAGTCGATACGATCCTCGCCAGGGAGAAGGACTTGGCCCTTGCGCTCAAGACCCCGAGCATCCGTCTCGAGACCCCCGCCATGGGCAAGTCTCTGGTCGGAATCGAGGTGCCTAATCCATCGCCCAGCCTGGTAACTTTGCGCGGCGTGATGGAAAGCCCGGAGTTCAAGAAACTTGAGTCCAAGGCCCACCTGCCGATCGCCCTGGGCAAAGGCAGCGGAGGCGAGACCGTTGTCCTCGATCTGGCGAAAATGCCTCACCTGCTGATCGCCGGCGCCACCGGCAGCGGCAAGAGCGTATGCATCAACGCAATAGTCTCGTGCCTTGCCATGGAGAAATCTCCAGCCGATCTACGCATGTTGCTGATCGACCCCAAACGCGTAGAGTTGACGCCTTACAACGGCATCCCCCATCTGATGGCTCCGGTAATCGTCGAGACCGATCAGGTGGTCGGTTACCTCAAGGGCATGATTCGCGAGATGCTCGACAGGTATCGCCGAATGGAAGAGGTCGGCGTTCGGAACATCGAGGCGTACAACAAGCGCATGCCCGACAAGATGCCTTTCCTGGTGGTGGCAATCGACGAACTCGCGGACCTCATGATGTCCGCAGCGTTCGACGTGGAGGCTTCACTTTGCCGGCTGGCTCAGTTAGGCAGGGCCACGGGCATACACCTGATCATCGCGACCCAACGGCCTTCCGTGGACGTCGTCACCGGCCTTATCAAGGCGAACTTCCCGAGCCGCATCAGCTTCGGGGTGACTTCTCAGGTGGACTCCCGAACCATTCTCGACGTTGCCGGGGCAGAAAAGCTCCTCGGCAAGGGCGACATGCTGTACCTGCCCATCGACGCCGGGCAACCCTCGCGCGCTCAGAACGTGTTCATCTCGGACACCGAGATCGAAGCTCTCGTGGGACACTGGCGGTCCACGCCATGGCCCGCACTCCAGCGGATCGATCTCAATGCTCATGCTGAGGACGACCAGAGCGACACTATCGGTGGTCCGGGCGACGATCGCGACGAGATGCTCGGCAAGGCCATCGAGTTGGCGTACAACCACCGCAAGCTCTCCACTTCCCTGCTGCAGCGGCGTTTGCGAATCGGTTACCCGAGGGCCGCAAGGCTGATGGACCAACTTGAAGACGAAGGCATCGTGGGCCCCGGGGACGGCTCGAAATCCAGGGATGTTATAATAACGTCTGGCTAAAGTTCGAAGCCCTCATCGACGGGAGCGGGGCGGTTGGTCCGTAATCTCACAGGTTTCTGGGGTTCCGCTGCCCGAAAAGGACAGCAGACTCCTGACGAGTCATCGGCCAGAGAGACATGCCTGGTCGACGGGAAAGATCTCACGGGATCGGATACCTACGCGCGGTATCGAGTCTGCCCCCAGTGCCGATTCCACTACAGCATGACCGCTCGTGAGCGCATCGATTCGCTCGTCGATCCCGATAGTTTCCACGAGATCAACCGGTCCATAATTTCACTCGATCCCCTGTCGTTCTCTTCGCGGGACTCCTACACCAAGCGCCTGTTCTCGGACCAGCGAAGGACTGGCCTCACTGAAGCCGTGGTCACAGGAACGTGCACCGTTGGCGGAAGTCCCACGATGCTGATCGTCCTAGATTTTGGGTTCATGGGCGGCACAATGGGCTGCGTGGTCGGCGAGAAGGTCGCCTTGGCGCTCGAACGCGCTGTAAAACGTAAGTTGCCGGCCATCGCAATCGTCACCAGCGGAGGCGCGCGTATCCAGGAAGGCGTGCTCTCGCTGATGCAGATGGCCAAGACGTCAATCGCCGCGAATCGCATGAACGAAGCCGGGCTACCCTTCGTCGCGGTGCTGGCCAACCCGGCCACGGGCCAGGCCTACGGGAGCTTCGCGAACCTGGCGGACGTTATCCTGGCGGAGCCGGGCGCGATTGTCGGTTTCTCGTCGTTCCGTGTCATACAGCAGGCCACCGAAGCGCCGCTGTCAGCCGAATCTCACATGGCGGAGGCTCGACTACAGCACGGCCTAGTGGACGCCGTTACGGACAGAACAGAGCTTCGCACGGTTTTGGGAGTGCTGCTCGACCTCTTTGGCCCTCGATACAAACTGACGCGTGCCGACGGCGCCCAACAGGTCAGCGCCTCGACGCCCCAACACGAGGCGTGGAACTCGGTCCAGTTGGCTCGGCACGAATCCCGTCCGACCGCTGCCGACTATATCCCGCGAATATTCACCAGTTTCGTCGAACTTCACGGCGATCGTGAGTACGGCGACGACCGTTCGGTTCTCTGTGGATTGGGACAACTGGCCGGCCAGACCGTCGTCCTGCTGGCGCAGGAGAGAGGACGACAAGGCGACCCAGCCGCTCGAGGGGGCCGCACACGTCCCGAGGGGTTTCGTAAAGCGCAGCGAGGCATGAAGCTAGCCTCAAAATTCGGGCTGCCGTTGATATCGATGATCGACACCCCAGGCCCCGATCTGAGCGAAGAGGCGGAACAGCACGGCCTTGGCAACGCCATCGCGACGACGATGGCCATGATGTCCGCTCTCGACGTCCCGACGATATCGGTGGTCCTCGGCGAAGGCGGCAGCGGCGGAGCTCTGGCCATGGGTGTGGCAGACCGCACACTGATGATGGAGCATGCAATCTACTGGGCGATCTCGCCCGAAGACGCCGCGCAATTGATCTACCAGGATGCCGACAGGGTCGACGAGGCCGCGGAGTCGCTCAAACTCACGTCCGGCGATTGCCGAGAGCTTGAGATAATTGACACGGTCGTTTCGGAGCCGCCGGGAGGCGCCCACGCCGATCCGGATGAGGCGGCTCGACAATTGCGGCGAGCTTTACTCAGCGAGCTGGTCAGCCTTCAATCACAGTCCGGCAAAAAGCTTCTCAAAGCGCGGTACGGAAAATACCGAAACATCGGCGAGTACAGCTCCCACTTCGGCGCCGCGATCAATCGCGAAGTAACAGGGCTCAGGAGCCTGGTGGCGTCAGGGGTGCGACGCGTCACGCGCCGCGGCCGGACCGAATCCCCTCCGAGCATCGACCAGGTCGCCGCCACAGCGCAAGACGGCGAGAGTGAACGCGAGTAACGCAAGCACGCCACGCGGCGTGAGTCACAACAGACCCGCCGGCTCCAGCGCCGCGCGAATCGATCCCACCTCTGACTCGTTCAAACTTCGCCGAGGTCGTCTCGGCGTCATCCCCTCGAATCCGAGCAACCCCAGCGCCGTTTTGACGCCCGCCGTACCGTGGGCGCCGATCGCCGCGTCCAACCGTGTCGCCGTGCGTTGCAGCTCCCGTGCCTCTGAAAAGCGGCCCGCGAAGCCTGAGCCCACGATCTCCGCACACAAGGCAGGCGCCACGTTTCCCAGCCACATGCACGCCCCGTTGGCGCCCATAAGCGTGCCAGGCAGCAGCAGACCGCCATTGCATATCCAGAAACGTCGGCTCTCGGGCACGCATAGCCGCACACGGCCTTCAAGTCGGACGTCGTGGTCCGTGATGTATCCGAACACGTTTTCGCGGGCGCAGAGCTCGCCGATCTGTTCGGGAGAGGCCGCGGGAACACCGGTGAAGGTCTGGTGGATTATGACCACGGGCACGGGCGAGCCAGCGGTCACAGCGTCGAAATACGAATCGATCTCAACCGGCGTCATCTGCCTTGGGATGCGGACGCGCACCATGTCCGCTCCCGCGTCGGCATAAGCCTCGGTCAGGCGCACGGTTTCCGCCGATGATGGGACGTCGATTCCCGCGATGACGAACTTCGCTCCGGCGTGGGCGTCGGACACGGTCCGGACGATGTCCACCTTCTCGCGGTCGCTCAGCGCAAGCTCTTCTCCGTTGGCGGTACCCAGGACGAATCCGGACAGCGGGGTGTCCAGCCAACGATCAACGTTTCGAGCTAGGGCGTCGTGATCGACGCAGTCGTCAGCGTCGAACGGCGTCGGGGTTGGGGCGACGACGATGGGGTCGGATGCAGGCAATGGCATGCGGGTGTCCTTAATCTGTAATACGCGTGGTGGGAGTGAAGGGGCTCACGGTCATTTGCCTGTGAGGTCAAGCAGCCTCGCCGCGTTTCCGCCGAGTATCTTTTCACGGTCGTCCTGGGATACGTTCGGAGCCCGCTGCACCCACTCGACGGGCGAGTCGAAGCCCATGTCGAATGGGAAGTCGCTGCCCAGCAATACGTTGTCGGCCGAGACATTCTCGAGAAGGTAGTCCAGCGCGGAGTAGCTATGAGTCAGGCAGTCGAAATAGAGCCGTCTCAGATAGTCGCTCGGCGCCTGACTCAGATCGTTGACCTTCGCCTCGTCCCTGACCTGAAATCCGCGGTCCAAGCGTCCGATGCCGTAGCATGCGTATCCGCCGCCGTGGGCGAAGCAGAGCTTGAGATCGGGCAGTCGGTCCAGCACACCGCCGAATATCAGGCTGGCAACGGTGATCGCGGTCTCCAGCGGGTTGCCGATCGTGTTGGCGAGATAGTACGACCTCGTGCGTTCGATGGCGGTTGGCGCGTGCGGATGGAAGAAGATGAAGGCGCCCATATCCTGGGCTGCTTCGAAGAACGGCAGCAGCGCGGGGTCGTCGTAATTGACGCCGTTGACGTGGGTGCACAGCTCCGCGCCCTTGAGGCCGGCGCCCATCGTTCGTTCGAGCTCCGCGATTGCGGTCGGGACGTCCTGGAACGGCACGGTGGCGAGTCCGCTGAACCGTCCGGGGTATGCCCGAATCGCGTCGGCAATCTCGTCGTTGAGCTCCTTAGAAGCGCCGAGCGACTGATCCAGAGGCAGGTGGTAGTTGAAGAAATACGGCGGCGTTGACAGCACCTGCATATCGACGCCGATCGAGTTCATCAGCGCGACTCGTTGTTCGAGCGAAACCTCCCAGTTCGCCTCGACCGGACCGGCCTTACGATCTCGGGTGTTTATGAACCGCCGGTCGCCCTCGATGTCCAGCGTGGCGCCGAACCAGTCGTCGCCGTTTGATACGGCGTGCCAGAAGTGTCGCGGGATGATGTGGCTGTGGATGTCGATTCGCATGTCGTCCCCGGTTGCTCGTCCGCCATTCTGAACCCGCAGGTGAAGAATCTCGTCGATTTCCATACGCGGTCGCCTGCGGGGCCTCAGA
>CEQE01148752.1_pt1 | contig 15988 bp, 15 predicted proteins | sample 356201 | NCBI WGS metagenome assembly CEQE01 (sample SAMEA2619970, study PRJEB7988) | marine metagenome | biome: marine biome (ENVO:00000447); feature: mesopelagic zone (ENVO:00000213) & marine oxygen minimum zone (ENVO:01000065); material: "saline water (ENVO:00002010), including plankton...
CTATAGAACCTGCCAGATGTATTGAGTTCAGCCTCCCGTGTGTTCATTAAGACCGAAAATTAGCTTAGAGAAATTACTCAAATTGATAATCTGAATCCATGGTTGGATCGAACCTCATGCTCTTGCTAGTCATGTTTCTTCTCTTTCTTCTGGCTGTGTTCAGTAACGGATGTGAATCCAAGAAAGAGACAGCCTTTGGCGAATCAACTCCCTCAGCAGAAATTTTCTCAACTCTGCCCAAAGAGCCTCAAGGAGAAAATTCCTATCAAAATGGAAAAGATGCTTTTAATCAGAAAGATTATGCGACTGCCTTAGAGCACTTCAGCAGATCTGCAGAAGTTGGCCATGCCAAGGCACACAACTGGCTTGGTTGGATGTACTATTACGGGAAGGGTGTGCCTCAAAATAATCAGGAAGCGCTGCACTGGTACGTGAAATCAGCGGAGGCTGACTATGCGATTGCCCAGGTCAACCTTGGCAAGATGTATGAATTAGGGCGAGGGGTGTTGCCAGACGTTATCCAAGCGTACAAGTGGTATACCATTGCCACAGCGAATGTTTCTAGCCAAGAGACACGCGATCGAGTCATTGAACGTCGGGAGGCCCTTGCGCAAAAAATGTCACAAAAGGAGATAGTAGAAGCGAAACGACTGGCTCGTGAGTGGGCCCCAATTCGACAATGATTCTATCGTTAGCGGAAGGATATCTTGCCCTGAAGAGGCATGGTTGCAAGCAATGTACCCACTTGTATTATGAAGGTGTGGCTAAATTTAGTTGGGGTGGTCTACTTGTGAGGAGGCGTTGTGCTGTTGCATTATTAAAGTAAGGCTATATTTCAATCCCACCAAGCTTAAGGTCTTCAATCGAGATGAACAGGGTACGAAAAAAAAAGATGTGTATGCATGTCCATTCTTGCCTTGTGGTGAATATTGAATTGTGCCCTTGGGAGGCGTAAACTTTTTTAACCTTTTGACAAACTGCAGAGTATCCATGACACGCTATACTAAACTCTCAATGGTTTTTTTTATGTTGTTTTTTCTGTTTGCTGTCCTTTCGTGTGATGGGGATAAAAATGTTGGATCTGTGCCTCCTCAGCAATCTACAGTTCCGCAAGTGACTCAGTCACCAACACGTGCGTATGTGACGAACAATGCTTCCGGTACCGTCTCAGTGATTGATGTGGCTACGAACACGGTCATTGCCACGATTCCAGTTGAAGATGCTCCCAATGGGGTAGCCATCACGCCAGACGGGACTCGCGTTTATGTAACGAACTGGCTTTCCAACACCGTTTCAGTGATTGATGTGAGCACGAATACGGTTATCTCTACGATTTCGGTTGGAGATGGCCCTAACGGTGTGGCGATCACGCCTTGATGGCTCTGTAGACCATTTATGACGTGGAATAATAGTTTTTTTGAGGTTGGGTAATGCATCCGGTTGTTCCATGGTTGTTGTTGGGTAATTTGTTGATGTTTCTATATTTTTTTTGTTGTTACACCGCTCCGTTGTTGGAGTGAGGAAATAATTTCTAGTGTTATAGTTTGTTATTTGTACGTGCCTGGAGATACTGAAGAGGTGGGTCAAGTGATCTTCATTCTTTATTCCCAAAGATCAAATCGGTTGGCGTTTAAAGTGTTGGTTTCTGTTGGATCGACCCTATGCCGAGGAGTATATAGAGTGCGCCAAATTTGGCTCGTGCGTATGCGACAAACCAGTTTCCTGATATCGAAATACGGTTGAACATGGATACGCAGGTTGCCACAATGTCGATGAGGAGTGCGGCACAGCACATGTTCCCTCATTAAGAGGTTGTCTGTTATTTAAAGTGTCAAAAATAGCGATTAATCACAACGGCTTTTTATGCTTTTTCTGTGTGCATAGGCATACGGTAATGTTTGCTAAAACAGAACAGGCTAGTCTGTTCTGTTAGGAGTTTTTATCTGTTGACGTGCTGACGCTCGTTGTACTCTCCATGTTTTTGTTAGTTAGTGGTAATCAGCTTGTACTGGCTGATGATTATAACGAGGGTGTGATCGCATATAATCGAGAGGATTATGTGGAGGCCTTCCAGAATTTCTGGCAAGCTGCGGAGGCTGGTGATATGAAGGCTCAATTCAATCTTGGTCTAATGTATGAGAATGGAAGTGGGGTGCCGCAAGATGTTAAGGCAGCGGTGTATTGGTATCGGCAGGCTGCGGAGTCTGGCTATGCGTTGGCCCAAGTCAATCTTGGCCTAATGTACGAAAATGGAAATGGTGTGACGCAAGATGCTAAAGAAGCAGTGCATTGGTATCGTCAGGCCGCAAAGGATGGCTATGTGTTGGCTCAGTATAATCTGGGTGTGATGTATGCCAAGGGGAAAGGGGTATCGCGAGATTATGTACAATCGCATCAGTGTTTTAGCCTTGCTTCGACGACTTTGACTGACAGTGAAGTTAAAAACCTTGCGATCAAGAATCGTGACCGTGTCAAAAGTCTGCTATCCCCAGAGCAGCTTGTGGAATCGCAGCGGTTGACTCACGAGTGTATGTCAAATAAGTAATATGCTTATCACGAGACACCATGCATTTCGCTCAAAATTTCATGCACTCAAAACTTTAAACGGGAATCTCTCTGATATTGTCGCAGTGATTGTTGTGGGCATAAGTGCAATTATCTCTTAGTCGGCATCTTCAGGAAGCTGTCAATTGAGGAACCTTTGACTAGACTCTGTCTCTACCCTAGGGGCAAGAGAAGGTGAGTGACATAGAGGAGAGCGTAGCTCAAAAAAGACGAGGCGTTAGATGGATTTGAATGTTATCTGTTCTAGTCGGGGCTAGTGCTTCGGGTTATTATAATATGACCTGCGTCAGCTGTGAATTGTAAATGGAGTGAGTAGTCTTTGCCCTTCTTCTCGGATATCACGTCGTGGGGGTGTCGAGGCACTCCACGATAGACTTACTTGAAATTAACTCGCTAAGTCGTTCCATGTTTTTTGTCTGCTCCTGTGAAAGTTGGCGCACAAAGTCTCCTTGACCATCTGCGACACCGAATATTGTAGTGGGATGGAGGATACTGTCGACAACAATCTCATTTTCCCAGGCAAAGAGGCCGCCCGAGACAATTGAAATTTCGTTGCATTGTCGGCGACCTACGGTGTGTTTAATCGATCGGTGTGTCTCTAGCAACATTGCAACTTCTCCTTCAAAGCCAGCGCGAATGTCAACGCGAAAAATTTTCAATTGACGCTGTTGTGCACGCTGGATCGCTAGCGGATGTAAACAGCCTTTACCTCCGTCCATGATGATTGCGTTCTTTGATAGGCTGCTGACCATTGTTTCGGTAATGACGGGTGGCCCGACTGCCATTCCGACGAGAAGGTGAGCGTCTTGTGCAGCTAATTCATTGTCAGTTGTTCCCTCGATAACCGCTACCGTATTTCTTGGTTTGATATAGTTCAATGCTTGGACAATGGTGTCCAACTTCTTCTTGTCTCTGCGCGTAATTACTACGTGTGCGCCGCGTTCGACTAGTTTAAGGGCTAACTTTGCTCCCAAGTTTCCGGCACCGATGATGGCAATTTTTTTCCCACCCATGCTTTGCATGGGAGAAGTCACTAGCTGGCTCAATACGCAGTCGATGGAATTGACTGTCAAGTCATTTCCTTTGTATGTCAATAGGGTTGAATATTGTATTGTATCGCGGACAGCACCTTCGATATTTCCCATATCTCCGATTCCATAGGATGTCTTTGGGTCCGGCCCAATTTTTTTTTCTGTGTCAACCAGAATGTACTGGACTCGTCCATCCACAATGCGTGCGATTTCTTCAGAATGGTGTGCTTCATACACAATCACGCTGCCGGCGACCAGTTGTCTGGTATTTCGTATCGGTGAGAAGAACAATCCATGTGCATCAACTTTTGTGGTGTTCCCAATGCAAAACCCTGTCAGCTTGCCTTCCCTTTTTGCAATAGCTATTACTTTCTGCAATATATCTTCTGTTTGGTCACGATACGACATGCCCTATACATCTTCCCAAGTAATTGGATGGTCTGCTTTGAGACTTCGTCTCGCAATTCGGCCGATTACGATATCAATATAGCGTGGTTGTAGTCCCCCTCCTGGTCCTTTAATCGTCACGCTATCTGATGTAACAATTTTTCCTTTCGGAATATCAATGCGGGCGTACAAGCTTTTCCGCTGCGCATTGATGGTTTCGTACTCACAGGCTTCAATCTTTTTGACTCCATCCCCCAGAACATAGTTGATAAGATGTGCGCAACGTGTTAGATGGCGCATTTCTTCAGGTTCAGAGGAAAGAATGTGGTCTGGACCTTCCATGCTTCGATCTAGGGTGAAATGGCGTTCAATGATGTTGGCGCCAATAGACAAGGCCACCTGAGAGACCATAGTTCCTAGCGTATGATCAGAAAGCCCAACGGGGATGCGAAAACTTTTCTTCAGCGTTTCAATTGCCCTTAGATTCATATCTTCGGGAGCCGCAGGATATGATGATACGCAATGCAAGAGAATAACATTCTCGTTTCCCTCGCCTCGGATCACTTCAAGAGCTTCCTCAATCTGGCCGAGGGTGGACATCCCGGTGGACACAATCATTGGTTTCTTAGTTGACGCAATATACTTGAGGAGTGGAACATTGACGAGGTCGAACGATGCAACTTTGTATAGGGGAGCTCCGAGAGACTCGAGCATGTCGACGCTGCTCGTATCAAAGGGAGTTGAAAATATTTCAATGTCCCGCTGCCGAGCGTAATCGAACAACTCGACATGGTTGTCATAGCTTAGCTCAAGACGTTGAAACATTTCGAGCAGCGTTTCTTGCTCTCCCAGCGTCGTTTCAGCATATCGTACTGCCTTGATTTTGCTGGAAACCCTGCTTGTGCTTTGATATGTTTGAAATTTGATGGCATCACAACCTGCGGCAGAAGCGCGATTAATCAATTGTTTCGCCAACTCTAAGCTTCCGTTATGGTTTAACCCTGCTTCTGCAATGATTACTGGACGATGTCCATCTCCAACTAGTTTTTCGTTCAGTGAGACAGTTTTATTGAGAACGGTAGCCGATTGTTTTCGTTTTACCTGGGAGAACTCAGAATACTGATCGGTAAGAATGTCTACGAGATCAAAAGATTTTAGGAATAAGATTTGGCTATCGGCGTAATTGAATTCACCTGTGGTTCCTATTGAGTATAATTGGTTAAATAATCCCAAATGGCTTTGAGCTTTCGCGAGTTCATGTTGGTAGTCTTTATGCAGTAGAGGATAGACTGCTGGTTGGCGATGCACTGTTCCATCAATAAAATCCTTCCGTTGCACTAATTTCGTCCTGCACACTTGATCAAGTACACCTTTGACCAGCTGCTCTGGCTTGAGGGTGTCAATTGCATCGTTTTGCGAGTAGGCAATTTCAGCCGTCACACAGGTTTTTCCTGGAACAGCACAGGAAGCAGAGAACTTTTTCTGCTCACTCAGACGATGAAACCATAGTTCGGGGGAATCAAAATAGAGCCAATCCAATCCATCAGGGAGTACATAGTCTTGATCAAATGCAAGATATACTGACGTAACGCCTCGAAAGGTAAGGGTGTTTTTAATGCCGAGGAAGCGGCACAATAAACTAATAGGCATCGTGGAGATGACAATGTCATCCGGCTTTAGGTTTATCACTTGATCATTTTCAAGGCGCAATGCTGTCAACACATTGTGGCGGTGTTCTATTCCTTGAATTCCATGATCTAGCATGACGCTTCCACCTAGTTTCTCAATTTTTTCGTAGATGCGATCGTATACACATCCCGTTCCGTACCGTCCGACCGCATTCCATTGACCGTGATAAAACGGAGTGACACTTTTTCGAAGTTCAATGCGTTTTGGAGCCCAACTTGCAGTCATCTCTTCCGTACTGATTCCCCACAGTTTGTGAGGATAATTTTGGAAAAACATATTTTGAACAGTTGGGCCTACGAGGGCGGAGACATACTCTTTATAATTATGGGCTTTTGCTTTTTCGTCGGGATTAAGGTGTTCTAATTCAGAAAAGATTTGCCGTTTGAGGTCAGGAGGGTAGCGGGACAACGATTCATATGATAATGGATAATCATAGTATTGATCGAAGTTGGGGCCTTTCACGTTCTTGCACCAAAAGTCTCGAGTGACAAACAAGTCGCCGAATTCCCGTTCCCAGAACTCTGCAAGAATCTTGTCTGGCGTATGATAGATGTGAGGCCCAACATCAATGAGAAATTCATTCCATCGCCATGTGCGAGACATCCCTCCGTAAAACTTTTCCTTCTCAAGAATTGTTACCTTCCATCCACGCTCAAGGAGCTTCCAACCTGTTACGAGGCCACTGACACCTGCGCCAAAAATATATGCTCGACGTTTCATTTATTTGTGATCTCTACGCGTGATTGGGGTTGCTGATTCACCATTATCACTTTTATGGAGGTGGGAGTAAATTGAGCCTTGCGACATCAATTCTTTATATATGTCGTGTTCTACTTCTTGACTGTTTTCTAAGACAAAGATGGCGCGCCTGGAGGGATTCGAACCCCCGACACTCGGATTCGAAGTCCGATGCTCTATCCGAGCTGAGCTACAGGCGCATTCTTTTTCAGATTCATTTGTCATCTAGTGTTTTAGGAGGCTTTATTGCGCATCCAGTATCCGATAAAGGCTCCGACTACGGCATATGCCCAGGGATCAACTGGATCGTTGGAGAGAATCATAAATAGTGAACTTCCCCCACAGACTGCGGTTACTAGGAATGGGATGCCTAATTTGAGTGTTACTACTCGATTTGCAAACAGAAAAATAGCTGTAATTGCCGCTATGGCTGCTGAGTTGGTCAAATCAAGATTTGTGGCAAAGTTGAGAATATCCATCAAAGCAATGAATCAAATTGGGAGTGAGACATAGTCAGAGAACGATACCTTTTTTTGTACAAAGAATCTAGCGGTTCTACGAAGGAATAAATCCGGGCTTCACAACGACGTGATGGACAATGCATGAGGATGAGAGCCATTTTCTCGTGCTCCACCTTCCTCAATAACTTGGATTTGGGAGGTGATATGTAATAACTCTTGATGGTTACGATATATTTTCTCTCGCTTCAAGAATTTTGTTGACGACAATCTCGACATCTTTTGTATCAACAAATGGTGATAGGATAAATGATTTTATCGCCGTGATAGGTTCATTGTATTGTGTTTTCCTATAGCATTCGGTTTGTGAAAGTACTACGCTTCGCCCGGCCATTGCCTCGGCATGGACGTAATGAAAAACCTTGCGATTGTACTCATTGTGTTTCAGTAGCGATGTTCGATAGGTAGGGTCTCCAAATTCTTGCTCTTTGATTGCAAAGGTATCGACGCCAAGTGGGTAGGTGCGAAAGATATTTACGGTTCCAAAGTTGTCACGGTTGAGGACGGTGATGGCTTCATGCCCTTCTAAATGTTCACGGAGAAGCTGAGCCATCTCAACAATGTGACCGATAATGACGCGAAGGCCCTCTTGTCCCAGTAGGCGGAGATTGGCAAGTGCTGCTAATGGGCCAGTTCCCGCGCGCGAGGTTTCTAGAGTCAGCATTCCTGGGCGATGTTCGCCGAAGTGATAGAGATAAGGCATCTGTTCCTGTGGGCGTGTGACGAGATGCAAGTCTTTTTTATTTTTGACGATGAAGGCACTAGAAATGTAGGGTGTAAATCCTGTTTTGTGGAAATCGACGCCAATGGAATCTGCGAGATTTAGATAGCGTATTCGACGGGAGGCTCCCGCGAGAGCGCGAATAGTACGTGGGCGAAACTCGAGAGGATTGTCTTCAAAATCGTAGTCATTGAAGACTGCCCATGCCCACCCGATGACAGCATCGGCATGAATGTGTGGGCGGTAGGAAAGCTGGAATTCATCAACTAATGTATCTCGTAATACGGTGATACGTTGCAAGTCGTCAAGGCCAAACGCATCAGTTGTCCCAAGGGTTGCAATAAATGCTGCAATTTTCTTCCCAGAGCTTAGGGCTGTGCGAGCTTCCTGTTCAAGGCAATTTATGTCAATTTCATTCTCGGCTGTCGTCGGGATGGTATGGAGACGTGAGGTGCCAATACCAAGCCAACTGGTGACATTGTATGCGCAATAGTGGCCGGCATCCGAGACGAAGACAATGGCATCACTAGAAACTCCGTCTCGCATGGTATGGGGACAGGCCTTCTCTAAGCCGATTTTAACACCATAGAGAGTGGTCCCGGTTCCTCCAAAGGTAAATACCCCTCCTGCCTGACATGGATCGTATCCGAGGAGTTGTGCTGTGATGGCAATTGCCTCAACTTCGGCCAATGAAACACGGCGACTGTATTCGTCCCAAGCGATATTTGCGTTATACAAGGACGATAGAAGGACACCAATCAGGCTTGGAATTGAGGGTGGGGGTACGACATTTTGCTGGGTATAGGGATGGCTAAAAATCGTCATGCCTTGGAGATAGCTCACAAGGTTTGAGGTCACTTCCTCTATTGACGAAATGTGGGGGTGTAGTTTTGCACTGCGTGCAGCCTCATAATCGTCTGGAATGACCGATCCGAGGACTGGCAATCCCATTTTCATTTCATCTACCTGATCTAAGGCTCGCATAATGGAGTGAACAAAGTAGGAGTCGTGAATGGGATCTGATACGGGTTGCGGAAACGCGAGGCGAATTTTATCTAACAAGTCTCGATAGGGTGTGGCCATCGGTCTTGCCCTCGATTTTTAAATGATATGGTTAGAGTGTGGATACTATAGCACTCATCGGTGGGATCTGCAGTATTGTTGGTGGGGATTAGCGTGGAAATGGCAGGGTAGTGACAGTAGCGTTGTTGGTGTGGTCGTTAAAGGTGGTGATGAGTTCAGTGCCAGAACTCAGGTATTTTGTTCGAAGGTAGGCAAGTCCGATGATTTGGTTTAGAGAGGGTGAATAGATTGCGCTAGTGATTCGCCCAGCAACTCTCGAGTCGTCATCCGTTCCAAACAGTTCTGTTCCCTGTTTTGGAACGGATTTTCCGCTGATGGTTATGCCGGCGAGTTTTCGTTTGACATCTCCATAGGCATCGATTCGGGCAACTGTTTCCTGCCCCAGGTAACATCCTTTTGATAGGCTGACTGCCTTCTTTTCAAGCAGGGCTTCGGCTGGAAATACCTCTTCGTCGAGTTCTCGGCCATAGCGAGGGGTCCCGGTTTCGATGCGAAGGATCTCTAGGGTTTCTGCTCCTATTGCGCCAAATGGGTGGATTTTATTATTTGTCGCGGTTTCCCATAGTCGTTCCCAGACGGTTGTGATAGATGAGATTGGCATGAGTAGATCGTATCCAATTTCGCCACATTCGTCTGTTTTCATGATGATAAGTTGAGTTGTAGCGATGGATGCTTTGGTATGGTTTGGTACGTCTAATTCTGGAAACGTGTGATCACACACTTTGGTGAGCAATGTGTCTGAGAGAGGTCCGTGGATAGAGAGATGTCCATATGAACGAGTCACGTCTTCCAGTGCGACTTTGATGCCGTAGAGTAAGTAGCGTTTTAGAAGTTGATAAGTTGTAGCTATGGCTTCTTCTTCGAGGTCGATGATCAATGTTTCATCAACCTCAAAGATCCTAAAATAGGATTGTATTTTTCCTTTTGGCGTTAGGATCGCACAGTACATGCCGATGCCGTCCGTGAGTTTGAGCATGTCGTTGGTGACGAGTCCCTGTAGGTATGTTGTGCGATCGATTCCAGAGATCATCAGTTTTCCACGATGCGAGGTGTTTGTGATGCCTACTCCGTTGCGCACGATAGCATGCTCAGATTGTGGATCACCGTAGGGGGTTGGGGTGTGTTGATTTCCTACAACGGAACATAGAGTTCTTAGCGATGGATGAAGCTGATTAATAGGCGATTGCCTCATAATTCGTCGTCGTCATTGCCTTGGATAAGTTCTGTAACTAAGTCATCCATGCTCATGCTAAACACTCCGTTTGTGACGACCTTGTCTGCACCTAATGTGCGAGCACGCGTAAATGCCGCGACATCATCGTGGTTGCAAAACGCAAGAACTGGAATTTCCTTATATTCCTCATCCTCTTTGAGTGTTTGGATGACGGCAAATGCATTCATGGTGTCGTTGCCCATGTCGACAATAATGACGCTAGGCGTTTCTCTTTTTAGAGTTTCCATCAGCTCGAGGTCTGTTCTTATTCGGCGCAAGGGGTAGCCTGTTCGTTGCAACCCTCCTTTAATTTTGCTCCAAAACAGAATGTCGTTCACCACTCCCCACACAATGTTTGCAGGTGGTGCGTCGTGTGTTGTTTCACTCATTGGATTCTCCCTCTGTAGTTCATTTCGTTTTTTATGACAAGGCCGTTAGGGGAGCTCTTTGCAAAAGCGCCCTTTCCATACGATCCTAAATCCTCCTTTGTGCAGTATGGCTGAATACCAGAGTAGTCCGAGGAATAAGCTCGAGCCAATCGGATAGAACGTGGTGTATTGGGTATCGAAGCCGAGCTTTCGCCATTGTTGGCAGAGATTGTGCCACCGAGCAATAAGCATGATGCCTGCAGTAACAAGTAACGCGGTGTGGATACTGTACCATGTGCTAAGCATGAGTATGGCAGTTGGGGCGATATCGAGGAGTATGATGTGTGTGCTTGTTCGCAGTAAACTCTGCGGGCTTTGTTTTTGAAGGAGGTATAGATTTTTTGCCCACCCATTCCAAATCTCTTTCAAGGTGTGATACATCCGCACTCGAACCTTTCCCTGTGCTGGGGCAAACCAAAGCGTTCCGCCGGCACGCTTTGCTCTCCGTGCGAGTTCTACATCTTCCAGAATACATCCTTTGATTTTTTCGTGTCCGCCAATGGTCTTGTAGAGCGACCGTCTGATCATGATGTATTGTCCGTTTCCTGCTGCCTGCTCATCTTGTGGATCGTTGATGTGGCAATATGCGAACCAATAACTGAGAGTCGAAAAAATTGTTGGTTGGAGAAGTTTTTCAGATACGCTCACACATTCTTGATCTGGACTCATCGAAAGAATGTCAATGTGGTGGTATTGGGCAAAGGTGAGATTGTCTTTGAGTGAGTGAGGGGCATGCCAAGTATCAGCATCGGTAAACAATAGCCATTTGCCATGTGCGTTGTGTGCACCGCACGCAAGGGCATGATTTTTCCCAGTCCAGCCTGCCGGGAGGTTGGTTATTCGAAGGTTGCGAATTCGCGAGTCTTGTGATGTTCGAGTTGAGATCAGGTCGGGGGTGTGATCCGTCGACTGATCGTCGACCACAATCAACTCAAAGTCTTCGTAGTTTTGCGCCAACAATGAATCAAGGCATCGGCCAAGAGCGCGTTCCTCATTTCTGGCTGGAACGATAATTGAAACGCTGGGAGACACGGGATGTTATTCTTTGAGTGCCTTTCGTATGATTTCCGCGCCCCTTCGACCGGAAAGGAGCATAGAGCCGAAGGCCGGGCCCATCCGTGGAGTTCCGTAAACTGCAGCGACTGCCAATCCTACCACAAAGCAGTGTGGATAGATTTCTCCAGTATTTTCGACGACTAATTCTTCAGATTGTGCTACCCACATGGCTCCATTGCCAGGAACTGGATGTTGGTAACATTTGTGTTGGTGCAGGAGGTTGACGACAGATGCATCGTGTCCAGTGGCATCAACAACGATTGTGCTTTCAAGTGCGATCGGATCGATATGCAGGACATCATGTCCTGCTGCCTCGACTGGAGTGGAGTTGACGACAACACCTTTGAGTTGTCCGTCCTCTCGAAGGATCAGATCCACAAGCTTGGTGAGATTTAAGACGCGTGCGCCGGCGTCGTACATTGATGAAATGAGGCGTGCGGTTGCATGTGGGGGATCAGTGATGTACATGCCTTCATATTCAGGGACTGGTGTGCATGGGACGCTAAGTTCCTGAAGAATCTTGTGCGCAGGGTCACAGATTGTCGCCTTGTTCATTAGGTATCCACCAGACCAGAATCCTCCCCCCAACGCTAAGTTTTGCTCTATGACTAGCACCCGTAGGCCATTTGCCGCGAGATCTCGTGCGCAGAGAAGGCCGGAGGGGCCAGATCCAACCACGATTACATCGTTTTCAATGATCTGTTCAAATTCACGAAAATGTGCGTGCGCGATTGCGCGCGTCACATCTCGTTCCCGAAGGGGAGTGACCCATTTGTGTGCCATGGTTGTGATGTTCTTACGAGTAGAGTTGTGAGCCTGATTGTTTGAACGTCTCTGATTTTTCCTGCATCCCTGCTTCGATGGCAGCTGCTTCGTTGAGATTCTTTTCAGCTGCGTATGAGCGGACATCTTCAGTGATTTTCATGGAACAAAACCGTGGTCCGCACATTGAGCAGAAGTGGGCGGTTTTGGCAACTTTATTAGGGAGGGTTGCGTCATGGAAGTCCTTTGCGGTTTCAGGATCAAGTGACAAATTGAACTGATCATTCCAGCGAAATTCAAATCTGGCTTTGGAAAGCGCATTATCGCGAGCTTGTGCTCCTGGATGACCTTTGGCTAAATCGGCCGCATGGGCTGCGATTTTGTACGCAATTACTCCTTCTTTTACATCATCTCTGGTTGGAAGGCCAAGGTGCTCTTTGGGAGTTACATAGCAGAGCATTGCGCAACCAAACCACCCAATCATGGCAGCGCCGATGCCGGAGGTAATGTGGTCATACCCCGGAGCAATATCTGTGGTTAATGGACCGAGTGTATAAAATGGGGCTTCTTGACACGTCTCCAGTTGTTTTTCCATATTGACTTTGATCATATGCATTGGAACATGGCCAGGGCCCTCAATCATGGTTTGAACATCATGTTTCCATGCAATGTGGGTTAGTTCTCCAAGGGTTTCTAGTTCGGCAAATTGAGCTTCGTCGTTGGCATCGCGTATGGATCCGGGACGTAGTCCGTCACCAAGGCTGAAAGCGATGTTGTAAGCTTTCATGATGGCGCAGATTTCTTCAAAGTGGGTGTAACAGAAATTTTCATTATGGTGTGCAAGGCACCATTTGGCATGGATTGCGCCGCCTCTTGACACGATTCCGGTGAGCCTGTTCGCGGTCATTGGGATATAATGTAGTCGAACTCCTGCGTGAATGGTAAAGTAATCAACCCCTTGTTCTGCTTGCTCAATTAGGGTGTCACGATACATTTCCCAAGTTAGTTCTTCGGCGATACCATCCACTTTTTCCAGTGCTTGATAGATAGGGACTGTTCCGATCGGGACTGGTGAGTTACGAATCATCCATTCCCGTGTTTCGTGAATGTTCTTGCCAGTGGAAAGATCCATGACGGTATCCGCTCCCCATCGGGTCGACCACACCATTTTTTCGACTTCGTCATCGATTGAGGATGAAATTGCAGAGTTGCCTATATTCGAATTAATTTTCACTAGGAAATTGCGCCCAATGATCATTGGTTCGATTTCAGGGTGATTGATATTGGAGGGGATGATTGCTCGTCCTTTGGCTACTTCATCCCGCACAAATTCTGGGGTAATCTCACTTGGGATGTTTGCTCCCCATGCATTGCCTGGATGTTGTTGGGCAATCACTGATTGTCTGTTGTTTCCATTGATAGCAGTGGAGTGTGCTTGGTGAGAAGATCGTTTCTGGTTCTCACGTAGAGAGATAAACTCCATTTCAGGGGTTACGATGCCTTGCTTTGCGTAGTGCATCTGGGACACGTTTTGGCTGCTTTTCGCACGAAGAGGTTTTCGGAGATTGGGGAAACGGATGTCGTTTAGTTGAGGGTCTGTGGTTCGTGCGTGACCATATTTTGAAGTGGGGAATTGAAGTTCTTCCACATCCCCGCGAGTATGAATCCAGCGTTCGCGTATAGGGGAAAGGCCACGCCGAATATCCACTGTGATGCTAGGATCAGAAAAGGGTCCTGAGGTATCGTAGACAAGAAATGGCTCATTTGGTTCTGCTATACTGTCTCCATTGTTGTTTTCCGTTGGAGAGAGGTGAATCTCACGCATCGGAACTGTAATGTCAGGATGACTTCCCTGCACGTAGATTTTCCGAGATGATGGAAATGAGTAGGTGAGGTCGGTTTTCATGATGGGAGATTCCTTCTCATCGTTAAAGGGTATAGCAAATAAAAAGCCGCACCAGAGCGGGTGCGGCTTAGGAATGTGTGCATGGTTCCCAAAAATCCGCTTCCCTACGCTGGTATGATCCAGATCAGGTTCAAAGGGTTGAGTCCTCTTGTAGAACACTCTCAGCCATAAAATGGCTCCCCTAGCTGTTGGCTCATGGTAAATTATATGTTCGCTTGCTGTCAATCTGATGTAAAATGATGAGGTTGGGTTGCTTTCGTCTGTGAGGATATGGTACGGTCCCGCATTGGTGCTGCGTCTTTGCTGTGTGTACGAGAGGGAAATAGAGCGCGTAGGTGGTTTGGCCTCAACAGTGCCCATCCCAAGTTGACCTCATTGTGTGAGATCTTTTGGCTCCAGCCTGTTCCTGCCTTCCAGATTGTTTAGAGTTCTGTTCGACTACCAGTCATCTTAATCATCATAGCTATTAACATTAATAGGAGGAGTGTCCTATGGGTTCGAAGATATATGTCGGTGGGTTACCATATTCTGCTAGTGAGGAGCAGTTGAGTGAGTTGTTTACGGCTCATGGGTCAGTGGATTCGGCTCGGATTATTACGGATAAGTACACTGGCCAATCGCGTGGTTTTGGTTTTGTTGAGATGACTAGCGATAGCGAGGCGAAAACTGCAATTGATGCGTTGAATGGTACGCAGATGGATGGTCGCACGTTGACAGTCAATGAGGCACGGCCCCAAGAACCACGTTCAGGTGGTGGATTTGGTGGCGGTGGTGGACGAGGCGGCGGTGGCGGCGGCGGTGGCGGACGCCGTGATCGCTGGTAACGAGAACTGACATTCCGAGCTCGGCACCTTTATTTCAAGGTGCCGAGCTTTAGGATTTTCTTAGTGATTGTCCTAGTTGTTTCTCAACGCTGGCTACCTTTGATTCAAGGCGGCCTTTCTTTCCCTTCCGGTAGTCGATTTTCATACTCACAGACACGCGGGTACAATCTTGTTTCATGCGATTGAAGCAGTGTGTTACGACTTCTATAACCTCGTCCCATTCGCCTTCAACTATTGTTCCCATTGGATTTAAACGATAATCAATTCCGCTTTTCACGATAATATCTAATGATCGTGCGACGTATTTGCTAACACTCTCCCCTTTTTCTAACGGACTCATTGAAAACTCACAAAGTACCATAGCTCCTCCATGTGTTATCTTGCGACAGCCGTTGTTTGCGTGGTGTGCTGCTTTCCGTTACGGGTAAAGGTAATCGAAACAGTCTCTCCAGGGTGGAGCGTTGCTAGTACCGTTGACAATGCGCGTAAGTCATTAATGACTGCCTTGCCTATCTGTACAATTATATCCTCAGCTTGAAGCCCTGCTGTCTCTGCCGGTGAGTTGGGTGTGGTTCCGGTGATCCTGACACCTATCTCCTGATACGTAAAGTCTGGGATGGTTCCGAGGCTCACTGTCCTGTGTGAACCTTGTTGTTTTCTCAGTGTTGAAGGATTCTGATCTGTTGATGTGAGAGTGGAAGTTAATGGGGTTGGTCGATTCGCGAGATATTCGATTGCCTCTTTGGCTACCTTGGCCACTTTGACAAGTCCTGCAGCGTCAATCTTGTCAACAGTGTCGGTGGGTCGGTGATAGTCGAGGTGGGGACCCGTGAAAAGTTGAACCGCAGGGACGCCTGCGTCTATAAAGCTTTTCTGGTCGCTTGATTCGAGGTCAGTCATCACAAACTCAATTGGTATGCCAGAGATATATCCTGCACCCCTAAACACATGAATCCATTCTCGAGCCGAAGCGGTTCCTATCACGGTAAGTGGTTTATTCTCAAGGCGTCCGATTGTATCAAAATTGACCATTCCTATAACCTTATCAGAGGGAAATTGTTGTGTAT
>CEQE01103729.1_pt1 | contig 15984 bp, 17 predicted proteins | sample 356201 | NCBI WGS metagenome assembly CEQE01 (sample SAMEA2619970, study PRJEB7988) | marine metagenome | biome: marine biome (ENVO:00000447); feature: mesopelagic zone (ENVO:00000213) & marine oxygen minimum zone (ENVO:01000065); material: "saline water (ENVO:00002010), including plankton...
CCCTGTTCCAACTATAAAAACTTTTCCTCGGCTATTGCTATCGTTGTCTGTGAAAGCTTTGTTTTTGACAGTACCATTTGACATCTGAATCCTCCTAATATAGCGCACGGTTCTGCGACCGAATATATCCCTAATGCTTTTTTTACAGTTTCCGATTTATTAAAATTGTCTTCTATAGTTTTTATCTGCGATTTAGAAATGAATTTTAACGGGATATTCAGTTTTTCAGAAAGCTGATGGAAACCTTTCTCGTCATTTTTATCTTCTACGCTTGCTATTAGTCTTACTTCATTTACATTACGATTAATTCGCTTCAGTCCTTCGCGCAAGGTTTCTTCCAATTGAGTCGCTGATGTTCCCCGCCTGCATCCCATTCCTGCTATTAAAGTTTTAGTTGCTTCTGACCCGGTTGTGATAACAAAATCTCCCTGGCAGATCAAAGCAACCTTTTCCGCAAGACGGTTAGCGCCTCCTTCGTGGCCTGAGAGAGCGCTTATTGCATAGCGTCCCATTTCATCAACGACAACAATTGCGGGATCTTTAAATTTGTTCTGGATGTGGTCCTTAATAATCCGGCTTACGATACCCAGTGCCATAATAAAGATAAAAGAATTATAGCGAGACCAGATTTTTTCAATTAGCTTTTTTGTAGTTGTTTCGTAAGCAGTAATGTTGGAATTGTTGTCGTTAATGATATTTTTAGGAGCGTAAAGGTCTCCTTTTAAATTATCATGGAGTTTTCCGGCTACTAACAAACCATGAGTTGTAATGGCTATAATTGCGCAAGACATATTATTAACAAATTCGAAACGCGATATTCGGATTTAATCGTTTAACTCCTGTACTCGTGGCTAAAGTTTTTATCATAAAGTTTGGAGGCAATATTTTTCTTTAAGAGAGCTTCACCCACTAATATCAAAGCGGTTTTTGTGATTTTTTTTTCTGTTGTTTTTTTTAATATATTTTCTAAAGTTCCCTCAATGATCTCTTCATCAGGCCAGCTTACTTTATAAGCAATGATAACGGGTGTTTCAGGAGAATAACCGGTTTTTAATGTCTCAACAATTTCATCCAGCATATTGATAGACAAATAAAGAAAAAGCGTAGGGCGGGTTTTAATTATTTCCTTGAGATCTTCCTTCTCCGGCACAGGTGTCCTGCCCTTAACACGGCTGATGGTAATAGTCTGGCAGACTTCCGGCACAGTCAGTTCCAGGCGTAAAGCTGCAGCGGCAGCTTGAAACGAACTGATCCCCGGGATTACTTCATACTCAATATTTAGCCTATCAAGCAAAACCATCTGCTCGTTTATAGCGCCATATATTGATGGGTCGCCGGTATGAAGCCTTGCGACATTCTTGTTACTTTCTTTTGCTCTTTTAAAAATCTCATTAATCTCATCTAAATTTAAAGAAGCGGAATTATGTGTTTCTTTAGAGTTAACGGCATACTTTAAAATCTCTTTATTCACGAGAGAGCCCGCATAAATAACTATTTCCACTCGCTCTAAAATTTCTTTTCCTTTTAACGTAAGGAGTTCCGGATCACCAGGTCCGGCGCCTATAAAATAAACTTTCATTATTTTTTCTTTCTCACAATTATAGTAGAAAGATAACCTTCCTTTTCAGAAAAAGAGCAATCGTTGTTGAAGCCGTTTATAAGTTTTTCTCCCTCCATTCCCACATGGCTTCCGAATATGGCGTTCCGGGCAAGACCCATTTCTTTAAGCAGTTTAACAACTTCCTGCAATTTTTTAGCGACTTTCATGATAACAATTGTATCATGATCTAATATTGTTTTTTTTAAATCGTTAATATCAGCCGGGACCGGACATATACAGATTTTTTCGTTTTTTTCAGCCATGGAGTAACTAAACCTGGCAGCCACCGCGCTGTAAGCTGAAATGCCCGGGATAGTTTCAATTGCCAGGTCCGGGACTGCTTCTTTTAATGCACCCAGGAGGTAAATATAAGTACTGTACAGCAGCGGGTCTCCGATTGTCAGATATGCTACCCGGCTCCCACCGTTGATTTTTTGAAGGATGATTTCAGCGGAGTTTTTGTATCGTTTTTCGAGTTCTTCTTTGTCCTTGGTCATAGGAAATTCCAGTTCAAAAAATTCTTTTTTGTTATCCAGGATATTTTCAATGATTTCTCTGGCAAGGCTGTCAGCTTTGATTTTTGCTTTAGGGGCAAAGATAATGTCCACACTGTTAAGGATATTAAGGGCTTTTAATGTTAAGAGTTCCGGATCTCCCGGTCCAACTCCAATGCCATAAAACATTGATTTTTTGTTTTTACTCATAAATATTTTTTGAACCGCGGAGAACGCTGATGCGGTCCATGCGGTCGATTTATTTTGCCAGCAGCCCTACCGCTCAGTAGGAATCCGCGCCCTATTCTAATTCGAAATCCGTGTAACGATCAACATACTTAATGATTCTTCTTTGACTTTATCAAAATCCTCAAATTGCAAATCTAAAATCCTTTGGCTGGGCAAAGACAGGTTGGAAACAACGCAAAATTTATATTTAAAAGCAGACCTCGAATTAAGTTGACTCTTTATCATTTTTAAATTGTTTTTAGCGTCTAACAGGAGAACAAATTTATTATTATCATCGAATATTTTTTGAACCTCAACATTATCAGTTCCGTGCAAAGTAAAGGTTCTATACTCTTTCCAGCTTTCTTTTAATCTGGAAAACGCGTATTGGACAGAGCTAATACCGGGAATGACTTCGCATTTATCATCTCCAAATTTATCTAAAACAGATTTTCCGAAACTGTAAAACAGCGGATCTCCGGAAACCAAAAAAACAAGTTTTTTATTTTGTTCATGTAATTGAGCGGTTCGATCCAGTATCTCTTTATAGTTGTTTTCAAGAATTATTGTTTTTAGGGAAGCATTTTTAACAAAGTCCTTTATCAAACGTTTAGAGCCTATTACTGTATCTGCATTTTCAATAGCCTTTTTCCCTTTTATCGTCATCAACTCAGGCGAGCCCGGCCCGCAGCCAATTATTATTATTTGCTTTTCCATTTTTGTAGCAGCTTACCCTTTTAAAAAAGATTAGATAGATAACAGGAAACTCAATTATCAATAATCAATTAAGACGTATCAATTGTTAATTTAATGTATAGGAATTTCAATGTCGAGATTCCTCGGTCGCTTTGCTTCCTCGGAATGACAGGCTGTTGGAAGTGTCATTTCGAGCGAAGCGAGAAATCTAACTTCATAATTATCCTATATATCCTGTCCAAAACAAAATTCTATTAGTTCTTTTTCTTATTCCGAGTTTCTAGAAATGTATCAGGAAAAGGGATCAAAGAGTTTTAAACCCAATGGTTTTTTCATGAGATCAAAATGACGATCTTTGGTGAAAACTTCTTTCTCATGAGTCTTGGCAAGGATAGCTATCATTAGGTCGGGGATTCCAATTCCATGAATCCCTTTTTGTTTTAAAGTAAACTGAGCAAGTATAATTTCATTCCAAAAAGTTTTTGGTTCTTCTAAAAGCGGGAGCGCTTGAAACAAATCTCTCAGACGGTTAAAGTCTTTTTTGTTGAGAGCGGAAGGTATGATCTCGGCCTTGATTAGAGAAGCTGTACATACCAAACCCTGTTCCAGCAGGTGATCCAGCACGGTTCCATGGGGAGACGAGCTGTCTCTGAAAAAATCAACCCATACCGAGCTGTCTACCAGAACATTGCTCATTTCTTCAGCCGATTTCTGCGTAAAGTATTAAGGTCAATATTCAAATCAAGCTTTCCCCTCAATTTTCTGAGTTGTTCGATCCGTTTTTTGTTGATCAACTCCTGAAGGGAAAGAATAATGGTACTCGTCTTTGATTTGGTTTTAGCCATTTTCATCGCTTCCTCTAAGAGATTTTCCGGTAAATCAAGCGTTGTTCTCATAATAATCCTCCAAAATATATGCATTTAATACATATAATATATTAAATTACTATGCATCTGTCAACAGAAAACAAATTTATTCCGCTCATCCTGTGATCCTGTCTAATTCTTTTTCTATTCATGGTTTATCCACTTGCGTCCTGCTTTTGAATAACCAACTAATTCTTTATTCATATTGAAAAGAAGTGTTGGGACGGTCAAATCTGTTTTCAAGTAAGCCTGGACTTTTTTCTCTATTGTTTCAGCAAGCCAATGAAACAATTTTACTTTGTCATGTTTTTGGAGGATATTAATCATTCCTTCAATTGTGGGAGACTCTTTAAGTTCATTTAAAATAGCCTTGTCAACACTATTTTTAAAAAAACTAACAACTGCTTTGTTAGCTGCAGGTGATTTAGTGTAGTGCGTTTGGAAATGCCCTGACAATACTTTTGCTAATTTCCCGGGATGCCCGGCAAGAATAATGGAAAACTTCATTTTTAAGGCGTTCTTCAAAGTAAATCCCAGGTAATCTCCTGATTGCACTATTTGATGGTCTTGAAATTTATCCCTGAAATGTTTTTGCATTGCCTGTTCACTTATATTTCCGGGCGTAATAATTACTTCACTGAATTCATTTTTTTTACAAAAATTTAACTGTTCAACTATCGTTTGTTTGAAAGAAGAGAGAGACTTGGGTTTCATAATGCCGGTAGTACCGATAATCGATATTCCACCGATAATGCCAAGTCTTGCGTTGGTTGTTTTAGCGGCAATTTCTTCTCCGTCAGGAACAGAAATAAGAACATTGACGCCCCTGTCGGTCAGTTCTTTTATTGAAGATAAGATCATTTTTCTTGGAATGGGGTTTATGGCTGCCTCTCCCACCGGAAGCTGTAATCCCGGTTTTGTGATGCGTCCAACTCCTTTTCCCCCATCTATAATTATTTGATCATCTTCTCTTAAAGATACCCGCGCAATTATCTCCATATTATTTGTAACATCAGCTTCTTCTATTGATTTTTTCGTTACACTGCACTCGGCGCAATTTTTCTTCTGTTTCCTATGATTTACTGGAATTACCGCTTTTTCATTTGCCGGTAACTTTATTTCTACATTTTCTGAATAGTTTTCACCTAACAGATTTTGTACGGCTGCTTTAGCAGCCGCAGCGGCATAGGTTCCGGTTGTATAGCTGAATTTTTCGTTCATGGGGAGCTGGCTTACAGATTGTTCAGTGTGAAGAAGTTATAATGGAAATTGAAAGTCTTTAGCGAGTGCATTCCCCGTAGCTTGATACGGGGAGCTTCAATTCTGTATTTTTTAATCTTGACGTTCGATGTTGAGTGTTCAGCGTTCAATGTTCAAAGTTACTTTATTTAGTGCCTTTGTGATTTAGTGGTAAAATAACTGCACAGCAAAATCCGTGGTTTGTTATTAATTAAATGCCATTTTTATCAAAGCATTTATAATAGCTGCGGCAACGGCACTTCCCCCTTTTTGACCGCGGTTTGTTATATAGGGAACATCTTCAATTGTTGTGAGGTATGATTTGGATTCTTTCGCGTTAACAAAACCTACAGGGATGCCGACTATTAAGGCAGGTTTTAATCCATTATTTTTGATCATGTTTACTAACTCTATTAAAGCGGTAGGGGCGTTTCCTATAGCAATAATATTTTCATCAAGCTTGTGTGACAATGATTTCATGCCAGCGGAGGCCTTGGTTATTCCCTCTTGACTTGCCAGTTCCATTACTTCAGGTTCATTTAAGACACACCTGACCTCATGTCCTAATTTTTTATTAATCCCGGCCTGAACCATAGTGACATCGGTATAGATGATCTTTTTTTCCTCAACCGCTTTTAACCCCGCGGAAACGGCTTTATCATGAAAAAGCATGCTTTTCAAAAAATCAAAATCTCCTGTTGTATGAATAACCCTTTTAATAATGGGCTTTTGTTCAGGTGGTATTTTATGACCGTTTAAATTCATTTCAATAAGCTCCATGCTTTTATCCTCGATTTTACCCGGAGCCACTTTATTTAATTTAAATTGATCGATGACTTCATCGTAGAGCTCCTCTTGAACTAAATCGGTAATCTTTGGATGTTGTCCAATCGGGTCCAACATTTTAAAATCTACTTTTTTTTCTAATTTATTGATAATTTCCTGAATGAAATTAGGGACATCTTTAGAAAAGTGCATTCCTTTAAACAAAAAGTAAGGATATGCGACTAATTGATCCATATTTTTCTTTGCCAATGCCTTTATTCCATCTTCTATGGTAGGAGAGGCCAATTCCATAAAAGCTGGTTCAAACATATTGGATTGAAAATAATTGCGCAACTCATTTACCAGGTTTTTCACCTGCTGGTTCGCGTCATCTTTTCTACTGCCGTGCGCTACGATTAGAAAACCTTTTTTCATTTATATCTTCCTTCCTGATTAAAAAAATAACTTGAAAATAAAAGGGTCTTATAATATAGTCGATTTTCCCCCAAATCTAAATTAAAAAAAATAAATATCATTACAACCGAATGAGCCTGTTAACATTTAAATCCGGCATTCACCCTGCCTATAAAAAGAACAGTACGGAAGCCACTGCCATCTGTGCGGCAAAACTACCTAAAAAGGTTGTTATACCTCTGCAGCAGCATATCGGCGCGCCAAACAAACCTCTTGTTAAAAAAGGTGATCTTGTTAAAACCGGCCAGAAGATCGCAGGTTGTGACGCTTTTGTTTCTTCCCCTGTTCATGCCAGTATTTCCGGTAAAGTTAAAGCAGTTGGTCCTGCACTGCACCCTTCCGGTCAATTGATAACATCTGTAACCATAGAATCAGATGGAAAAGACGAGTTTTTTGAAAGTGATCCGGGAAAAAGGGAATATGCCGATCTTTCTTCTGATGAGATTCGAGGAATAGCAAAAGATGCCGGGATCGTCGGTTTGGGAGGCGCCGCGTTTCCCACCCATGTCAAGCTCAGCCCTCCAAAAGAGAAAAAAATAGACGCGGTTATTCTCAATGGGGCTGAATGTGAACCTTATTTAACGGCAGACCACAGGCTTATGCTGGAACAGCCTGAAAAAGTTGTTTACGGCTTAAAAGCCGTCATGAAATCTCTCAATGTTTCTAAGGGGTACATCGGAATTGAAAATAATAAAAAAGACGCTATTAAGGCAATACTGGATATAGCCGGTAAAAACGGGGTTGATATAGAAGTTCATGGCCTTCAAGTAAAATATCCACAGGGCGCGGAAAAAATGTTGATTAAAGCTATCCTTAACAGGGAAGTACCGGCAGGCGGTTTGCCAATGGATGTTGGTGCTGTTGTCCAGAATGTTGGTACAACCGTGGCTTTAGCGGATTCTATTCGAGATCACAAACCGGTCATAGAGCGTGTTGTTACGGTTTCCGGTACCGGAGTTAAAGAACCAAAAAATTTGATGGTGAGAATAGGGACTTTGTTCAGTGACGTGATAGAAGAATGCGGTGGATTAAATGAAGGAGCAATGAAAGTCATTATGGGCGGACCTTTGATGGGACTGGCCCAGCCAGGCCTGGAAATTCCGGTTATTAAGGGAACTTCCGGGATTGTTGTACTCACGGAAGACGAAATAAAAGCTGAAAAAGTCCGAACTTGTATAGGATGCGGAAGTTGTGTGGACGTTTGTCCCATGTTTTTGCTTCCTACCAGGATTGCTAATTTTTCAAAGTACGATTTAATTGAAAAGGCAGAACAGTTTGGAGTTTTGGATTGTATTGAGTGTGGTTGCTGCACTTATGTCTGCCCATCAAAAATTCATCTTGTTCAATGGATAAGATACGGTAAAGGCAAAATTCTTGAAAAGAGGAAGAAATAGCAGTTAACTGATAACTGCTAATTGAAAACTATGACTGATATTAAATTTGTAATTTCATCATCACCTCATATACGTAATGATGAGAGTATTCCAAAGATAATGTTCGTTGTTTTGGCGGCTCTTCTACCGGCTGCCTTCCTGAGCATATACCTTTTTGGAATAAAGGCAATTTTATTAATGGCCACATGCATTATTGTTTCTATGGCCACGGAATATGCTTTTCAAAAAGGCAGGGATAGAGAGATAACATTAAACGATGGAAGCGCCGCCCTTGCCGGTCTGCTTTTAGCTATGACGCTCCCCCCTTCTTTCCCTTTACTGGGAGCGGCACTGGGTTCTGTCGTAGCGATTGGACTTGGGAAGCATATTTTTGGCGGGTTGGGCTTTAATATTTTTAATCCGGCGTTAATAGGCAGGGCGTTTTTACAGGCTGCTTTCCCGGTGATGATTACAACATGGGACGATCCTTTTGCGTGGCGATCTCCAGCGGCGGCGGACGCAGTTTCCTCTGCAACTCCTTTAGCCAAAATGAAATTTGATCAGGAATTTCTACCTGTTCAAGATTTAGCAACCGGTTTTACAGGTGGCTCTTTGGGTGAAACATCCGCCATTGCTTTATTAATAGGAGCTGCTTTTCTATTATATCGGGGATATATTCAATGGAGGATTCCGGCTTCTATATTAATCTCTTCTCTATTATTTGGGGGGATTTTCTGGCTGATGGATTCCGCTAAATATCCGGAGCCCTTTTTTCACTGGTTTGCGGGCGGAATGATACTAGGCGCTTTTTATATGGCGACCGATATGGTGACTTGCCCGATCACGCCTAAGGGTTATTGGATTTTTGGCTGCGGAATAGGTATACTAACTGTTATAATTAGATTGTTCGGTGGATTGCCTGAAGGTGTAATGTATGCGATACTCTTTATGAATGCCTTCACTCCGATCATAAATAAATATACAAGACCAAAAATATTAGGAGAAGTAAAAAGCTAAATCAATTAGCAACTTAAATGCTAATTACAAATTACTAATTGCGATGAATAGTAGTGTACTTAAAATGCTGGTTGTACTAACGACAATAGGCCTTGTTTCCGGAGGCGCTCTGGCAGGAGTATATAAAGCATCCTTTCCTCTCATAGAAAAACATCGTCTTGAAGCATTAAAGAAAGCGATTTTTGATGTTCTGCCGGAGGCAAAGAGCTATAAGGAATTGGATAAAGACGGATTAAAGGTTTATCAGGGTCTGGATGATAAAAATAATCAAGTTGGAATTGCTTTTGAGGCGGAAGGTAACGGTTTTCAGGCAAAAATTGTCATGATGGTTGGTATTGACAATCAATTTGAAAAACTTAAAGGAATGAAGGTACTTTACCAAATTGAGACACCGGGTCTTGGCAATAAAATTGAATTCGATGATTTCCGGGACCAGTTTAGAGGTTTAGAGGTTAAACCTCAAATTGGATACGTAAAAAATAAAAAACCGGACAAGCCTAATGAAATACAGGCGATAACCGCAGCCACAATTTCTTCGGTGGCTGTTGTCAAGATTTTGAATAAACAGATAAAAAAAATGTCGGGAAGTTTTAAACTGAAAGGTTAACCACTATGAGTGATTTATTTAAAGAATTTAAAAAAGGACTTTGGAAAGACAATGCCGTTTTTGTAATGCTGTTAGGGATGTGTCCTGTCCTTGCGGTCACCGTTTCTGCTATGAACGGGCTGGCTATGGGGTTGGCAACCAGTTTTGTTTTATTAGGTTCTGCTATTTTTGTTTCCACATTGAGGCACATTATTCCGCATCAAGTGAGAATAGCTTCTTATATTGTAATTATAGCCACTTTTGTTACTATTGCAGATTATTTTTTAGCGGCCATGTCGCCGGTAATCCATAAAAACTTGGGCCCGTACATTCCATTAATTGTGGTCAATTGTCTTATCCTGGGAAGGGCAGAAGCTTTTTCTTCGAAACACGGCATTGCGACTTCTATTTCAGACGCACTCGGAATGGGAACGGGATTTACCGGGGCTCTGGTTATTCTGGGAGGTATCAGGGAAATTCTTGGTAGCAGGAGTCTTTTTGAAGTCAAATTGTTTGGAGAGTGGTTTGAACCATGGATTATCATGCTTCTACCTGGAGGCGCCTTCATTACTTTAGGATTACTCATCGGTTTAATAAACTACTTTACTAAAAAGCCGGTTACCCTGGGAGTCAGCCTTGGGGAAGACATTGGCTACAGGAAAAAGGGTGAGTTTGTAACTGCTGATGTTGCATTCGGGCCATATGAAGATAAAAGCAGCTCTGCTGTTACAGAAGAAACTAAATAGGTGATAGTTATCAATTAGCAGTTAACAGTTAACAATTAACAATTATTATTTTTAAGGTCTGCATAGCCACAACCAAATTCTTGGTTTGAGGTTGTGAGTATCTTTTTTTGCAAAATAAATATTGCACTCCGGAGTACAAAATTTATTTTGTCTTTATAAGATAACTTCCTAAAGCAGGAGGATGGTATGGAAATATTCATAATTTTTATTAGCGCGTCCATTGTCAACAACTTTGTTCTTACCTACTTTTTAGGTATCTGCCCTTTTCTTGGAGTATCTAATAAAATTGATTCTTCTTTTAGCTTAGGGTTGGCCACAACCTTTGTTATGGTTATTACAGCGGTAGCCTCCTGGTTAATTAATCACTATATATTAATCCAATTTGGTGTTCCTTTTTTAGAATACGTATCATTTATCATTGTAATTGCTTCTATGGTCCAGTTAGTAGAAATGTTTGTAAAAAAAACCAGTCCGGTTCTTTATCGGGCATTAGGGATTTTTTTACCGCTGATTACGACCAACTGTGCTATTTTGGGTCTTGCTCTGTTTGCAGTTTTAAGAGATTATAGCTTTATACAAACAATTGTTTTTGGAATAGGCGCAGGAGTTGGTTTTACATTAGCTATTGTGGTAATGGCAGGGATCAGGGAAGAACTGGAGATGGCAGACGTTCCATATCCGTTACAGGGTGCCGGTATTACTTTAATTGTGGCCGGTTTTCTTGCATTGTCTTTTATGGGGTTTGCAGGTTTAATTTCTGCTTAATTGACTGGATGAACAGGATGTATATGGTAAAATTTTTTGGATTCCGGAGTTGAGATTTTTGGAATTTTTTTTATCTGCAATCTGTAATCTAAAATTTTTTTAGTCCTGTTACCCTGTCTAATTTTTTTTGAGGGATTAATTATCATGGAACAAATATTACTTGGCCTATCGAGCATGGGTGGTCTGGGGTTGTTTTTTGCCGCCCTTTTAGTTTTTGCTGACAAAAAATTGAGGGTAGAAGTAGATCCCAAAATCACTCTGATAGAGGAAGTCCTGCCCGCAGCAAATTGTGGAGCTTGCGGACAGCCGGGCTGTCCTGCTTTCGCGGAAGCTGTTATCAATGGGACCGCTGATGTCCATGAATGTACGGTTGGTGGCGAGGAAGTGGCACATCAGATTGCTTCCATTATGGGTGTCGAGGCTAAAGCCGTACAAAAAAAAGTTGCAAAAGTTTTTTGCAGGGGAGGGAATAAAGAAACAGACAAAAAAGCTATTTATTATGGAGTAACAAGCTGCAGCTTGGCCGCAAAAGTCGGCGGTGGTGAAAAATCATGCAAGTACAGCTGCCTGGGTTATGCCGATTGCGTTGATTCCTGCAAATTTAACGCTATGTGGATGAATGCCAATGGATTGCCTGTGGTTGATGAAGAAGCTTGTACAGCCTGCAATAAATGTGTTGAAGCTTGCCCAAGGAATTTGATAGAACTTCATTCAGCTGATATTAAACTCCATGTTTATTGTAAAAACCATGACCCGGGGAAAATAGCAAAAAAAATCTGCAAAGTAGCTTGTATCGGGTGCACATTATGCGTTAAGCCTGATCCTGAAAATGTAAAAATGGTCGATAACTTAGCTGTTATAGAATACTTCGATGGTTACGATGGTTTGGAAGAATGCGCAAAAAAATGCCCGACAAATGCTATTGCATACCAATTGAACCCTATTCACTGACATTCCTTCATTTGTCGTTAGTTAAAACAATTCCCTCCATTGAGATTATTAGATGCCATTCTTGCATCCTTTCCCCTGCTCCCGATGATTGATGAACAAAAGTGTCATGCCCGAGTGCTCCTATCGGGCATCCAGTGCGAAGCCATGCTTAGCGTGGCGAAGCAAAACCCAATCTGAGTTTTGATTCTGGATTCCCGATAAATGCATTCGGGAATGACAAACGGGGAAACATTCGGGTGTGACAAGAGAGGGCATAGCCAATATTTTTGACTCGGTCCTGAGGACAAGTTTTTTTTATAAACAACAAGGGACTTATTACAAATAGCCAACACTATGAAGATAATTCGAGATATACAAAATATTAATAAATCGATAACTTATCCTGTTCTAACAATTGGAAATTTCGATGGTGTTCATTTAGGGCACCAGGCCATTTTTAAAAAAGTGGTTGATAGGGTCAAAGAAGTTGACGGAACAGGAATCGTCTTCACTTTTGAACCACATCCAAAAAAAATATTGTTGCCTGAAAAATATCTTGCATCTTTAACAACTTTTGAGAAAAAATTAGAGCTCATTGAAAAAGCAGGAATTGATATGATAATTTGCGCTGATTTTACCCCTGATTTTGCGGCTCTGAGTTCCCGGGAATTTACTAAAAGTTTATTGGTAGAAAAAATATGTGTAAAAGAAGTTTTTGTGGGACATGATTTTAATTTCGGAAAAGGACGAGGAGGAACGGCTGAATGCTTTCAGGAAATGGGAGAAGAATTTGATTTCAAAGTAGAAGTGTTGGATGCGGTTAAAATTAATGGTGGTATTGTCAGCAGCTCATTCATTCGCGATCTTATTGCAAACGGACAGGTCAGTAAAGCTACCCGCTATTTAGGACGTCCGTACAGCCTGGAAGGAAAAGTTGTCGGAGGTTGTAAAAAAGGTTCGGCTATAGGATTTCCAACAGCTAATTTAGATATTCATGATAGCCTGATTCCGCATACAGGAGTATACGCGGTTCAAATTATTGTTCAAAAGAAAACATTTAATGGAGTAGCCAATATAGGGTATAATCCTACTTTTAAAAGAAAGCTCCTAACTGTTGAAGTTCATATTTTTGATTTTGCTGAAGATCTGTATGATCAGACGATCAGGCTCTTCTTCATTAACAGAATTAGAGATGAAGTAGCTTTTTCATCGACAGAGGAGTTGAAAATACAAATTCAAAAGGATATAACTTCAGCGAAAGAGATCATTGGAGGGGATTTATATTGAAGAAAAAACATCTCTATATCGGATTAATTATTGCCTTCCTGGCCTTCTACTATACGTTCAGAAATGTTGCTTTCAAAGATTTAGTGGAAGCATTGGCTTCAATGCATTATATATACTTTGTTCCGGCCCTGTTATTTTATTTAGCATTTTATTATATAAGGGCGATTCGTTGGAAATATTTGATCCTATCCATCAAAGAAGTAAATCACAATAGACTTATCTCGCCGGTAATGATTGGATTTATGGCAAACCTTCTTCCTGCCCGGGTTGGAGAATTAATACGAGCTTACTTGCTGGGGAAAAGAGAAAATATCCCTTTTCCCTCGTCTTTTGCCACAATTGTAATTGAACGAATGTTTGACATGATTGCCATTCTCGTCATGTTAGGAAGCCTCCTTTTTTTTCAACCTGATTTAATGAATAATAAAAGCTCTTTTGGAAACCCTGTTATGATGGAAAAGATCATCATGTTTGGATGGATAGGCTTCGTAATAGTGGTTTTGATAATTCTCACATCTTTTTTGTTAATGTACAAACAAGAACGAGTTATTTCCTGGATTAAATTTCTTTGCCGCCCCTTATCTGAGAATCTCCAAACCAAAATATTGAATTCTCTCTATTCATTTACCGACGGTCTTCATGTTCTCAAAAACTTAAAAATCACGTTGACGGTGATTCTTTTAACAGGAGTAATATGGATTTTCAGCTTGATCAGCTACTATCCTTTTTATTTTGCGTTTAACATAGATTATCTTCCTTTTTCATCTTTAGTTGTTGTTTTTGTTGTTATCTGCATATTTATTGCTGTGTTCCCTACTCCTGGATTCATAGGATCGTTTCAAGCAGCTTGTATGGTAGGGCTGCATGATATTTTTGGGGTTCCGGAGGCCACTGCGGCAAGTTTTGGAATTGTCACATGGGCTTTTTCAATGGGAATAGCTGCTATAGGCGGAGTATTTTTTATTATTAAAGATAATATTTCCATGAAAGATATAACCAAGGCCTACTCCTGAAAAATAACTTTCAGCCGTTAACCATCAGCAGTTAGCAAGCTTAATAATCTGAATGCTGAGAGCTGACCACTAACAACCACTCTTATTTGTTATTTTAAATAACTCAACAGGTTGCTTAAAGAAACTTCCTAAAAAAAGAATGTTTTATGGTGTAATAGTATATGGCAGGGATCGATTTCAAAGCATCATCTAAGCCTTCCAGCGGTGTCTATTTCGATAACGCGGCCACTTCTCATCCAAAGCCTCCCTCTGTCTACGAAGCGATTAATTACACTCTACAACATGTTGGAGCAAGTCCGGGAAGAGGTGAACACTCTTTGTCCCAGTCTGCGAACAAAATTATATTTGAAGCGAGGGAAACTATAGCTAAATTTTTTAATATCTCAAACAGCAGAAACATAGTCTTTACTTCAAATGGCACTGAAGCTCTTAATCTGGCACTAAAGGGACTTGTAAAACCGGGCGAGCATATCATTACTTCCAGTATGGAACATAATTCCGTAGTCAGACCTTTAAATACTTTTAAAAATGATGGTGTGAATGCAACAATTGTCCAATGTGACAAACAAGGGAAGTTAAACCCTGACTATGTTTTTAAAGAAATAAAACAAAATACCCGCTTAATTGTTATCACTCATGCATCGAATGTAACCGGAACTATTTTACCTGTTGAGGAAATTGGCGAAATAGCGAAAAAAAAAGGAATTCCCCTCCTGGTTGACGCGGCTCAAACCGCCGGAACAATACCTATAGACGTTGTCAGAAGCAACATCAGCTTATTAGCATGTCCGGGGCACAAAAGTCTTCTGGGGCCACAGGGAACCGGTTTTTTATATATTTCTGAAGGATTTAATCTCAAACCATTAATTGAAGGAGGCACAGGCAGTAATTCGGAACTATCTGAACAACCTGATTTTCTTCCGGATCGATTCGAGAGCGGGACACTCAATAGTCCCGGAATAGCAGGCCTCAATGCAGGAATAGAATTCATCAACAAAAAATCTATTCAAACGATTAAAGAGCATGAAGATAAGTTATCGAAAACATTTACAAATAAGTTAAAAGAGATTAACCATGTTCGTATTTATGGCCCATTGTCAATAAAAGAAAAAACTGCTGTTGTCTCATTTAATGTCAAGGGGAAAGATTCGGCCGAAATCGCAACTGCTCTTGATGAAAAATATCAAATTATGGTGCGGGTAGGACTGCATTGCTCCCCTTATGCTCATAAAACTATCGGAACTTTTCCTGAAGGAACAATCAGGGTAAGTTTCAGTATTTTCAATACAGTTCAGGAAATAGACTATTTTATTGAGTCGTTGAAGAAAATAGTAAAGTAGTCATTGGTCACTTGTTGTTTGTCATTGATTTCGAAAATAACAATTAACCAGACAGATCATAATTTGCCCTGTTTTATAGTAGCAATGTCCGGTTAAAAAATAGCTTACGCTAATTTTGTCATGCCCGAATGCTTTTATCGGGCATCCAGAAGTTCGTTTTTTCCATTAACAATGATGGAAATTTTAAATTAGTCAGTAGTCAGCAGTTACTCGTAAATTGTTGAACTTATCCGCTGTCTGCTGACACCTGACCTCTGATATGTCAAAAGCAATAGCCGTTTTCAACTCCAACCATGATGCCCTGCAGGCTGAAAAATTATTAAAGCAGAATCAAATACGAGTTCGGCCGATTATAAAACCAAGGAAAATCAGTTCCAGTTGCACTCTTGCATTAGAGTTTGATTTGGAACTTTCTCAAAAAGTTACTGAGATATGTGTTTCAAATAAATTCTTATTAGCAGGAATTTTTCAGAAAAAAAATGAGAAGTGGTTTAAAAGTGCTTAGCGAGCGCGGTCGTAGCTCTGCTGCGGGGTTAGCGAGTGAACTTAAAATAAAATTATACTC
>CEQE01100452.1_pt1 | contig 15978 bp, 14 predicted proteins | sample 356201 | NCBI WGS metagenome assembly CEQE01 (sample SAMEA2619970, study PRJEB7988) | marine metagenome | biome: marine biome (ENVO:00000447); feature: mesopelagic zone (ENVO:00000213) & marine oxygen minimum zone (ENVO:01000065); material: "saline water (ENVO:00002010), including plankton...
AATACCCTGAAGGGTTTATTGGTACCTGTTTTCTTCAAAATATCAAAACCAATATCATTAGCCATGGTTGTTGCAGTAGTAGCAGACCCGCCATTTCCGGCAACAAAAATGGTGTTTCCATTTAATCTGGCTGACTCAAAAACCTCTCCCAACTTGTTTATTTCGTTTTCTTTTATACTTTCCAAAACATTTGCGAGATACGAAAAGTATTTTCTTGAGTATTGACCTATTGTTGTAACTTGTGTAAATCTTTGTTCAAGATTATTCATTTATTTTCCTCATTGTTTTTATTGAAATATCCCCACCAAGCTTTATCTGATTTATATATACTGAATATCATTTCCATAATTTTTAAAGCTTCATAACTGGTTCCATTCTCAATCGGTTTATCATTTAGTATACAATCAACAAATTCGTTTACTTCTTCTTTCCACGAATAATCATCAAGGAAAGAATAAACGATTATATCTTGAGATCCAGTGATAGATTCATCTTTCCGTGGTATAATTTTCAGTTTTTCCTCACCATAGCTTTTCGAACCTGATAGAATACCTGAAAGCTCAATCAGGGCATCTCTTAAAGTTATTTCCAACCTGAATCTGTGCTGCCATTGGGTTGAGGTGGAATGAAGCGAAGCAATACATCCTTTTTCATTTCTCATGATAGCAAAAGCATTGTCTTCAACATCGTGCTTCCAGTAGTTATTTGAAACAAAACTTTTAATTTCATCAAAATCGCCAGAAAAATACCGGATCATATCCAACATATGAATGCCTTGATCGAGCAAAATACCACCACCTGCATATTTTCTTTGGGACCTCCATCCTCCGGAAAATGGTATGATCCTACTCTTTCCGTAAATCCCACGAAGATTTATTACCTCACCATATTCTGCAGAATCAATTATTGCCTTGGCTTTTTTCACTGACTTATGATATCGGTGATTAAAACCATATTTCAACTTTAAATGAGGATACTTTTTGCTGCATTTGATTACTTTCTTTACTTCTTCAACAGTCCTAGCCGGTGGTTTTTCACAAAAGACATGTAATCCACTTTCTAAGCCTGCAATTGTAACCTCTGAAGCTAAATAGTTTGGTAAACAAACAATTAGAACATCCATTGACTGATTTTTCAATAATTCCTTGTAGTTATTATAATAATGGACACCATCTTGCAAAATACTGTCATGAAATGTGTCTAAATTTCTTTTTTCCAATGAAGAATAATCGTAATTGGAAATCGCACCAGCGACCATTGTTGCATCTTCCCTAAACCTAATATCACAAACTGCAACCGTTTTCATATTAGGATGCTGATCTACACAATTTCGACGTTTATTACCAACAACTCCACACCCAGCTATACCAACTTTTAGAATTGAATCATCCATTTAAATATATTTAGTTATTAAGGGATCTAAAGACATCACTTTTTCAACACGTTGAATATCACTAGGCACATCAACACCTATCATCTGGTGTTTCGTTTCTACAATTCTAACACGGTAGCCATGCTCAACTGCTCGCATCATATCAACAGATTCAACCTCCTCCAGTGGGGTAGGATGCAATAGAGTAAATAATTGAAGAAATTCTCGTCGGAAAGCTATTATCCCTAACTGCTTTAACTTTAAATAATCATTTGTACTAGCCTTATTTATTGAAGGGATTGGTTCACGGGATATATATAATAAATCCCCTTCAATATTGGCCACCACTTTAGGAACATTGGGATCATTAAACTCAGAATTATCAACTATCTCTGTCACCAAATTGACACAGTTCAATTTTTTATCATCCAAAAGAGGCTTGGTTACTTGCTCCATCATCTCCGGCATTACCAGCGGTTCATCACCCTGTACATTAACAATTACATCAGCATCTGTACTTGAAGCCGCTTCAGCAACCCTATCTGTACATCGTTCATGAGAATCTTTTGTAAGCACTGCCTTTCCGCCTTGTTGTAGGATCAAGTCCATAATTTCCTGATCACAAGTAGCCACAATGACATCATCAAGATATTTAGAGAGCAAAAGTCTTCTTCTTACATGCTCAACCATGGGAAGTCCTAAGATATTCTCTAAAGGTTTCCCAGGAAAACGAGTTGCCGCCATGCGTACAGGAATAACTGCTACACATTTCATTTGATAATTCTATCGGTCAAAGGATGATAACAAGGTATATCACAATCTCTATTCTACTTCTATAAATGTTACGAATGTAACTGTAAAAAAAACACTTTTAATGCATTATATTTTTCTCATTATTCTTCGCAAACTCTTTCGTTCTCGTTAACATGCTTCTAAAAACTCCACATCTTTCAATCTTGATATTTCATCAATGACATTGGGGATTTTGTAATTACCACTTATTACTGTTTCAATAAAGTTTTCTAGATCTTCTTTACAATCGACAGAATCAATCCCTATATTTTTATACGGGGAACCCAACGGCTCCGAAAGTCTAAAATTCTTTGCTTCTTTGTAAAATTCAACCGATGGTACTCCTAATGATAAAGGGTCAAGTATAGCAGATGAGAAAAATGTTATTGTCAATATTGCATTCCTTGCAAGTACACCTGCCTGTTCATGAGAAATAACAACATTTACTAAATCATATTTTTTTATTATTCCCCTTATATAATTTACATCTTCTCTGGGATGCGGCTTTATTACAATTAATATATTATCCATTTTCTTGCGAATAACTTTATATGATTCGATAAACAATGCAATGTACTTATCGAAATCCATGTACACTCTATGTCCTGCTGCTCTGGAGTAAATAACCACGATTTCTCTACCATGATACTTGCTAAGATTATATTGTTGTATTAAATCGATCCATTCTTTATAGAATTTGGGGAAACCAATAACATATTGATTGGTATAGCCTATACTATCAGCCCAATCTTTGTTTAATTGATGAAATAATAATAATATGTACTCATCTGAACGGAAAACTTTTTTACTATCAGTTTTGGCCTGGTTTAATGAATGACCATGGTGATATATAAAAATCGTCTTTCCGAATATGCTAGCTGCCTTGTGAAGTAAGAATGTTGAATTTTTCTGGTCTGATGTTTCATGCATATACACATCAGCCAGAAACAGTTTTACGAAAATGAACGGATATTTTATTATTAGCAACATCTTAAAATAGTACTTAATCAATCTTCTACATAAAACATTCTGCACCAATATACTGTCTCTATAATCAAACTTATTGGGGAGCTGACAACTGGTTATTTTAATATCTATCTTTTTTGCACAGAATTTGTAGAAATCGTTTGATTCAAATTGTCGGTATATTTTTTTTACTGCAAATACTATTTCAACATCTACATCGTGCTTCACATTTACACTAGCAAACAGTGGCAATAATACATCTATCTCGCCCAAACTGTGGGTGATCAGAATAATAATTCTTTTTTTGCTCTGCTGCAACATCCTTGATTAAAGGAAAAAATAGTGAAGTAATTTATTAAGTAAAATTTAACTGACTAATTTTATAACAAAAAATAATAAGCTTATAAAACTTAAGCTAATTTTCAGGTTTTGGGAACAGGCATCTTTCTCTATAAAACGGATTATAAAATGGAAATCGATCAAATAAAATTGCCTCTGACCTAATAATACTATACTCAATTGTGTCTCAGGTATTTCAATTCTTTTTTGAATCTGATTTGAAGGCGGTGAAGAAATTTTCTGCAGATGACAGGCGATTGCAGAAATCAAACTGTGGAAGTTATGCCCATAAGATGATGCTCAACTGTTTATTCTGGACGTGTAGATTTATGGGTTAGACCCAAGATTATTAGTTTCCCCATCCTTTCTCAAAACAGCTACATATTTCCTTATTCGAGGATTTGCAGAAATACGAGGCGCTTCCTTTTTTAGAAAATAATCAACAGTATCACTGGTCCTACTCGTGATGTAATCTAAAATAATTTTAGAATCACGAGACACATAATTTGTTTTCTTTCCTTTCTTATTTGTAATTACGTCATCACAAAGAATAAAACCCCCATTTTGGCATAAATGGTAAGCATTGCAAAGATCCCAAGCAATTTCAGGATAAAGATGACCCCCATCAACCCATATTAAATCATATTTTTTCTTGCAACTCGCAAGTAAAAAAATACTGTTTGTTTCAATATATTCTATTTTATCAGCAGATACGTTATCTGTTAATTTATTTTTATATCGCCTATAAAATTCTTCATCAGATCTATTATTTGAATCTCTAAAAATAGGATCGGATTCTGGTAAATCTATGGTAGTGATGTTACTCTCTGGAAAGAGTTTTGAAAGTATATTAGCTGTTGTACCATCATATGTGCCGATTTCTAAAATATTCTCTATTGAATTGTGAATACTTATTGCAGAGAATAACACAAGATGAATTGATCCTTTCCCCCCTCTTGCATGAAACTCTTTTTCCCCAATAGACCTCAAAACTAGATCTAAATTTTCTAGTGCCTTACAATAGTTAAAACCGAATTTCATAAATTTAGATTTCAATTCCTTTCTAACTACTTCAATATCATAAAATAATGAATAATAAAAAGTGAAATTTTTCATGTAAAATTTATATATCCACGTCACTCTTTGTATTAATGCTTTTGCATAATTAATTGGATTTAAATATTTAAATATTTGCAAATCAATTACTCATTTGCAGCTTACCTGGAAAACGGCTGGAAGCCATGCGAGCTGGGATATTACCAATAACATTCATTGAAAAAAATATTGCGAAGTTTATCTAAGTATTAATAATATTATTTTTGAGAATTTTTAATCTTCGTTTAACATATATTAATAAATTTATCAATCATTATCTTTTCATTCTAAGATATGAAAAACTGAAACTATACTATATTATCCAATACTAATTCATGATCATTCCATAATATGGAACTAATTCATTTTCTTTAGGAGTGCAACATGTTTTCTAATGCGAGGATTTGCTGAAATACGAGGATTTTCCTTCTTGATAAAATATTCAATTTTATCATCAGTTCTTTCAACAAAATAATCTAATATTTTCTTACTATCAGTGGAAACATAATCAGTTCCAAGAGCATTTCTAATCTGTACCCCTTCAATATCCGGACATATTGGCTTTTGCGTCCACCCCTGTAATTCTTCCACGATAGATTTGAAATCATTTATGTTAGTATGAGACATATTAATTCTAAACATATCAACCCCAGCCTGATCCATTTTATAAATTGTATTTTTGCTCAAAGAGCTAGGGCCAACTGTTGCTATTATTTTTGTTTAATTATTACTTCTCTTGTAACCTTATGTAAAAATACTTTTTTTTGATTTTATATTTTCAATTATTTGTTTACTAATTATTTCTTTAATATTTGTCTATTAACATTACTATAAATTTTCTGTTATTTATCATATCAAAATATAATTTAAAACATATTTTAACTCTTCTTAAATAGGAAAAAAAATTCCCCTTTATACCGCCAAGAATATGGCCTTTTTCAAATTTTAATGGTAATATAATTAAAAATGGGGCAAATAATTTCCCAAATATTCCTACATTTTTATGAGCATAACCATAGTATTCCAATCTCTTATGCATTAAGATGTTAATAATATATTTATCTTTCCAAGGTAGAATTTTCTCCCAGTCATTAAATGCAAGCTCCTTTGAAAATCCAATACCAGTTCTTTTTCCCACTGATAATCTATCACCATGCCACACCAACCCTCCAAATGTCGATACTTCCATAGATTCATCATAATTAATACACAACCACTTAGCTAATTTCATAAGCGTTTCTTTATTACCCAAATCCTCTAATCGGACTGCTACATGGTCATAGCCATTGTATTCTCTTTCCACAAACTCATCTCGCTGTATTTTGTGAAAAGTGTTCCAAATCACACTACCCTTTATTTTATGTGTATATTGACGCCAATGTAACACACTAGAAACCAAATTAGCTCTCGGATCTCTTGTTGTACTTATAATTTTGCTTCCAGGAAAATCACGAAAAAATTGAGGCAATCTAAAATAATGATGAATGTGATGTATTAAAACTTTTTTGCACATAATGTCCTGGTCAAAACAAAGTGAATATGCTGTATAAATTGCTATTAACGCATTTCTGGAATTAATATTATAATCATTCAAAAGATTGATAAAATGTTTTCTAAATCGAGGTATATGAATATTTATTGACTCATTCCTATTTATCCCTAATCTATCTTTATTTTCTTGCAAATCATATCTTGACTTGAATTTCTCAATGTGTACACCAATAAATTCATCAATAAAATCTGATGGATCTACTTTATTAGCCTTAACACATTTAGAAGAATTCCAAAAATCATGGAAAAATAAAATTCCGTTAAATCCTAATATTTGTGGGTGTGAATCAAGTAAACTTTGTAAGAAATCAGAACCAGTTCTTCCTGTTGATAAAATTACACAAAAACGGAGTGATAAAGCGTGTCTCATTAATTGAGAATAATTCATTAATATTCTATTGATGCATCCTTAACTAGATCTAACCTCCGGTCCAGGGCATGGTAAAACATCAGGTCAAAACGTCTTCCTGTCAGAGAGGAAACAAGCCTCAAAAATTTCCTGGTCACCAGGAGGGGCAGTTGCAAAAAGATTTTATTGAACATGATTACCGGAACCTGTACTTTATATTAGGCATTTTACAGCGGTAATACACGTGCCCAATCATTGCCTTACTACACAAATCCATAATGGTTTACCAGGAAATCGAGTTGAAGCCATACGCGCAGGGATGATTCCAATGATATTCATTTCCAAACTAAGAGTTTAATAAACGAAGATAAAATTACTTAATTAATATGTCAGTGAATGGTAATTCCATCTGGGTAGTTAGTAATATAAAACAATATAAGATGAATTGATCCTTTTCCTCCCCTTAAATGAAACTTTTTTTCGCCAAAAGACTTTAAAGATATATCTAAATTTTCTAGTGCTCGATAATAGTCAAATCCAAACTCCAGAAATTTAGATTCCAATTCCTTTCTAACTAATTTAATATCATAAAATAATGAATAATAAAAAGCATGATACTTTATGTAAGCCATATTATTGCCATGATATTCTTTTAAACAATACTTTTATATAATTGATTGGATTCAAATATTTACAAAAGTTCATATAATTACTATTTAAATCAAAATTTTGAATTACATTACTTCAAGTACTATCCACTTTTTCATTCCTTCCTTGCAAAGAAATAATTCATGTAACCTGTTTCATGATAAGCTTCATTTATGTATTCTGGTTCTTCTAACCTGACAAAAACGTTGGACTCAAGAATATTAATTACCTCCTGATGTTCAACCAGTTTTGTATTAATTTCAACTGCTATTGATTTTAATCTTTTGTCGGGTAATATACTGCCCATTTTTCTGATTATTTTATGTTCGTTTCCATCTACATCTATTTTAATATGATTTGGAAAAGGTAGAGCGAATTGTTCAAGTAAAGTATCCATCTTCAATCCAATAACACACTGCTTGAAAACTGGTGAAAAAGGTTTCAAGTTTGGATTTACTTGATCATGAAAAGTATGACCTGACTTACCTGGTTGATAATTACTAATATTCAGATAGGAAATACAATCTTCATCATAAAGTGCGACATTTAATGCCTTTATCTTATCTTCAAGTTTATTGAGGTAAATATTCTTATTAAGGATTGCGTACGTTGAAGATTCTGGTTCGAACGCAATAACTTCCACATCTCTGAGGGCTGCATATAAACTGTAAACACCTATATTAGATCCAATGTCGTATAAAACATCGCCTGAATCCATGTTCTCATTTATCCAATGAAGTGTATCCGGTTCTTTTGTGAGCAGTCTCTCCGCCCTACTAGCAGGAGTACTGAAAGATGCATCAAACACTATACCATCATTCACTACTTCAAGATTTAGTCTGTTCCCCATATTGTAATAGAATAATTGGTGATATTTATTGGCTGGATTAAATATTGCAATAAAGCGATAAAACATATAAATGAATACGACGGGAATTCTAACAAATGCGAAATAAAAGATACTTTTCAATTTGATGTCTACTTTTTCTTTTTTTTACCTTGAACTCTTTCTAATTCAATTTCTTTTAACTTAATTCTTATCCCGAAAACCTTTTGCGTTTTCTTTAATCATCCTCACTTGTTCTCTGCATGTGGTACCAAGAAAAATGGTATCCAAACTAAATGCTATAAACTCATAACCGGTATTAATCTTTTCCAATACCAAGGAATAATCAGGCTTAATAACGTGATAACCCATTGTCACACCAACCTTTTTTGAGATCTTTTCGTAGTTAGAAAGAACGTCTTTTACATCCAGATCATCATATTTCCCTGGCTTCCCCAATGAGCCTGACAAATCATATGGACCGATGATCGTACCATCAATACCATCCACCAGTAATATCTCTTCAAGATTATTAATAGCATCCACATGTTCAATTTGTGCGATGACTTTTGTTTCAGAATTGACGGTCTTGCTATAGTCTTCAAAATCAAACCCGTATCCTTGTGCTCTAGCAAGGCCCACCCCTCGTCTGCCAACAGGAGGGTATTTCACGGCATTAACTGCTTTTCTTGCGTCTTTTCCTGAGTTTACCATAGGAATAATAATTCCTTTAGCTCCAGCGTCAAGCACGCGTTTGATGAACTGTGGTTCGTTGGCCCCTACTCGCACATAAGGTGTGCATCCCTTAGCTTCAATAGTAGCAATCAGTTGCTCCGCTTCATAATAGTCAATTACTGAGTGCTCCATATCGATGCAGAGCCAGTCAAATCCTGCATCAGCCATAATTTCAGCGATGGAGAAATGCCCAAGTGTTATCCAAGAACCGATAGAAACTTCATTCATAATTCAAGTACCTACTTTTTCTTTTATTTCAACTTTTTCAAATCTACCGGCCTCTAGTCGGTAAACGTCATCGGCAATATCAAGTACCGATGTCTGATGAGAAACGGCAATAATCGTAATACCCTTATCAGTCAGTTTGCGAAGTGTCAATAGTATTTTTTCTTCCGTTGCCGGATCCAGGGCGGTAGTAGCTTCATCAAGGATTAATAATTGTGGTTCACGGACAATAGCCCTGGCAATAGATATCCTTTGTCGTTGGCCACCGGAAAGCCTTATTCCGCGCTCGCCGATGATAGTGTTCATTCCTTCAGGAAGTTCCGAAACAAACCCCCAAGCTCCTGAGTCTTTCAAAGCTATCACTACATCTTCCTTTTTAATCTTTAGATTCCCTAAGGTCACATTGTGCATAATGGTGTCATGAAAAAGGAAAAGATCTTGGGGAACATATCCAATCATTCGCCTCCATTTTTTTATGTCCAGTTCATGCAGACTACGACCATCCACAAGAACCTCTCCTGAATCAGGCACAAAAAGAGCACAAAGAATATCAGAAAAAGTTGTCTTACCGCCACCAGACTCTCCCATGAGGACAATGAATGAATTTTTAGGTACAACCATGGAAACATTACTCAAAACATTTTTGGTCGGATAGGAAAAGTCCACATTATTAACTGTTATCCTATCGTTAAATATGGGTTCTAAAGTTCCCTCATTTTTTTCTTCTAGTCTATTGGCTTCCGCAATACCTTTTTTTAGCGAAATGTAATACGGTTCAATCCCTTTCAGTTTTTGAATTTGAGTATGTACAGTACCCAATTTGCTCATCGCAACTCTATATAATGCTATCATTGGAAACAAAGATATCAAAGGCACAATAGAATACTCAATAATATAATATGCCCCCAAAGCAAGGATTAGTATGATAGATGAATCCCGTATGATCTCAGGGAATTTGTATACCATAAAACTTTTGACCTGTTGCTTTTCAAGTTCTGCTGTTTCATTATTTATGATTGGAATCAGAAAACGATCATTATTCATGGCCTTGAGCGGTTTAATGCCGAGCAAACCATCAGTTATCCTCACTGTAATTGATTCACTTAATGCACGTTCTTTGGTTCCTACTTGCTTGGCATATGAAAACCATGGACTTAATACAATAAATAAAACTGCACTAGTTAACAGAACAATCAAACTAACTAAAGGTGACACAAGAAACGTGGTTATTAATAGAACAACTCCCTCCAGAATAGCGCAAAAATAATAGGTTGTGTGTTCAAAACCTGCTACTGATTTACTTGTTTCAGTTAGAACTGAATAAGCAACAGAACCGGTTCTCTTCTCTACAAAATAAATCCATTGTGCCTTTGTTATGACATTAATAACTCGTTCGCGTAGTTTCCGCGTAATTTTCGCTTTAACTTTAACACCATAAGAATTGATAATATATCCAACCGCCAAAATACTCCATGTGAGCAAAACCATAAACCATAAAACAGTGAAAATTGATTTATCGAAACCTAACCAACTGATCATAGCTTCAAAGTATCTTATAAAAAACAAATTGCTAGATCCAATCTCTATAACATTCAGATATTTCACTAACGGCATTATAGTCAATACTGAAGCGCTCTGTAAAAGTCCAGAAAAGATCGCACCGATTAATATCAAACTGAAACTCAATGGTGCGAACATAATATATTCAAACATTATGGAATTTTTAAAAAGACTTTTAAGATACATTAAATGATTATCAGTTTATTCTTTAACTTTTTACCGAAGATTTTGAAACTTTACTTGAAGGATCATGAGAAATTTTGTTCAACAATAATGATACTCTTTTCTCCCAAGTGTGATTGGCATAGACATATTTAAAAGCTTTATCAGTAATTTTATTACGCGTTGATTGGTCGGATAAAATCCAGAAAAGCTTTTCCCGGAAATCACTAAGATCCTTTTTATAAGCAATGTATAGATCATCTGGAAAAATATTTTGATACAATTCTGATTCTTCACAGAAAATCAATGATTGTGAAGCCATGCATTCAAAAAACCGTGGGCTTATCAGTCCCATGGGTGATAATGTGTTGATATATATTTTCGTTTTTCGCATCATCTCGGCATAATCATCAGATTTCAAATATTGTTGTTTATTCAGAAACTGGCTCAAATATTTGCTTGTTTTGTTCCTTGAAATCGAATTCCAAAATATTTCAATATCTTTAAAAGCTTTTCTTTTTGCAATAGGGACATCAGATATGGTAAAAAAGAACTGTTTCATAATCATTGCCCTGATATCAGATTGATTGACATTCTTATTAAGATTTTGAAGAATCCCAGAAAAACCCACGTCAATTGATTTTTCTTCCTCCTTGTAGTTAAATATTAGAGGGTCAAAAGCAAAAGGCCAGAAGATAAACTCTATACCGGTGATCTCACTGTATCGATCTATATCATGATGATGCGTGAAAGCGGTGTCGAAACGATTTCTGTTGATATACTCCAGTTTAGTGTCAAGGTTTACGTATTCTTTGTTAATAATAGCAACCTTAGGAAGTATCGTTTTTTCCAATTCAAGCCTGGGATGAGGATCTACCTCATTTCCATCTTCATCGCTCAACCAAGCATGGCCAACAATGATAGTATCGGGATTAAAAGGGGCTTTTGCCAATACATCATCAATAAAATCCTTTTTATCATAATTATTAAATCCAGGCCCATAAAAAAATACATCCGCCTGTCTCGCCAGCTCTTCCATTACATCCTGCTGGTATGAAGCTGATTCGTACTCTCTCATATTACGAGAGAGATAAAGTATCTTATATTTGCTCAAAAGATTATAGATTCTTTTTCAAATAGTCATTTGCCCAAGTATAGGTGTGCTGCAGCCCCTCATCAAGAGATACTTTCTGTTGCCACCCAAGTATTTTATGTGCCTTTGAACTGTCAGCCGTTCGATCCTTATCACCCTCAGGCATGGATGGGTCAAATTTGATGTCAATTTCTTTACCTGATAGTCTGACTATTCTTTCTGCTATATCAGCGATGGAATAACTTTCCCCAGGACCAATCTGGATCACACCGTTGTTCATGCCTTTATCCAATGCTACAATGATTGCTTCCACAGCATCATCCACATAAAGAAACGCCCGTCTCTGATTCCCTGAACCCCAAACGATAAATTCTTCTTTCGGATAATTAACAGCTTTCCTGATTAAGGCCGGGATCACCTGTGATTTTTCTGGTGACATCTCACATGGTGGTCCATAGACATTGTGTAATCGCAATATACTAGTTTGAATTGCACCTTCATTTTGAGCCAACTCACATTCATACTCCCCCATCAGTTTACTCCAACCGTATGCAGATTCAGGGTTTGCTGGATAGGCATCCTCTTCAACAAAAGGTGGTGGATTCAACTCCGACTGCATCTCCGCCGGGTAGCTACAGGCTGTACCAACGTAAACATATTTTTTTACGTTGTTTTCTATGGCTGCATCAAGCATATGTGAGTTCATGACAATATTGGCCCTATAAAGAAAAAATTCGTTTGCAAATACAAAATTTATCCCAGCCACAATATCCGCTAGGTGAATCACTGCATCCATACCCTTGCTTACCGTGAGACAATTATTATAATCCCTAAGATCGTGTTTATGGAAACACATTTTCATATCAATAACCGTGCGTCCATTTATTATTAAATTCTCGATACTGCCACGCCACAAGTTGTCCGCAACATAAAGGTCATGTCCCTCCTTAACAAAACGTTTGACCAAATTAGATCCAATAAGACCGGCACCGCCTGTGACAAGAATTTTTATTTGCAATCCTTTTTTATTAGAGAAAATCCCAATGCCAAAAAAAGATTAAGTCGATGGAAAGATACGTTTGAATAATCTAATCGACCATTGGGTAAAATTATTAAAAATTATTGCCATTCTTAACCTGAGCACATTAATCACAACTCTTTTAGACAATGATTTCTTCTGATGACCGTAAAAATAGTATCTCATTAGATCCACCTGACTTTCTGAAAGAGCTTTATATGGGTCATCTTGAAAACTTCCCACTAATGATAACATCTTCCCATTCATGGTATCTCCAGCTACTGTTGGTTTATACAATATTTCCCGATGCTCAATGCCAAGGAAATCAGCAATCTCACCCATCGTTTCCCTGGTTTTACATATGATATCTTCGGTTCTAACTACGTAAACATTCATGTCCTTTTGGTTTAATTTTTCAACACTATCATTAAAATGTTTTACTTTATTTATGAAACCATGAGAGTACAAATTATGGGGGTATTTAGAAAGAAATCTTGATACTTTACCTTTTGATAGCAAGTCAACACCACTATTTTTTAAATTTCTATTATAATTAGCGTAGCAATGCGCTACAGGATCACGAACCACAGCCAAAATTTTATAATTGATATTTCTTTTACAAATCCATTCAACTATATTATAACCATTTAATGAAGATTGAACAAACAGAGAATTATCTGAGTGGTTACTCCCCATAGAATTACAATTTAAAAACATGGCCTCATAAAAAGTGTCTTGAAGATGTTCAATGGATGAGAAATTTTTTATTGAAAACGCGCGATCAACAAAATCATTTAAGAAGGAAAAAACCGAAAAATTATAATCGGTAAATTGGAAATCACCCGGTAAGTTAGGAGCCCTCATTTTACCAGAACAAGTGACATCAAAAAGATCGGCATATTTACGATCAGCAGTAAATAAATAAATAAATAATTGGCCTATTGAGAAAGAGCCCCGACCTTCCTCAAAATCAACAGTCAGAATACATTTATCCATATCATTGTGAGAATAGAGTTTCCTACCATATGCCTCTTTGTTTTTGCGAAAAGCAAACGCAATGAAATCATCTCTCAAAAAACTAGCCCCGAAGTCAAATGGATTATTGATTATTTTAGGATGGCTATCCAACAACGCTCTTAACGTACCTTTAGCCGAAGCAACCAATCCACAAATGTAAACTTTATTTAATGATGAATTCATTTAATAAACAGTTGGAAACAATAAATTAACACAATTAATGAATTACAAATAACATATTGGATAATTATTACTTTATGAAATTCTGCTTGATAAGAATATTTTCATCTTTTTGTTTTACAGTGGGATGTGAATCAAAAAATTTTATTCCTTCAATTAAATATTTTTCAGCACTATTAACCACCGACAATAATTGATGTTTACTAAATTTATTTTTTAAATTTTTTGACTCATCAATATTACCGTTTTCACCAATTTTATTAACTATAAGTTCATCAAATTCACCTATTTTATTTGTAATTGGATCAAATCGAAAGAAAGATACCCATTTATATTTTTCATCAATACCTACAATTCCATACCTGTCGATCATTGGTGAGCTAGCATAATCCACAGCCTCACATACCCAAGTAATTTCATCAAATTTTCGTTTAGTTATCTCATTATAATATTTTGGCTTTTTAGCACTAGTAGAATCAAATATAATATCACTAATAAATGACATTGTACTTACCGGTTCATTTTTTTTTGATACCCAAGACAAATAATGATCATAATAATCATGAAATTTTATATATAATGGCACTCTAATTCTTTGTTCATATAATTGATATTCTCTTAGATGATATGGATCAATTGCTCTTCCATGATCAGATGTAAAAAATATCAGCGATTCATCATAAATATTCATATCTTTTATTAAACTGAGTATACTTTTGAAGTATAAATCAACTTCAGTTAAAGAACTATAATATGCTGCAACATTTGCTTCATCAATATTAGAATAGTGACCGAGTTTTAGTGGTGGATGCGCTCCAGGTAAATGAAGAAAAATATAAACAGGATGATCTTTAGCATTCATTATAAACTCAGAAATTTTACCCAAATATGGATAATTCTGATATATTCCAGAGGAACAATTAATAAATTGATCAAATCCTCTGGCATATCCATAATGAGGCCTCCAAGCTGAAAAAAACGTGAGACCATAACAATTATATCCAATATTTTTTAATATTTCAGATACCGTTGAAATATTGGGAGATAAAATATCTAGATTTTTGTCGTTAGTACTTTTCTCATAGTCATAAATAAAATGTCTTGATAAACCTAAACCAGTCGTATAAGATGCAGCGGAACTACCTGTTGTGGGTGATGAAACATATGATTTATCAAAAACATGTGAGATGTTTTTAAAAGATTGAATAGTTGGAAACAAATAATTGGAATTTTTGTTAATTAAATCTTGGTAACTAACACCATCAAATGAAATTGTGAGAATGAGTTTTGGAATAGTTGTGTTAGTGGGTGAATAATTTATCGGATTAATAATTAAAGAATTTTTAAGAATATTATTACGTGAATGAATAGATTTTATATTGTATTTGTCAATGAAGATTTCAATATTTTTTGATTTTTTGATTATTTCGGAAATAAAAATTTCAAAATTAACCCAGTAAGAATTAACTCTATATTCATGAATATGATGATGTTCAATAATAAAAGAAAATTCTTCATTTATGTTATTATTTTCTGAATTAATATATTTTATATATCCGGAAAGATTTATTGATTCAATATTAATTATGTCATCACCAACAAATGTAGAAAATTGAATACTGTCAGGAATAACTAAGGCATTATCAAAACATTTAAGTTTAATTGGTTGAATTTCAGTATTTCCTAAGTATTCAGATAATCGACTTTCAAATAATACATAGTCTTGGCTTAAAAGCCTCATAGTCAAAATGAATTTTTTATCAGATGTTAAATATTTACTTATAATTCGTCTAATTTTAATATTTTCTAAATAATTTATTTTTAATTTTGAAAGTATTTTATTTAGTTTCATTTTAATCCATAGCAACCTTTGTTCTTTTATCCATATTTTTCGATTTTTGTATGGTACAAATAAAGATCGGTTTTTGATTTCTTTTAATGAAATATCACGATTATGTTTTCCATGAGGTTGATCAAATACTATTATTTTAGTTGAATTGATATATTTCATCAATTATTGAATTTGAATATTAATTTCTTAATTTAATTT
>CEQE01146030.1_pt1 | contig 15927 bp, 12 predicted proteins | sample 356201 | NCBI WGS metagenome assembly CEQE01 (sample SAMEA2619970, study PRJEB7988) | marine metagenome | biome: marine biome (ENVO:00000447); feature: mesopelagic zone (ENVO:00000213) & marine oxygen minimum zone (ENVO:01000065); material: "saline water (ENVO:00002010), including plankton...
CGTTTCGTCGCGTTTCCGTCCGACGGTGCCCGCCACGCCGTAACCCTGTGGGCGGCACATACGCACCTGTACGACTGTTTTGACTCGACACCGCGCCTGGTGCTCTCTAGCCCGGAAAAGCAGAGCGGGAAGACACGTTGCCTGGAGGTGCTCGACCTAATCGTTGCCAACGCAATGCCCGCAGGCTCAATAAGTCCCGCAGCGCTGGTGCGCTCTCTGGCAGAGAAGCCGACCCCGACGGTGCTCCTCGACGAGTACGACGCCGTATTTGGAGGGCCCCCATCGGAAGGATCCGAGGACCTGCGCGGCATCATCAACAACGGGCATCGGCCCGGAATGGACTACATCCGATGCGTGCCCCCGAAGTGGGATCGGCAGGCCTTCCCCGTTTTCGCGCCGGTCGCCCTAGCTGGTATCGGACACCTGCCGGACACCGTGGTGGACCGGTCGGTGCTTGTCACGATGCGACGACGCGCTCCAGGTGAGCGGGTCGAACCGTTCCGACGTCGACGGCATGAACCACCAGGAACCGAACTAGGCGACCGTCTGGCTGAGTGGGCCGATGAGCACCGCTTCGACCTCAACGGGTATGAACCAGACAATCCTCTGGAGGACCGGCCAGCGGACGTCTGGGAGCCTCTGCTGGCCATCGGGGACCATGCCTGGAGAGGTATGGGCGGTTCGTGCCCGCAGCGCTGCCGTGAGCCTCACAAGCCGACAGGACACACCAGAGAGCCTGGGCATTGAACTGCTGCGGGACATCCGCACCGTTTGGCCAATCGGGGAGCCGACCGTGGCAGCAGCCGAACTGGTGAAACTGCTCCGTGCGGTCGAGGAAATGCGCTGGGCCGAGCACCGAGGCAACGGATTGACCGCTAGGAGCCTCCTGCAGTTCCTTAGGCAGTTCGGCATCCACTGCCACAATAGGGAAAGCGCGAATGTCTATGCACACGCCGATCTGGCCGATGATGCGTTGAGTGGGAGCAATCTACGGATTGTGTACCATTCGATAAGTTGGCAGCCGAGAAGTCGTTCAAAGTTGGATCGCGCAACGTTACGCAAACAATTCCGCCGTCTATAGACATGTATAGTTGTGCCCTATGCGAAGACAGCACATTGAGGAAGATGACTCAAACGAAGTATTGATCAATTCATTGGACGATATAGCAATTGACGGTTCTAGCACCTTTGTGGTCAATCATGTATCTCGGTACCTCCTGACCAACGGAGAGGACGCCGAATGGAATGGTCCTCAACCGGTACTCATCCTCTACACTAAAGGTCGCAAGTCCGGTGACTTTCGCCGAAATCCAGTTCTGTATTTTGACTATTGCGATCGTAGATACATCATCGCCTCAAACGGAGGGTTCAATTGTCATCCGGATTGGTACTTCAATCTAAGAACCGAATCTCAAGTCTTCGTTCGAGTGATGTCAGAGATTTATGAGGTAAAGGCCAGGGAAATCCAGAACGTCCATCGCGACAGGGTTTGGAATGCACTCGTTTCTATCTATCCAATATTCTTAGAGTTGCAACAAGATCTTGAAAGACAATTTCCGATAATAGAAATCACACCATCATAATTTCGACCGAACATTTGAAGTGATATTATCTACTTTCCATAGCTAAACTCATGCTTTAATCTAATTTAACGTGCTCCCCCATCCCAAGTATCTTCAGTAATTCCTTCGTTTCTTAATCGGAATTTTTCAATTCTTTGAGTTTGAGTCTTTGGCATTTGTCCAACGATTCGAATATATCTTGGAACTTGGAAATAGGCCATATTTTCAGCGCAGAAGCATCGTAACTCTTCCTCCGTCCAGTGAATATCGCTTTCCCGCACGACAGCCACAAGAATCTCGTCTTCACCCACTTCCGAAGGCACAGCCACAGCAGCGCATTCCAATACTCCAGGAAATTTTTGTACCACTGATTCCACTTGCCAAGACGAAATCATTTCTCCCCGACGTCTGAATGCATCTTTTCGTCGATCCAAATAGAAGAAATATCCTTCTTCGTCTAAGTACCCCAAATCGCCTGTGTGGAACCATCCATTCCTGATCGCTTCCTGGGTAGCGTCAGAATCTTGATAGTATTCAAGCATCATTGTCCAAGGGATCTTTGGCCGCGTAACTACCTCTCCTCTATTTCCAGGTTGTACATTTCGGCCCAACTCATCAAATATCGCCACCTCAGCACTGTCACTCTCCTTGCCTCCTGAACCACGAAGCGATTCAATCGCGGGTGTATTAGATATTGGGAAGAGTGTAGGCAACGCATTCTCTGTCATGCCATATGCATAAACTATTCGAAGGTTAAATCGTTCTTCCCACTCATTCCAAATCTCTAATGGTACGGGCACGCCGAATGCCAACCGAGCTTTGTGAGCACTGTCTATTATTGTAGACTCTTGATTCCACAGCATCAATGGCATTCCTCCGATAAAGTTGAACGCTGTTACATCGTTATCAATGAGTTTTTGCCAAAATCCCGATGCTGTGAATCTGTCATCCAGGACCACTGTTGCCCTAGCTGCCATCGCTGCAAGAACCGAATAGTTTTGAGCATTTATGTGAAATAGTGGTAAACACGTATACAGAATATCTTCAGAATGATATTCACAGTTTAGGACCATCTGTTCTGCTGCGACTAGGTATTGCCCTTGGGGAAGGACACAACCTTTTGGACGCCCTGTTGTTCCAGAGGTATACAAGATTGATGCAGGATCACGAGGAGTAAGCACACATTTCGGTGGCGGTTGCGTACTATTGCTTTCTATTTCAGTTGAGAGATCTCTAATTTGGATTCCCGCCTCTTGCTGGCATTCTCCAGTTTGCCTCACTACAATCTGTTGAACTCTTGGTACCGAATTTGCTATATTGTAGAATCTGTCACAATATTCATCATCAACAATCAGGATGCTACTATCAGAATGGTCTAATTGGTATGCCAAACCCTCACCCACATACGCTGTATTGACTGGGCATACAATGGCACCAATTTTTGCCGCTCCAAACCACACTGCAAGCCATTCCACACAATTCTTCATCATAATGGCGATCTTTTCGCCTCGTCTCACCCCGAGGCCAATCAACATGTTTCCTGCCTGATTGGCCAATAAGTCAAGATCACTGTAGGACAGACCTCGTCCCTGGAAAATAAGAAATTCTTTATCGGGTTCCGTGGTTGCACGGTTCTCTAACAAACCTCGAATACTTCCATGCTCCCACATTTGTTTCGACAGCCATTCTGTTTTCATCGAAACCAGGCCTCCAGATACTATCTATCACTATCTCTTAAGAACTTACGAACCGTAGACGCATCTCGATGCACGGATGTCAGATCCGTATCAGGGTCAAGATCCCAACGAGTTGTTAAGAATCCTGGCAATCTTTTCAATACTTTCCTTATATCTTCTAATTCACAACGCCCAGCACCGAATCCATTTACTATATGACCAAATAGAGGCCTACCATTCGCCCTGCTGTGTCGAATATTCTCTGTCTTTCCAATCCAATATCCAATAGTACTAGAATCGATCATCAATGCTTCAGAGTCTTCGTATCCGGGTGATAGAAGGGCAGTTGCAATTGAATAATATGCTGAAATTTTTCCTACCTGGTGATAGATCCCTCTCTTTAACCAATATTCAATAACTCTATTATTGATGGCCTGTTCCTCCATTACTACCAACAGATCAACCCCTGTTTCGCACACCATCCGAGCAGCCTCACTAACGCACTCCCCAATTAGGAATACTTCCGAATCTGACATCGGCTCGTCTGTCGGAAGTAGTGCAGAAAGCATTCCTGGGCCAGTGATCGCGCACGCCAATAGCGAATTTGGAATTGAAGCTCGCGTCCGCTCGATAGCATCACGGAGAACCTTGACGCGTTCGCATTCGAGCAGTACATCGGGGTTTGGAGTAAATCCACTGGAATCGGTGATGACTGGAAAACTATTCCCCCATGCCACTTCGCAGCCAACAGCTTCAGCCCAAACAGTCGGGTCCAAGTTCACTGATACCACTATTGGGTTGAACAACTCAGCGCATTCAACCACTGCCGCACTCATCACATTAGGATCATATGCCATTTCACGTAATTCAACCTGATGAATACGTGAGGATATCGAATAGATCCAGGGGAGAAATTCACCTTGAATCTGGGTAGTCAATTCTCTCAATCTATTATGCGTCACACCGTTTCCATCGATGGGCTAACTGGTCTCTCCTGGCCAATCGCCAAAGTACTGAAGCGCGTGTTGTGGAGGACTACTCTTCGCCCACGTCTTCACAAACTCTTCAAAGGGTTTACCCAAACTCTTTCTCTGTTCACGCGTCGCTTCACGCTTCTTCTGAGTCTCTTGCACATCAATCCGGAAACTCTGTGAATCAAACACCACCTGATAGATTTCCCGAACTGCCCGTTCGGAGGTATAACCCGCACGGAGATCGCTGATCACAGCTTCTGGATCTCGTTCCAGAACGTCTCCATAACCACCCCCACCAGCTCCAATCATCATCCAGACAGCACCATCAGTGAACATTTGAGTGGGATAAGTAGCGTAGTCAAATGAATAGTCACCGGTTAGAAGTTGGTCTTCAACTAAGTTTGCTGTCGACTCAGGTGCCTGCCATTCACCATTTTCCATTAGTTCTTTAGCATTTGAGCCTGTGATGTAGGCCCCAGGAGTGGTATTTCCGGCATAGCCACCAAAGATTCCGGGACCAACTGGAAATTTTGTACCAAAGCCCATAGTCCCGTGCATCAGAACATCTGGAACCTTGTGGGCGAGGTACGCCGTATCTTGGCCTGAGCCCCCACGAAATTTCCCAAATCCATGGGCGTCCCTTGCAATGCGGCTATACAACTTGATATATGGACCACGGATTTCGACCTCTTCAGAATCATTTGTGTCCATATAGTTTCCCCAAATACCAGTGAAGACATCTACCCCATCTGCATCAGGACGTGCTCCCCCTCCCGATCCGTTGACAGGATCAACATAGAGATCTGCCGCCATGAGTCCATGTTGGTTTACCCCCACACCAAACCCCCCAACAGCATTCGCACTCTGTGGGGCAGAAAGCTTGTCTCGATGCTCACTGTCGAAGGCCATTTTTGTTAAGCAAATGTGAGCCGCTACTTGCAACAGGAACGTAGGCCATAGTGAGCAGGAAACCGCTGCATCGGCCGACGCGCTGAGAATAGTACCTTCAGGAACGTCAAGTTCGATCTGGTCCAACAATCCAATGCTGGGAGGGACATCACTCAGGAGATAACTGAAGAACGGATTGGCCAATGCAGCCAACGGCATACTCTCATAAGCATTAAACGCGAAGGGATTCTGTGGGGAAGTACCTTCCAGAGAGACACTAATTCGGTCATCACGTTTTGTAACAGCGCAATGGACCCTCTGCAAGCCCATATCCCCACCAACACCATCGATAAATACCGTTGATCTATAGGTGCCATCATTGAATTCACGTAAGCGACGTTGAGTCTGGATCCGGCCGTCATCTACGCACCGGCGGAGTGCGCCAATAAACTGCTCCCGACCTATTTCCTCAATCAACCTATTCAAACGCTCTCTCATGCGGGTGCAAGCTGCCACCCGAGCTTTGATATCAAGTACCTGCTCATCAGGAACACGAGTCATATTTCCGAATGATTGCACTAGGTCTTCTCGAAGTTCCAAGTTTGAACCAATCTTCTGCGGAATGAGCCGCAACCCATCACTAAAGGAATTTGGAGCCCGCGCTGAGAGACCTGGTTCCAATGCACCCACTTCGGATTGATGCGCCACTGCTGAAACCCACCCAACCAAGAGACCATTACTTTGCACAGGCATGAATACGATTTGATCAGGCGTGTGCGTCGCTCCATAAATGGGATCGGTAGAAAAGAAGATGTCCCCATCCTCTATTCCAACTGTCGGCTCATCAATCCATCTATTTAGGGTATATTTGATAGGCAGTTGTCCAGTGAGAGCGTGAAAATATACTCCCGCGGCTGCCGCAGCCATATCACCCCTGGATGTATAGATACCGGTACCACTATCCTCTGACCTTAAAGGTGTCGAAACTCCAAGCTTCGCCATCACCTCTTTTCCTTCGGTGGAAATAGTGGCAAGTTTGTGACGAAAGATTTCAAAGTCGGCATCTGTCATTACTTCACAGAATTCCTTCTCCACTTTCGTCAACACCTCTGGCCGCATTTGGTCAAGAGGACGATAAGCCTGTTTGTTATCAATTTCCTGTTCAATTTCCTGTAGTTCGATAGTCACGGAGGACATCCTTTCTTCTTTAATGAGGTACTAGTTCTCCGAAAGCCGCAAAACAGCTGTTTCATATTCATCAATCTGACATTCCCAGCCAGGTGGAATAACCAACGTAGTGGCATCGCTTTCCGCCAGCCCTGGGCCTACTACAACATTTCCTGAGGTCAATTGATCTAAGTCATAAACGGACGTTGGAGCGAAACTACTATCCCACCACGCCTCCCGGGTACCAAGCAAGGACCCGCTAGGATCACTCTTGCCCAGCTTCATCTTTGGTAGCTTGGCTCGCTGAGATGGGATAGAGGCACGTAAGCGGAATAGATTGATTTCAACTCCTCCAGCCGGGTAGGCCGACCCCGGGCCCCAGAGTTTTATGTACTGTTCAGTAAACGAATCTGCCAACCGCTGAATATCTTCTTCACTGTCAACATGAAGAATTGTTGTTTGGACTACAGTGTTTTGAATCTGAGAACCATAACGCATTTCCAATTCCAAAATATAATCTGCCTTCTTTGGGTCAAAGCCATCTTCTTTAAGTCCGCGATGTGCCTGTTGGAATAGGCCATCAACCGCTCTGTTATACGCTGAGGAATCCAAGACAATGTCATTCACACCACTAGAAAGGACCGGCATCAACTCATCTGTTTGATAGACATGTGCGATATCGGAAACGGCTGACCCAAAGGCACAGAACACGGGAGAAAACCGGAACACATATATTGGACCACCAGCACCAAGATGGTTTGAATATCCAACAGCGTGTGTAGCGCCGGCACCACCAAAAGCAAATACTGCGAAATCTTCAGGCTTAAGACCACGAAGAGCTACGTTCTTAAATAGATCATTTCCCGCCCGCCCGTCAACAATCTGCTTGATAGCTTGAGCAGCCTCGGGAACCTCGAGACCCAGAGGTTCAGCAACACTAGTCGCAATGACCATCCGCGCTCTCTCCATATCCAACTCAAGTTGGCCTCCACAAAAACGTTCCGGATTCAGATAGCCAAGGACTAAATCAGCATCGGTTACAGTAGGTTCACGACCCCCAAGGTTGTAACAGGCTGGACCGGGCATAGCCCCAGCACTCCTCGGACCCACTTCCAACCTCTCAGTTAGTGGATTGATCCAAGCTATCGACCCCCCACCAGCCCCAATGGTACTAACTTCCAACATTGGAAGGCTAACGAAGAAGTTCTCAATGACCGGATGATATGCGTAGTACCGAGGGTTTCCATCAACAACGAGACTCGCGTCAAAACTGGTTCCACCCATGTCAGTAAGCACAGCATTTGAAATCCCATAATGTTCACAAAGACGTGCTCCACCCAATAGACCAGCTACTGGGCCTGAAGCGTAGGTATTCAAGGCTGGTGTCTTCACCACTTTACTTACTGCACCAGTATTGTTAACCAAGAGTACCGGTTTTGTATAATTTCTATTTCTTAATTCATCGCCAAGTGAACGTAGTTCGTGCGAAAGATCATAATGAATATACGAGCTTAGGATAGTTGCCATTGTTCGGGGATATTCACCACTAGTTGACGATATTTCACTTGAGAGGAGTACTGGCATCGCACCGAGGTATTTTTCTGGATAAAGCTCATCGATGATCTCTCGAACTTCAACTTCATGAACAGGATTCTGAAATGACCAAAGTAACGACACGACAAACCCCATGGCACCCTGGTCGACAAGTTGGTGAACCTTCTTGATTACATCGTCGCGGTCAATCTTCTGGAGCACAGATCCAGACCAGTCCAGGCGTTCCTTCACACCGACAATCATGTCTCTCGGAATCAATGGTTTTGGCTTGAACGCAGCTGCCTTATTCCGAACTTCGTCAAGCTGCCGGCCGTCGACCCACGAACGAGCTCGTCCAATAATCGTAGTATCTTCAAAACCTGCAGTAGCAATCATCCCCAGTTTTGGTCCACTTCGTTCTATAAGTGTATTCATGGAGATTGTCGTGCTATAGCGAACTGATTCACAACGCGCCAGCAATTGCTCAAGTTCCAGATCTAGAGTTGCAGCAGCAGTTTCTATGGCACGTATTGCTCCAACTGACACGTCGTACCTAGTTGTAGATGACTTGGCTATGGTGTGTCCGCCTTCATATGTGACAAAACAGTCAGTAAACGTTCCACCGATATCAAGATCAACTGCAATATCATTAATATTACTTTGTTTTGTCGACATCATTGCTCTCACTCTCTTATCAAACTTGACTAGTGTGGATTTCTAGTAGGTATTCTGTTATATGACCTTATACTTGATCTTCAATTGTTCAATATCTGGTTCAATGTCATGAGTAAGTGGATGCCCAGGTGGTAGATATTCCAATTCGATGAGGATACCACAGCCAGGGCAATAGTACTCAACGATTCGACACCAATCTGGATCAGGTGCGAAGGTGAATTGGCCATCAATCACTGGGGCATGAATTTCTTGCGGATCGCGATCTTGTATGAGGCAGCCTTCTTTATAGTTATCGTGAGCAGATCCAAGATCCTGGCTGCACCTATTGCACAGCCATCTCTCCCCTTTGAGATCAATATCGAGACATTCAGCAATTTGACATCTTGCAGATGTGTCCTCAGTCATTTCCGTCCTCTCTCTTCGTTGCATTCGTAAGTTTCATGACAACGTTACGCGTGCTATCAACCCAAGCTTCGCGAACATCACTAACAAAAATAGTAGTGAACTCACAATCGATCATTGCAGGTCCAATAATCAATTCTCCAGGTTCCAATGTTGAGAATTCATATACACGGGTATCGGAAAAGCCTGTACCGTTCCATACCTTTCGCGTTGTAGAACTATCCTTAGGCAGGACATCTACTTCAGTTTCTACACGTCCACCCGAAAGTGCTGCATGCGGTGTAGCCGCTACAGCGGTCAGTCGAACGCTTTCCCACATGAAGGAACCTAAACCATCGCCCGCAATACCTGCACTGTTGAACACAGGCTGTGCCGCCTCAATTGCGCTGCTAGGAGTGATCATCCCGCCATCATCGATCTCGATATAGACGTTCTTTGTCAGATCGTCTCTAAGACCGATTCCTGCCTCAATCTTGTGTGAAACACTCGCTAGATCAAAACCTTCTCCCAACATGTCCCTGTCCGCCTCTTCTCGCATGCTGTTTGTAATATCTTCAAGGTTGACTGCAGGATCATCAGAACCGATCGATACAGCGGTCTCGTACAGATGACATACGTCCATCCGAGAAGACCCATACGCACTAAACACAGGACTCATCGGGAAACAATAAGCATCCTGAATGCCCAAGAGATCCGCTACGGATGACACATGGTTCGGGCCACCGCCACCGTAAGCAAACAGTGCAGTTGGACGAAGATCATGGGTCCTTGAATACTCAGTTAAGCCATCGGCAATAATTTGATCGACTGCTTTCCTGATCTGCCAAGCTGCCTCATCTTCAGAAATTCCTAGAGGATCTGAGATATATTCCCTTATTCCCTTGCGTGCCTTTTCTACATCAAGTTTTCTTCTACCTCCTAGAAAGGTTTCCGGATTAAGGAATCCGAGAAGCAAATTCGCATCCGTGACAGTGGGCAACTCAGCTCCGAGGCCATAACAAATTGGACCTGGAGAAGCCCCCGCGCTCTGGGGTCCGACCTTGATTACTCCGTTTTCAACACGTGCAATCGAACCTCCTCCACCACCTAAGGATTCCGTCACCATCAATGGCACGTCAACGGTCAGACCTTCAATGGAGACAGGTTCTCCAACCTCTGACATGACGTCGTCAACAGCCCCAATATCAGTACTAGTTCCCCCAATGTCGAGAGTCAAACTACTTTCAACACCTAGCGCGCGCCCCAATTCCCTACTTCCCACGAGCCCAGCGGCCGGGCCTGAACTGTACGTATGAACAGCAATGCTCTTTGCTACTCGGGCAACAGCACCATTAGCATGCACAATCAATAGTGGTTTCGTGTAGCCGCGACGACGAATCTCTTCTTCGGCTTTGTAGAGGTGTCGAGCAAGGCCCAGGTGGATATATGCCGAAAGTAGAGCAGTTTGAAGCCTCAATTGATCGTCTCTACTCTTTGAGATTCCAGCGGAAACCAATGTTGGTAGAGCTCCAAGAAAATGGCGGGGAAAGTCCCTACGGACAACATCCCGCACCGCGTCTTCGACTGTGGGATTCTGATGACTCCCCTTAATCGCCACCACCAGACCACGCGCCCCATTTTCTAGTAGTTCAATTACCGCCTTTCGGACTTCATCTTCATCAACACTTCCTTGGATTTGCCCTTTCGTATCCACTTCTACAGCAATACCACTAACCAATCCCTCTTCGAGAAGCCAATCGTAGGCAGTGCTACGTTCTTCAGACCCATATAGCGTTCGTTCAAAGCCACTTGACACAATTAGGCCTAACCGAGGCCCAGACCGTTGAATAATACTATTGGTCCCAAAAGTGGTTGAATATCGGATGACAGACGTCTGCTCCAACATCTCCCCCAACGATAAGTCAAAATGGTCCGCAATCTCTTCCAAGCAGGCAACAAACCCCTCTGTTAAATCATGCGGGGTCGTGTCAACCTTGACCGTGGCCATTTCCTCACCACGTGTCGCAAACCCATCTGTGAACGTGCCACCCGTATCAACGTCTACTGTGATGTCCACTTGTTCCTCCAAATATTCTCATTCGCTCATTGCAATACTTCTATATTCACTTTCCGAATTCGTCCCCTTGTTGTCAATTCGGGGAACCAGACAGGATGGTTACGTTCGAAACAGCACAAGAATATCCTCCGATGTTGTGCTGAAGCCCATATCCGTTTCGGATCTCAACTTGTTGAGCCTCCGCCCGGCCCAATAATTGGTTACAGATCTCAACTATTTGTGAAACTCCTGTTGCCCCAACTGGGTGACCTTTGGCCAACAACCCTCCACTCGCACTGACAGGTAGGCGCCCCGATCGCTTTGTCTCACCATTCTCGACCATTCTCCTACCAGCACCTTTTTCACAAAATCCTAAATCTTCATAATTGATAATCTCGGTAGCTGAGAAACAATCGTGAACTTCTGCTAGGTCAAGCTCCTTTGGTGAAATACATGCCATTGCATAGGCTACTCTTGCAGCCTCCTGGGTTGCCGCAAATCCAGTTTGATCAACTTTTTCATGAATAAAGAGATTTTCTGTGGCAGCTCCAAATCCAGCGACCATTACAGGATTATCTGAATAACGCTCAGCGATCTCTGCGTTACACAGAATGACCGCAGCAGCCCCATCTGTTTGCGGGCAACAGTCCAAGACATTAAATGGTGTGCAAACAAGTGGGCTATCAAGAACTTCTTCTATTGTTACCTGACTCTGCCTTTGAGCTTTGGGATTCAGGCTTCCATTTTCTCGATTCTTGACGACCACAGCAGCCATATGTTCACGTGTTGTGCCATATTCATACATATGTCTAGTCGCCGCCGGAGCAAACAGCGTTGCTGCTGTTCGTGCATACATCAATGTCGGATGCCCCAAGCGACCTGATTCAAGCAGGCTATCTCTTGTCGGAAGTTCTCGAAGCTTCTCGGCTCCGACAACAGCAACTAAATCAAATACTCCGGAAGCAACCGCCAAGCAGCCCTGCCGCACGGCTTCACTACCAGTCGGGCAACCATTTTCAATCCTTGTTACTGGCTTCCCTACAAGACCAATAGCGTTCGCCAGTACTGCTCCAGAGGGGATTTCGTTCCCTTGAAGCGTTCCCATCACAGTTCCAAAATAGCCAGCTTGAATTGCGTTAGGATCAATGCCCTTATCAACACTGCCTAATGCTTGGATGTAGGCATCGGCCGCAAGTTGTTCAAGTTCCCGATCAAACAATTCCCCAAATTCGGTAATGCCCCCACCAATGACTGCTACTCGATTCCACCCCATTACGCTGTCCTTTCAGGGTGCATTTGACCATGCCTGTTTGACTGCCAAGTATCGGTGCCCACAAATTTCATCCCGTAAACGGGAACGCCATCCTGTTTAGAAAAACGACGGACTGTCAACCAAACCGGTAAGCCAATCTCAATTTCTGTTGTCTCCAAATCAGAAACCGGCGCCCAGAACATATTGCCGTCATCAAGCTCTCCAAGAACAAACGCCATTTCATCACCAAACCCGGATGGAAGGAAACGATTGATCGTGAAACTATAAACAATGCCACTACGCGGGAGGCGATAAGAATTCCAACTTGATTGTTTACATTGCGGGCAAATCGGCCTCAGAGACGCTGGGAAAGCAACCCAATCACAATGTGAACATTTGGCTGCATCTAATCGGATTAGTTCTCCACAGTTTCTTGCATAGAAAGGAGAATAAGTTGGAAGCGATAACTTTGGTTCGTGCGCAACAATCGACCCCGCTTCCGTCAATATTGGGTGTTTCCCCTGATCCGAAAGAAATTTCTCTGAACATTCGCCAGTGGAGGAGACCCGTAAAGCAACATGCCGACTGGTTCCTTGAGCTAGCAACAGGAACTCTGTTGCCTCAGGAACAGAGATTTCCTCGAGAATGGCTAGAAATGGCGACGCTGTACCATAATCGCCTAGGCCAGCGCCAGAGTCTTTCAGTTCCGGATTCAACGAAAGAACTTCTTTTCGAACATTTCTGTGAGCACCACAAAAGGCAGTCATGATGGGTGTCTTCCATTTTGACTCAGGAATAATCCTATCCACTAGGGTCTGAACTTCTGAAATGTTCCGGTCCTGAAGGTAACGATTGTCTCCACGTGACGGCGCTACATTCAGTGAACTCCGCCAACGATCAAACTTAACTGAACTAATTTGTCCAACTTCTTCAATCGAAACGCTGGCTCCCTCCCTAACAGCCTCAACGATGACTGCTGCTGCTGCCGCACTTGGTGAGATCCCTGACCGAGCACCACCCCCCTCTGTTGCGATAACCAGGACGATGCTCATACGACCCGTTTCTACCGCGTCCATGGCAGAAATCAGTGCTGAAAGACCCGCTAGGGACTCCCCCGAGAAAGTCGAGAGTGAACAAGTGTTAGAGAGCCCCAAACCTTCAATAAGAAACTGGGCATGCGGGCCTTCAACGAACGAACCGTGCCCTATGGCAAGATACAGAGCATCGAAACTTTCGATGTCGCCGCCCCAAACCTCAATGCTTCTCTGAGCTGCTTCGAGTGCAAGGGTCACAGCATCCTCGTCAGGTCCACAAACACGAACCTCTTCTCGTTTCCCAACTACTAGGCGCCTGGCCAAGTAACTGGCTCCTGCCGTGACGGTTCCCCTACTCACAGTCTCCTCACATCAACGTTCCCTTTTCCCACTGGCTTAATACAACGATCCAAATTACTCAACCAGGGGGCTAGGGACTTTGGCCCGAACTCAAGACTATTCCCCCAGCCAGCGCCTGTTAACAGCTTCATCTCAGAGTAGGAGTTACCTACGCTAAAGTCAAATTTGAAAACGATTACGCAGCGCTCTAAATCCCGTCTCACTGGTTCAACAACTTTTTCACAAGACCGGATGAGGACATCGCAAGAATTAGGATTCCACCAGTTGCAATTGGAGGCCAATAGTTTGGCCAACCCATCAGCGCGATTCCACTAAAGGTGACTTTTAGAAAGAGCACTCCAATAAAGGTGCCCAGAATGTTGAATTCCGCATTCCGGAAAGTAACTGCACCAAGAAAGCACGCTGTGAACGCTTCTAGTAGGAACGGATTACCTGCGGTAGTCGATGCAACGCTGGTCCGTGCCGCAAGCAGTGCACCAGTAGTTGCAGCACACATCCCACTGATCGCAAAAGCTAGAACTCGATATCGTGATACACGAATACCGGCTAGATGAGCTGCAACAGTATTTCCTCCAATTGCATCAATTCTTCGACCGGCTACTGTACGGGATAACACAAAAGTAAGCAGGAGCAAGATTCCTGCCATAATCCAAACCATCATTCGCAACCTCAGGAAATGAAAGTCAGGCCACTCAGAGTTCGCAATCTCTTGAAATCTGTTTCGAGTTGGTAGATCTCGATCCGTTTGCCACCGGTGAACCCCAACCAATATCGCTCCAGTCCCTAGCGTAGCTACAAAGGCATTAATCCCAAAACCGGTCACAATAATTCCATTGATCGTTCCGATAATGGCGCCAATGAGCACAGCTGCCAGTAACGCCGCCAAGATTTTCCAATTATTTGGTTCCATAGTGATATCGCGAATGGAATCGGGATCAATTACTTTGACGGCAACAACACCCCCAAGACCAATAGTTCCCGCAATTGATAAATCAAAATCACCCACTACCAGGGCAATCGTAAGTCCTCCGGCTACAATCCCAAGCAGGGCCGTATTGTTAATAATTATGAACCAGTTATTTGCAGTAAAGAATTTGTCAAAACGAAATACTCCGAAAAAAGCAATTTCAACTATCAGAACAAAAACTGACGCCCATCGGGCAATAAGAGGTGCGTCAAGCGACTGCCAAAACGATTTGAATAATATTGGAGCTCTTCCAACATCTACATTGGTCACAGTAATTCCTTCATACGGGTTGTCAGGGTGGTGGAAGTGAAATCCACCACCCTGACAACCCAAGAAGCACTAGACAGTAATTCCTTCGTATGGGTTGTCAGGGTGGTGGAAGTGAAATCCACCACCCTGACAATCCAAGAAGCACTAGTTCGTGACGTTGAACGGGGTCAGGACGAATGGCGGACCATTGAACGCCCCATTAGGACCTGGGATCGGATCGCCAGTCACGAGCAGGCTCTCAGGAACCAGAGTGCTCTCAGGTAGCGCTTCACCTGCGATGGCAAGAGCAAGGTATTCACATGCCACCATGCCGATCTGGGCATTGGATTGAGCGACTGTAGCAATGAGTTTACCCTCACCCAGCCACTGGAATCCTGTGACCTGGTCACCGGTGTAACTCGTCACCATGACGTCGTCACGGCCCAAATCGTCTAGAGCCTGCAAGACGCCAGCCGCAGGAACATCCCAATGCGAGTAGATCGCCTTGACATCAGGGTTGGCCTGCATGCCAGCTTCAGTAGCAGCTCGGAAACCCTCAATTGTTCCATCACCAACAAACTCAACTATCTCAATATTCGGGTACGAAAACTCGATAACTGACTTAATGATGTGAGTACGTACATCCAGGGTCGGGATCCCAGGCAGGATGGCCAACGCCAATTTACCCTCAGCGCCCATCTGAGAACCGATGTATTGAGCCAGAACTGGAGACGTCCCCCAATCGTGTTCCTTGATGTCGATCGATCCAGGCTGATCAAAGGTGTAGGTACCGACAAACGGTGTACCAACAGCATTGGCCTGATCGATGACCGGACGAAGTGCTGCACCGGAATTCGAGACATTCCAAACAGCATCATCACCACGCCCAAGGAAAGTCTCCATGGCCTGAATAGCAGCTCCGGTATCGAAGTTCGCATCTACAACATCTGCTGAACCGCCATTGGCCTCAATGGTCGGAACACACATCTCGGTCTGAATCGTGGCTTCCGGTACAGCCAGAACGCGGACAATGCCAACATTCTTTCCAGCAAAGACACTGAAATCCACTTCCCGGCCCGTTTGGCTGTTCTCAGCAGAAACGACACCAACCCAACCAGACTCTTCCTCAGGCCGTAGTCGCTGATCACCACTA
>CEQE01022115.1_pt1 | contig 15892 bp, 16 predicted proteins | sample 356201 | NCBI WGS metagenome assembly CEQE01 (sample SAMEA2619970, study PRJEB7988) | marine metagenome | biome: marine biome (ENVO:00000447); feature: mesopelagic zone (ENVO:00000213) & marine oxygen minimum zone (ENVO:01000065); material: "saline water (ENVO:00002010), including plankton...
GATTTAATAAAGTGTTTGATAAACTAGGCTATAATCCACAATATATCATCAATAATCTAAATCAGTTACTTGAATTGGTATAAAATTTATAAGTCTATAATATTTATTTATAATAATTAAAAACATTTTTAAAAATTTTATAGCCATCTGCATATAATTCGTTTTTGTGCTGAGATTTATTTATTGTTTTTACTTTTTGATCAATCCAGTTTGGTTTCTGTGTAAAGTAGAGTGCTCTCTCGGGATGAGGCATCATCGCCAACACGTTGCCTTTGGAATTGGTAATAGCAGCAATATCTTCCATAGAACCATTTGGATTATAAGGAAACTTTTTTTTGGCTGGCAACCCAGCTTGATTTATATACTTACACGCGATCAATTTTTTCTTCTTTAATTTACCTATAACCGTTTTATCAGCAACAAATTTACCTTCCTGATGGGCAACAGGTAAAGATAGATAATTAATTTTTTTAAACCAAGGACCCCGTTTATTAATAACTTTTAATTTTATCCATCTGCATTGATATGTTGCAATATCGTTTTCTACCAACACAACCTCTCTTTTTTTATATCCTTCCAAGGCAGGAACAATTCCAAGATTAATTAAAATTTGACATCCGTTGCAAATACCGAGGACCAATTTATCCTGTTCGATAAAATTAACTATATATTCAAATAAATTATTTTTAATTTTGTGTGCCATTACATTTCCAGAACCAGTGTGATCTCCATAAGAAAAACCACCGGGTAGGACTAGAATTTCAAAATTTTTTAGTTTTTTCGGATTTTCAATTAAATCATTAACGTGAATAATAGAACCATTAATTCCTGCAGTTTTAAATGCATTGAGAGTTTCATCTTCACAATTAATTCCGTATCCTGACAAAACTAAAGCTTTCATCAATTAAATAAATCCTGTTTATATTTGTTATTTAAGAAACTGGTACCAACTTCAAACTCATCCTTGTTATGCATCGTGCAAATTATTTTTTTATTTTTTATAACTTTTCCAACGAGGGATAACTGACTTTTTTTAAAATAATTTTCAAACCTACTTTTGTTGGATGGGTTAACGGTAACAACTATTCTGCTTTGTGACTCAGAAAAAAGAATATGGTTATTATCTATTTTTTTGTCAATTGTATTGATATTGCTCAAATTTACTTTTACCCCCTTTTGAGAAGCGATTGCCATTTTTGATAAAGCTATGCCCAAACCACCAATTCCTACGCTAATAGCTGAAGTGATTAATTTATTCTGATTGGCCTTTGAAAAATAATTATAATTTTCTTTTGCGGTTTCCTTGTAAACCTGTGGAACTTTATTATTGTTAATGGCAAAGACCTTTGCAAATTCAGATCCTCCTATTTCGTTACCTGTTTTTCCTATAATGTATACAAGGTCATCAACAGTCTGTGGCACTATCGTTAATAAATTTTTATAATTCTTAATTATGCCAATAGAAGATATTAATAGTGTTGGTGGAATGGAAATTTTAATTTTCTTATTTCTTTTATCGTAACCATTAAAATCATTATACATGCTGTCTTTTCCAGAAATAAATGGAGTTTCAAAAGCTAATGACAAATCGTGACAAGCCTTTGCTGCCATTTTTAACTGATAAAGTTTTCCGAAATTTTCTGGACTGCACCAACAGAAATTATCTAAAAGAGCTATAGCTGATAAATCACATCCTGTTACTATTAGATTTCTTATTGCGGTATCTATACAACAGGCAGCCATATTGTATGCATCAATGTTTGTATAGTTTGGATAAATACCTTGGGATAAACCAATGCATTTATTTGAATTAAAGAGGGGTTTTATGACTGTTGAATCAGAAAAAACCTTACCAATACCCTGAAGTGGTTTAATAACAGAGGTACCTTGAACTTCATGATCATATTGCGAACTGATAAATTCCTTAGAAGTAATATTTGGACTGGATAATATTTTTAATAAAGTATCTTTATAGCTTTTTGTTTTTATACGAACTGATTTTGTTTGAATGAACGAAGGTTTTTTGCTTTTAAAAAATTTCCTTGGATATCCCTCATGAAGAAAATTCATATCCATATTAAGAATTTCTTTCTTTTTGTATCTAACGATTGCCTTATTTTTCTTAATAAATTTTCCTATTACTGTAGCTTCAACCCCGCGTCTATTTAATAAATGAATTACTTTTTTAAGATTGTTTGATGAAACAGCCATGGTCATTCGTTCCTGCGATTCTGAAATCCATATCTCCCATGGCTGTAAACCTGAATATTTTAATGGAACCAAATCAAGTTCAACAATGAATCCTCCTGATTCCTTTGCCATTTCTCCAACTGAAGAAGAAAGGCCGCCTGCCCCATTATCAGTTAAACTATTATATAAATCTTTATCTCTAAGTTCCCTAATGATTGCATCTGAAAACTTTTTTTGGGTAATTGGATCTCCTATTTGTACTGCGGTAACAGGACTTAGAGTATCCAGTTCTTCTGAAGAAAATGTTGCTCCATGAATACCGTCTTTTCCAACTCTTCCCCCGATCATAAGAATATTGTCCCCTGGTCTTGCTTTTTTAATATGTGTGAATTTACCCTTTATTTTTTTTGGGATTAATCCTACGGTGCCGCAAAACACCAAAGGTTTTGCGGAATATCCATCATCAAAATAAACAAAACCCTGTGGAGTTGGAATTCCTGAACAATTGCCTCCAACTTTTACGCCGCTAATTACTCCGTTTATTATAAACCTTGGTGATAATAATCCATCTTTCCTATTTTTTGACCTGTATAACGCACGATCCTTATTTGGATTAGAAAAGCAAAAACCATATGTATTGGCAATAGGTTTGGCCCCTTTGCCAAAACCTATACAATCTCTGTTAACACCAGTAATTCCCGTAAGAGCTCCGCCAAATGGATCTAGGGCAGATGGAGTATTGTGTGTTTCAACCTTATGACAAACTACCCATTTTTTATCGAAACTAATTCCACCAGCATTATCTGAAAATAACGATACGCAAAAATTATCTTCTCTTTTTTTAATTATTTTTCTGGTCGCTCCCTTAATATAAGTATCGAATAAACCTTTTTTCACATTATCAATTCTTGATGAAAAAATTTTATGTTTGCAATGTTCTGACCAAGTTTGTGCTAATGTTTCAATTTCAATATCCTTGGGTTTTCTTCCTTTGATATCAAAGTAACTTTTAATTGCTTTAAGTGATTGAACATCTAGACCAAGAGTGCCACTGCGTTTACCTTTTTCATCTTTTATTCCTTCTTTGGCAATTTTTTTTAAACTTGATTCATCCAAATTAAGATTAACGGACTTTGTAATATATTTATTTTCCAAACTCTCAGTGTGCTGTTCCGATAAATTATTCTTACCTTTAACAAACGCTTTAAAACTTTTAAGTGTGATTTTATTTACCAAGGAATTAGAACATTCTTTGGCTACATCGCTTATGATTGATTTGTTGCTGGTTAATAATAAATACAGTTGAGAGCTACGAATTTTAAAATCATTTTGATTCAAATTAAGTTTTTCACAAATAATTTCAGTTGCTGTATTTCCAAGATTATCTGTCACACCTGGCAAGTACCCTATTTCTAGAATCCATGAAAAATTTCCAAATTTTTTTAATATTTTTTCAGTGTTCTTTTTAGAGAATACCTGTTGAGAAATTGGATTTGATAGCAACTCACACGCGAGCGAATAATCATCTTTATTTAAATTTCCATTAAATCTATAAATATCACAAATTTTAATATTTTTAATTAAACTCTTTCCAAAAAATAATTGTAAATTTTTTTCGCGTCCAGTTTTGAATTTGTTCAAAATTTGAATTTGTGAATACATTTATTTTTATAAAATATTACAAAATAGGATCATAAACAAAAATGTGTTATAAAGACCATTCGTAGATTCTCTTATAACAAAAATAAATTAATTATGACCATTTATAAAAAAGCAGGCGTTGATGTTCTTTCAACTGATAAACTGATTAAAAAAATAGTCCCTTTATGTTCAAAAACAAATCGACCAGGCAAAATGGGGGAAATTGGTAGTTTTGGCGGCATGTTTGATTTAAAAATGTGTAAATATAAAGATCCTGTTTTAGTTACATCTTCTGATGGAATTGGAACAAAAACTATCTTGGGAATATCTGAGAACAGGTTAGATGGTCTTGGTTTTGATTTGGTAGGAATGTGTCTTAACGACATCATCTGTCATGGGGCGGAACCATTGTTTTTTTTGGATTATTTTGCCTCGAGTAAAATAGAAAGATCTTCATTTATTAAAATAATTAAAAGCATAGCGGCTGCCTGTAAGGAGAATAACTGCTTATTAATTGGAGGCGAAACTGCAGAAATGCCCGGAGTTTATAAAGGCAAAGATTTTGATTTAGCAGGTTTTTGTGTTGGGGCAGTTGAAAGAAAGAAAATGCTACCAAGAATGGACAGAATCAAGCCCGGCGATATCGTACTGGGCCTTCCCTCTTCGGGTTTTCATTCTAACGGCTATTCATTGATACGTAATGTTATCAAAGAACAGAATATTTCTCTTAATGATAAACCTCCGTTCAAGTCAAATGACAAAAGTCTTGCTGTCACTCTCTTAAAGCCTACAAAACTTTATTATAATCTAATAGTACAAATTATTAAATTTATAAACGTTAAGGGAATAGCCCACATTACCGGTGGAGGCATAATAGGAAATTTACCACGAATAGTGCCAAATAAATTATCTGTTAAGCTAGATTTAAAGAATTTTCCTAAGGATAATCTTTTCTCCTGGTTCAAAAACATTTCAAAACTAAACGATCATGAAATGTTATCAACTTTCAACTGTGGAATCGGTATGGCTCTAATAATTTCCAAAAAAGATTTAGTAAAAACTCAAAGATTTTTTAAAAATAAAAAAGAGAAATTTTTTATCATTGGTCAAATTATAAAAAGTATAAAAAATGAGGCACGTTGCATAATAAACTAAAGAAAATCAAGACCGCTGTATTTATCTCTGGCAGAGGAAGTAATATGGAATCGTTAATAAAATCTGCAGGAGATCAAAATTTTTCTGCATTAATCACAGTTGTAATATCGGATAATGAACTTGCTTCTGGAATTGCTTTGGCAAAAAATTATAATGTTCCTGTTGAAATATTTGATAAAAAAAAATTCGACAAATCTCATTTTGAGAGCAATGCTCAAAGAGTATTATTGAATTACAAAATAGAAATAATATGTTTGGCCGGGTTTATGCAAATATTATCCAAAAACTTTATAAGTAAGTGGCAGAACAGAATTATCAATATACATCCCTCTTACCTTCCTAGAAATAAGGGCCTAAATCCACAAAAACAAGTAATAGAGGAACGAGCACCTTTTTCTGGCTGTACTGTGCATTTTGTAAATGAAAAAGTTGATAGTGGAAAAATTATCTTACAGGAAAAGATAAAAGTTATGCAAAATGACAATGTACAAAGTCTTTCTGATAGAATACTCCAAAGGGAGCATGAAATTTATCCTAAAGCACTAAATCAAATTGCATTAAATATGATCAGAATAAAAAATTAATGAGAGTTCTTGTTGTTGGCAACGGTGGAAGAGAACATGCGTTGTGCATATTTATAAATAAATCTCCAATTTGTAATAAATTATTTTGTATTCCCGGCAGTGACTCGATTCGAGAAATAGCCGACTGTTTTAAAATCGATCCCATGAATAATGATGATGTTGTTGGTTTTTGTAAAGAACATAAAATTGATTTTGTTGTCGTGGGACCAGAGCTGCCTCTAAGCAATGGAATTGTTGATAAATTATCTGAAGAAAAAATTGCAGTTTTTGGGCCTGACAAAGCTTCCTCACAGCTTGAATCTTCAAAAATTTTTATGAAAAATATATGTAAAAAACATAATGTTCCTACGGCAAAATATTCTGACTTCGATAATGAAAAAAAGGCGCTGGATTTTTTGGATACGGTTGACTTTCCAACTGTCATTAAGGCTGACGGTTTGGCTGCCGGAAAGGGAGTAATTATTGCTAAAAATAAAAACGAGGCAGCGGAAACTATAAAAAATATAATGTCAAAAAGAATATTTGGCGCCTCGGGAGAAAATATTATAATTGAAGAATTTCTGGAAGGTGAAGAAATTAGTTTTTTTGCCCTGGTAGATGCCAATGGATTTATTCTGCCATTAACAACAGCACAAGATCATAAAAAAATTGGTGAAGGCGATACAGGTCTCAATACAGGGGGTATGGGAGCTTATAGTCCTGTACCTTTTGTTAAACAAAACCAGATAAACGATTTTGTCATAAAATTTGTAAAACCTGTGATTGACGATCTAAAACATAACAATATCTTTTTTTCCGGTGTTTTTTACGCTGGTTTAATCCTTACAAAATACGGACCAAAGTTACTCGAAATCAATGTCAGATTTGGTGATCCTGAAGTTCAGACAGTTCTACCCAGATTAAAGGCAGATTTATTAGATTTATTGCTAGCATGTAGCAAAGGAAGATTGGATCAATTGAAGTCTCAGGAGTGGGACACTAATTTCTGTATAAACGTCGTTATGGCGTCCAAAGGTTACCCGGAATCATATGAAAAAAATACTATTATTAATGGACTAAATAAAATCACGGTCGATAAATCGCAATATATTTTTCATTCAAGTACAAAAAAGAATGAAGATCACTGGCTGGCTACAGGAGGAAGAGTATTGTCAATAAGTGCTCTGGGATCAACATTGAAAGAGGCTAGAAATAAAGCCTACAATGTAATAAATAAAATAGATTGGAAAAGTGGATATTATAGAAATGACATTGGCTGGAAACATTTAACATGAGTAACAAAAAAAATCCGATAGTAAGCATTATTATGGGCAGCCAGTCTGATTGGGAATCCGTAAAACCTGCTAGTAAAATATTAGAAGAATTTTCTATCCCGCATGAGTGTAAAATCATCTCAGCTCATAGAACTCCCAACCGCCATAAAACATTTGCAACAAATGCAAAAAAAAGAGGCATAAAAGTTATTTTAGCTGCCGCAGGCGGTGCAGCACATCTAGCCGGTGTTACCGCGGCTCATACATCGCTTCCGGTATTAGGAATACCTATGGAGAGTAAATTGTCTGGACTAGACAGCCTTTTGTCGACAGTACAAATGCCATCGGGCGTTCCGGTAGCAACTTTTGCTATAGGCAATGCCGGCTCAAAAAATGCTGCACTTTTTGCAATCAGGGTTATTGCATTAGAGGATAATTCCGTTGCCAATAAACTTGATCAATACATAAAAAAAATGGAAAAGGCAGTGCCTGAAAAACCCAAAGAATAAGAAAATCAAAAAAGTGTTTATGAATGAAAGAGAAAAAATTTACGAAGGAAAAGCCAAAATTCTATATAAAGGAACAGAAAAAAATACTGCTGTCCAGTATTTTAAAGATCACGCAACTGCTTTCAATAACCTGAAAAAATCTACCATTGAAGGAAAAGGAATTTTCAACAACAGGATATCAGAACATATTTTTATAAAACTTAACCAGATTGGTATTAAAACTCATTTCATAAAAACTCTAAATGAACGCGAACAACTAGTACACATGGTAGAAATAATTCCGTTAGAATTTATTGTCAGAAATATTGCAACCGGTTCTTTAACAAAAAGATTAGGAATTACAGATGGTACTGTATTAACAAAGCCACTGCTCGAATACAGTTACAAAAATGATGAACTGGGAGATCCTCTTGTTGCAAGAGAACATATTGATGAATTTAACTGGGCTTCATCTGATGAACTTGATTTAATTAGCAATCAGTGCTTAAAAATAAATAATTTTATGCTAACTATGTTTAAAAATGTAGGAATTAAACTTGTAGATTTCAAATTGGAATTTGGAAGAACCAATATAGATGGAAAAAAAGAAATTTTGTTGGCGGACGAAATAAGTCCCGATACTTGTAGATTATGGGATGTGGTAAGTGAAAAGAAATTGGACAAGGATAGATTTAGAAAAGATCTGGGAAATTTAATTCAGGCTTATCAAGAAGTCGCTGAAAGGCTTGGAATTAAAATAAAAAAAGAACATTAGAGATTTACTGTCAATAAGTCCGTGTAAAAACAAACTTATTTAAGCTTGCATTTTCTCAATTTTATCAAAGGCGGAATTAATTGTCCTCATTTTTTTCTTACTTTCTTCTATCACTTCTTTGGGCACTCCTTTGCTTATTAAAACATCGGGATGGTGTTCTTTTGAAAGTTGAAGATATTTTTTTCTGATAGTTGCAAAATCATCGTTGGAGGTACATCCCAACACAATGTAAGGATTTAATTTATCTGATCCTCTTCTTGATTCTTTGATCCCTTCAAATTGAATATCAGTAAGGTTGAAGATTTGGGCAATATTTTTTATCATTGCCAGCTCTGAATCAGAAACATTGCCATCAGCTTCAGCGATATAAAACAATATATTGATTACCTCATCTAGTACTGCAGGATTGCTTCGGTAAATTTGAGCAATTTGTTTAGCGTAGGGTTCATAACCTAAACTATCTTCTTTTGCTTTGTTAAATATCTTCCCAACTTGATCAATTTCGTGATCTGGAATTTTTAATTTATCTTTTATGGCAATTAATTCTTCTTTAGAAACTTGACCGTCTGCCTTGGCTAATTTTGCAGTTAGAATAACTAAAGAAATTGCAAAAATTTGTTGAGATTGGGCAAAACTTTGCTGAAAACCTCCTCTTCTTGCTGAAGAAATTTTGCCTCCAATAATCGAACCTATTAATGCACCGATTGGTCCAGCGAAAGAAAAACCAATAAAACCACCAACAAGATTTCCCCATATACTCATGAAAGCAGATTAACAAATTTTGTTGTACTTATCGAAGAAAGAAATAAATTTCTATCGTTGGTTGTAAAACTAAATCACTTCTTTCTTGAAAATAAACCAGGCTTGTAATTTAATTGAAGTAATAAGTTGTAACTAAGAGGGGTAAAAAATGAAAAAAATAATAACAATAATTACTTTCTTCATCTTTACTATACTGATTGGTGCAAATGTTTTTGCTGCTGGAGATGATTCAAATCTTCAGTTATTAGGTCAGTTCAAAAGAACCGACGCAGCTATGGGTGAGAGCATACCTCAAGATACAAAATTTGCAGACAACGTAAGGAAAAATATTATTCCAAATATTAAAATACCTGCAGGTTTTAAAATTGAGCTTTTTGCTGTAGCTCCCGATGCAAGACATATGGCAGTTAGTAGAAACAAAGGTGCGGTATGGATTGGGACAAGAAAAGATAAAGTATGGCAGGCAACTGACAGGGATATGGACAATGTTGCAGATACTGTTGAGTCTTACAGTGCTGCTCTTAAATTTGATATACCAAATGGTGTTTGTTATAGCGATGATGGACATTTATACGTTGTAGAAAGAAACAGAGTGCTTTGGTTTCCTGCAGCTGAATTCTTTATGGAAGGTGCAGATGGTCCTGTATTTGCATTAATACCTCAAGGTGAACTAATTCCACCTGAAGAGGAGTCATATAATCACACAGCTAGAGTCTGTGTAATTGGCCCAGATAACAAACTTTATATTAGCATGGGTCAGCCATTTAATGTTCCAGCGGAAGATAAATATCCAATGTACGACGAAGTAGGCATCGGAGGCATGATTAGAATTAATCGTTTCCCAGGTGAATTAGGAAGAGAAGTTGTCGGTATTGGAATTAGAAATTCTGTAGGACATGCCTTTAATCCAAACAATGGAGATCTTTGGTTCACAGATAATCAGGTTGATGGAATGGGAGATGAAACTCCACCAGGAGAACTTAATAAAGCTTGTGGACTTGGACCTAATATTTGGTACGGCTTTCCATACTATGGAGGAGGAAATGTAAAAACCAATGAATATAAGGACAAACAAATTCCTGGTAAATACAAAAGCAAATATTGCAAACCTCAAGTAGAAATGCAAGCACATGCAGCTGACTTAGGAATGATGTTCTACACTGGTAACATGTTTCCAGCTAAATATAAAAATGCAATATTTAGTGCGCAACATGGTTCTTGGAACGCTGTTAAACCAAGAGGTGCTCAAGTTATGGTAACTTTCTTGGACGGTAAAGGTAATGCAGCAAAAACAGAAGTTTTTGCATCAGGCTGGATGACTGATTTAGGAACTTATCTTGGAAGACCAGTAGATGTTCAACAATATGTTGACGGATCATTACTAGTTTCTGATGATAAGGCTGGTGTTATTTATCGTATTACATATTCAGGAACATAATTAAATTATTTATATAAAATGGACCGGTTAATAGCCGGTCCATTTTTAATTTTGCAATATGAATCCTAAAGAAGTAATGAAGTTAAATTTTATTATATTTTTTTTTTTAGTTTTAATATTTAACATTCCGAACTATTTATATGCAGGCGATTTACTTTTAGGAAAAGAAAAGGCAGCAACAGCTTGTTCGGGGTGTCATGGCATGGATGGACAAACTACATCTGGCGGTAATTCATCTTTGACTCCAAATATTACAGCTCAGGAAAAAGAATACATTTTGGCAAAATTAAAAGATTACAAGTCAGGTAAAATTAATCATCCTCAAATGACTCTAATTGCCCAGATGCTATCAGATGAAGATATTGAAAATGTCGCTGAATGGTATTCAAATATTAAAATATCAATCGAACTACCTCTAGAGTAATAGTTGCGACTTTTAAAATTTTATTATTATTCATCATAAAAAAAAAATATGATATATCTATATTCATGATACCCTCTTTGGGAAATTTTACACTTTGGTTATCTTTATTATTCGCTATTTTTCAATTTGTAATTTCCCATAAAAAAAACTTTTATTCGGTACTGCAATTTAACAAGATTGCTGTAAACGGCTTGCTGTTTTGTTCTTTAGTATCATTTTTTTCACTGATGTACTGTCATATTATTTCAGATTTTAGTGTAATTAACGTCTTTCAAAATTCACACACAACAAAGCCTTTGTTGTATAAAGTTTCTGGCGTTTGGGGCAACCATGAAGGTTCCATGTTATTATGGATACTTGTTCTAACTATTTTTAATTATTTCATCTTCAAATTATATAATCAAAAAAATATTATTTTTATTTCAAAAACTTTAGAAACTCAGGCAATTATCACTATAGGTTTTTTATTATTTACAATACTTACATCAAATCCATTTGATAGAATGATAACGTCCCATACAAATGGATTGGGTTTTAATCCGTTATTGCAAGATCCCGCTTTAGCAATTCATCCGCCTTTGTTATATATTGGTTATGTTGGGTTTTCAGCTGCCTTCTCTTTCAGTGTTGCGGCAATAAGTATTAATGTTAAGAAAAAGATTCCTTGGCATAGCTACATGAAACCTTTTGTATTAGCCGCTTGGATTTTTTTGTCAGCAGGCATTGCTTTTGGTTCGATATGGGCCTACTACGAATTGGGATGGGGTGGCTGGTGGTTTTGGGATCCTGTCGAAAATGCCTCGTTTATGCCTTGGCTACTTGGCACTGCTTTGGTTCATTCTCTCATTACTGTTGAAAGAAGAAAATCACTTCAATCATGGGTTTTGCTTTTATCCATACTTTCTTTTCTCTTAAGTGTAATTGGAACATTTCTTGTAAGATCCGGCATACTTACAAGCGTTCATACTTTCGCTCTAGATCCTGCGAGAGGAATATATATTCTTATATTTGTTGCTTTATTGGGTGGATATTCGTTGATACTGTTTGGACTAAAATCAAAAAATTTCTTGAATAAGCATTACTTTTATTTTTTCAGTAGAGAGGGTTCAATCCTAGTAAATAATATCATTATGATAGTAGTATGTGCTTCTGTATTTTTGGGAACAATATATCCTTTATTGGTTGAAGTTTTTTCAAATAATAAAATATCTGTGGGTGAGCCTTATTTTAATTCAGTAACTATCCCAATAATGATACCCGCTATTCTGGTGATGGGAATGGGACCAATGTTGTCGTGGGGAAAGGTTGATGTAATAGGAATTTTAACAAAATCATTACCAAGTATTCTTTTTGCCGCTGTAATCTCTTCTGTATTTTTTTGGATATATCGATCTTACAATATGATTGGTTTAGCGGGAATCATCTTGGCGTTTTGGATCATCTCAAATATTCTACTAACAACAATTCAACAATTAATTATAAAAAATAAAGAAGTTACACAAAATAACATACCTAAATATTCAAGTGGAATGATCATAGCTCATTTAGGTGTTGCCTTGTTAATATTGGGAATAACTGCTTCAAGTATATGGCAAAAAGAAAAAATAATACGTATGAAAGTAAATGATGAAACCTCTATTCATAATTATAATATCGTCTTTAAAGAAATAAGTGAGGTTACGGGTCCGAATTATGTTGCGCTACAAGGAAATTTTTGGGTTTATAATAATAAAAAAAATATCATCACTAAATTAAAACCTGAAAATCGTTTTTATCCTGTAACAAACAATTCTACAACTGAAGCCTCTATACACACAAATTTGTCCAGAGACTTATATGTTGTTCTTGGTGATGGTGATCTAAATAGAGGCTGGATTGTAAGAATATATTACAATCCTCTTGTTGTTTGGATATGGATTGGTGCTTTTGCAATATTCTTAGGAGGATTATTCTCAATGAAAAATAACTTAAAAAAATTGAAACGTTTATCTATATGAAAAAAAAAATATTAATTTCTCCCATTATTTTATTTTTCTTAATATTACTTGTATTCTTTTATTTGTTAATCATTGATCGTAATCCATCAGAACTTCCTTCTGTACTAATAAACAAAAAAGTTCCCACATTTGAAGCAAAATTATTGCTAGAAAATAAAACCTTTATATCCCCGGGCGAATTTAGAAATGAAACAACACTGGTAAATTTTTTTGCCACATGGTGTAAGCCCTGTTTTGATGAACATCGTTATTTGAAAAAATTATCAGATGAAAAGGGATTAACAATTATAGGAATAAACTACAAAGATAATTCAAAAAGGACCATCAAATGGCTGGAAAAATTGGGCAACCCCTATTCAAACGTTTTGCTCGATCCAAATGCCAGTTTAGGAATTGATTGGGGAGTTTATGGACTACCCGAAACATTCATCGTTAATTCAAAAGGTATGATTAAATATCGTTTAGTTGGACCCATTACCAAAAAAAATTACGATGCATTTGTTTTAAAAGTTAAGGAAGTCGAGAAATAATGCAAAGAATTTTGTTAGCAATAATAGTTTGTTTAATGACGTCCCAGATTGTTACAAAAAACTGCTACTCTGTTGAACCCGATGAATTTTTACAAAATCCAAAAAAAGAATTAAGAGCCCGCAATATTTCAAAAAATGTAAGGTGTTTGGTATGTCAAAATCAATCTATTGATGAATCTACCGCTCCCCTTGCAAAAGATTTGAGAATTCTTATTAGAAAAAAAATTGAACATGGTAATTCAGATGAAGAAATTTATGATTTTTTAACTGAAAGATACGGTGATTTTATTCTTCTAAATCCTCCATTCAAAATTAGCACACTTTTTCTCTGGATTTTACCGTTTGTTTTTCTTGCTGTTGGAATTTTTGTAATTTTTTTACACAATAACAAATCAAAAAAACTTGATTACAATAAATGATATTTTTCTAATCTTCTTTATTCCTTTTATCTAATTTAAATTTCATTATTTCTGTTTTGTATTTCATTAAAAATACAATCATAGTGTATAAAATCGTTCCTATAAGCATAATTATTAAAGGAATAAGCATTGTGTAGTGAATGGTTGGGGCCGATGTCAATGTTATGCTTGATGTTTGGTGAAGGGTGTTCCACCAGTCAACAGAATACTTTATTACAGGCAAATTAAGTGAGCCTATGATTGCAATTATTGAGGAAACTTTATTTGCTTTTTCATAATTGTCTATAAATTTCCAAACAGATATATAAGCAATATAAAAAATAAATAAGATTAACATAGAGGTTAATCTCGCATCCCAGACCCACCACGTTCCCCACGTTGGCTTGCCCCAAAGTGAACCGGTAACAATTGAGACCAAAGCAAAAACAGAACCCGCTGGTGCTAAACTCTTTGCCAATAATGGAAGAATTTTAATTTTAAAAATTAAAGCACAGATTGATGCTATACCCATGAAACCAAAACAACCAAGGGCTATAAAAGATGCAGGCACATGCACGTACATGATTCTAACAGAGTCTCCCTGTGTAAAATCGGGCGGCGAAAGGAAGAGTGAATAAATTAATCCAACAAAAACAATCAAAAGCATTAAAACAATCAAAAAACTAAAAAGTTTGTTACTAAATGAAAGAATTTTATTTGGAAAAAAAATTTTGAACATAAAAATATACTACAATCAAAATCAGATAATTAGAACATGATCTATTAACTGCCTATTTGTTCATTACTCTTTCGTCTTTTTAAGTATTTTACTTACCTCAGGTGGCATGTAGTTTTCATCATGTTTTGCCAAAATTTTATCTGCAATAAAATATTTTTTATCTTTTAATTTACCTTCGGCAACTACACCTTTTCCTTCCGAAAAAAGATTGGGAAGAGAACCCTTATAAGAAACTATAATTTCGTTATTCAGGTCAGTCACAATAAAATTTATAGACGTTTGGTTATTAATTATCGAACCCTCCTTTACCAAACCACCTACTCTAATTTTTTTATTAAAAAAAATATCTTCCTTATTGTAAAGTTCGGTTGGGGAAAAGAAATAAACTACATTCTCTTCCAAAGATTTGAGAACGACAAAAACAACTAGAACTGACACCACCAACAAGAACGATATGAGAACAATCCTTGTTCGAGCTTTTTTACTCAACATAAATAGGTATCGAGCAATTAACTAGCGATTAATATACTGGACTACCAGACAAAACTTCTTTTGAAAGCTCTTTTTGTTTAGAAACTTTATTTTTCTTGACTGGTATTTGCTTAAACTCAATTAAAAACATTTTTTCTTGCCTTTTAAATTCCTTTTTTGTTTTTAAGTAAAGCAAAAAGCAGCTTACAAAAGCGAAGATAAAAGCAGGCCAGACAAAAATCCCGTAACCATCTAAAACTAAAAATTCCATGTTCATAACTTCCTTTTATACTGATTAATATCAATAAAAATTGACTTAAGTCAAATATTGTAAATTTTTAATGTCAAATCAAGATCTAAACTGCCGCAATGATTTATTGGTGCGTCTTAACAGATCAAATCTTAATAGAATAAAACTCAATTCTCATCCTATATTAGAAAAAAACCAATGGTATTTTGTAAAAAGCTTTTTACTTTCCTTCAAAATCGGTGGCTAATCCCAAAGTATCAGTAGCTCTTAAGTATTTATTTATCTTTATTTTGTTCATTTTGTTAATATTAAAGTATCAATTTTTATAATATCTTAAATATTTTTTTTCATGGATTTTGCTCTTCACTTAATTTAGTTAGGACATTTTCTAGATTTATTTTTTTTATCCTTCTATAATCTATTGTATACATATCATTATTTAACTCTTGAATTTTCATCATTTTTAGTAACAAATCTTCTTCGTATTTATACTGGTCTAATAATTTTATCATTCCAGTCCAAAAAATTCTTTCATCAATATATTTAGTTCGATTTTCCATGATGTTTGCAGATATCCGTGTGAGATCGTGATGAATAAATATATATGTTTTAGCTAATTCAATTTGGTGATTATTTAATTTTTCTAATTTTTTTGCATTTTGTAATTGAAAAAAATATTCTGCTTTTGATTGAGGTTCTATCGTATAACCCAATCCTGAACAAATTGTTTCACCAGCTATAATTGTAGGAATACCAAAACATGGATATTCTGAAGCCGCACTACCCCGTTGTGTAAC
>CEQE01146302.1_pt1 | contig 15890 bp, 18 predicted proteins | sample 356201 | NCBI WGS metagenome assembly CEQE01 (sample SAMEA2619970, study PRJEB7988) | marine metagenome | biome: marine biome (ENVO:00000447); feature: mesopelagic zone (ENVO:00000213) & marine oxygen minimum zone (ENVO:01000065); material: "saline water (ENVO:00002010), including plankton...
GAGCCAGGACAAAGCAGAGAATCATAATGGTCAAAAGAGCCAGCTCTAAAAGCCATGTGCGTGCTTAAGAGAGAATGGAACACATAAACATAGTGAACAGGATGTGTTGAGCGCTTTAAGTGAAATTGATTCAAATCTGTTAAGGTTATAACAAAAACTTTGCAGTTAACAAGAGAAAAAAAGATTGTAAGCAGTTTTCCAATGTAAAATGGCTTAATGTTTTTTGTTGTTTTAAGGATAGGGTCAGCTGAATCTGAAGTTACGTAACTGAAAGGCTGATTGCGCTGCAAAAGCTCGTTTATAATACCTTCAAAGTAAGGATAATACCCTGCATTTTCTGAATAGAAAACAATATTCTTGTGAGATTTAGGAGTTTTAAGGAAAAACCGGAAAAAATCCTTCACTTCTCTGAGAAAATTGGAAAGTTTCAACTTGAAATTTTTACTTTGTCTTGATTTTTAAAGATTTTCTTTTTTGAATCTCATAATAATAACATATTTAAAGCCGCTTCTGTTAGCCAAAAATTATGAAATTAGTGGTTACAATACCAGCGTATAATGAAGAGAAAACTATTGCCTCTATAATAAAGAGAATTTTTACTGTTGCAAAAAAACTAAAGCATAAAAGCGAGGTAATTGTCGTAAATGACGGCTCAACTGACAGAACAGCAGAGGTTGCAAAAAAAGCTGGTGCAACTGTTTATTCTCATCCCAAAAATTATGGGTTAGGGACTACATTTAAGACAGAATTAGAAAAAGCGCTTGAAAGAAAAGCAGACGTGATTGTGCACATTGATGCTGATGGCCAGTACTTGCCTGAAGAAATTCCGCTATTGCTTAAGAAGTTAGAGGAAGGCGCGGATCTGGCTTTGGGCTCAAGATTTAAAGGAAAAATAGAAGGCATGCCATTAATTAAAAGGTTTGGAAACAGAATTTTTTCCCTAATTGTTTCTTACATAACAAAAATGCCTGTTTCAGATGCGCAAACAGGGTTCAGGGCTTTTACAAAGAAATTAGCAGAAGAAGCAAACATAACATCTTCATTTACTTACACGCAAGATCAGATTATAACAATCAGCAAAAAGAAATTCAAGATAGTAGAAGTTCCTGTAACATTCCTGAAAAGAGAGGGAAAAAGCAGGCTGATGAAAAGCCCGCTTGACTACGGAATCAGAGGCGGGGCAAACTTAGTAAGACTGTTCAGGGATTACGCGCCTATAACCTTCTTTGGCTCAATAGGAATGGTTTTCATAACAGCAGGGCTTGCTATTGGAAGCTGGCTATTGTACAGATTCCTAACTCTAGGCGCAATAGGAAAAACGCCCTCATTAATACTAACTGTGCTGTTAATTGTAATTGGACTGCAGTTCATACTGTTCGGGTTTTATGCTGATAGTAGGAAGAGATGAGGTTTTCATAAATGAATTATTTTCCAGACTCTGAACCTAAGCGAGAAGCTCTATACCATGCCGTATTAATACGTGCGAGAAAACTGGGAGTAGGATCAGTCAGTGCCGACAGGGGGACAAGACGACTGTTACTAGAGCATGGAACCTTTGAGAACATTTACGCCCAAGAGAGCAGAGGCATGTTTAGCCAAGGGGAAATGCCAGTTGATGATGACCTAGTCAGAAGGGTAGGTAAGTCTCCAGATTTTTCGATTCTATTTAATTTTTTATCAAACATCCTTTATCCCTGTCTCAGTGATGTTGAATATGGCTTCTCCTTCTGGAAGGTTAGGAGAGTCAACAAGCTTTGCTACCCTGCTTCCTTTTTTGCCGCGCCTCAAATACATTCTGTAGGTTGAAGCATGCGCTACAATGTGACCGCCAATTGCTTCTGTAGGGTCTCCAAAGAAAACATCAGGCTTAGACATTACTTGATTAGTAACGTAAACAGCAAGGTTATACAGTTCAGCAAGCTTCATTAAAGTGTGCAAGTGTTTATTGATTTTTTGTTGTCTATCTGCCAGTGTACCACGGCCAACAAATTCAGCTCTGAAATGAGCTGTAAGTGAATCAACAACAACAAGCTTTACATTCAATCCGTTCTTTATCAGCTCTTCAACTTTTTCAGCAAGAATAACCTGGTGGTCAGAATTGAAAGCACGAGCTACTTTAATTCTTTTGAGAGCATCATCAGGATCTAAATCAATATTCTTGGCAATGGAAATAATTCTTTCAGGTCTGAAAGTGGATTCTGTGTCAATGTAAACAACAGTTGAATCAGGAAATTGCTTTAGGCAGTTAGTTGCCAAAGCATGGCCTATTTGAGTTTTCCCGGACCCATACGACGCATACGCTTCTGTGATTGCACGAGTCTCAAAGCCTCCGCCGAGAAGATTATCAAGTGCTTTGCTTCCAGAATAAATTTTTTCGATAGTTTCTCTTTTCTTAAGAACATCTTCACCTGACTCAAAACCAAGGTCAAGTTTTTCGCGAGCGTATTGAATCATTTTTCTTGCAGTTGCGTCAGTAACACCTGCAACCTGAACAAGCTCGCGAGGGCTGGTAACAGATATGCTAAGTAAAGTATCGTAACCACTGCTAATGAGTTTTTCTGCGGTTGCAGCGCCTACTCCAGGAATAGTATTAACATCTTCAGATTTTACATCTTCTGATTTAACAGATTCAGGTTCACTTTCCTGAATTTCTTGAGTTTCTTCTTTTTCCAATTCAATAACCCCCTCTTCAACAACAATTGCTTCTTGTTTTTTCATGTACCTCACCTCATTATAAATTTTTTGCATAAACTATAAAAAAATAAAAAAAATAATTTCAGTTACACTATTTTTTGTTCCATAACCTGCGGTGTTTGCGTTGCTTTTTTATTAAGCTGCAAATGCTCGTATGCTTTAGAAAGCACCAAAGCAACTTTTGGCAGGTCAGTTACTTTATATGAATTGGTTTCTTTCCAATTCTTATCCTTGTCCATGTAGGACCTGGACAACGTAACTGTGGCGTAATTTCCCTTTGCAGAAGTGTTCTGCCATATAGTAGCTGAGACGCCTCCTGCCTTAAATTTTGTTTCTGGTTGCATTTTCTTTCCTCCTCCCTTGGCAAATGTAATCATATAGTATAACATAAGTCCTTTATAAACCCTATCCACCCATGTCCAGTGTCCAGTGGTATTTTTATGTAGAACTCAATTGAATCTGTTTTTGCCTCTGTTTCTGATGAAGGCTGGTCTTGGCCGTGATGGAAAGCGGTTTCTGCCTTGTTGAGGTCTGATAGCAATTATTCTTTTCAAGTATGGCTTGTCAATTTTTTTAATTGAAAAGTTTCTGTACTCTCCAAGTATTCTTGAAAAGTTATCGTAATCATATTCGCAAAGCAAGTTGATTGCTTTTCCTGCTTCGCCTGCTCTTGCAGTTCTGCCTATTCGATGAACATAATCTTTAGGGTCTTTTGGTATTTCATAATTGTAGACATGAGATACGTTATCAATGTGAAGACCGCGGGCAGCTACGTTAGTGCAAACTAAAACATGTGCTTTAGCTCTGTTGAATGAGTTAATAATCCTGTTTCGCTTATTTTGAGACAAGCCGCCGTGTATGGAGATTGCATCAATTTTGTTTGCTTGCAAGTTTTTTACAACAAAATCAGTTGTTCTTCTTGTATTGCAGAAAACCAAAACCAAACCTGATTTTTCAGAGTCAAGCAAGTGAGTAAGCAAAGATAATTTTAGATTTTTCGAAACATCATAATAAACCTGCTTAAGCTTGCTTGGATCAACCTGATTGTCTACTGAAATCTGAACAGGGTCAATCATGTGCTTTCTAACCAAATCTTTTATGCGCGGAGGAATTGTTGCAGAAAAAAGCATGGTTTGCTTTTTAGCAGGACAATGTTTAATAATTTTTTCAACATCTTCTATGAACCCCATATCAAACATGCGGTCTGCTTCATCTAAAACCAGAATATTAACTTTTGAAAGGCTAATTGTTCTGCGTTCAAGATGGTCAAGCAGCCTGCCAGGAGTTGCAACAACAACATCTGTTCTTGGCAAATCACGAATCTGCGGCCCAATGGCTACACCACCATAAATCGGCAGTACATTCAATCTTTTTAAGTATGCTAATTGCCTTAGCGAATGCTTTACTTGTTCTGCAAGCTCTCTTGTAGGTGTGAGTATAAGTGACTGGAGACCTGCTCCAGGAATTACTTTCTCAACAATACCACAGCCAAAAGCCAGTGTTTTTCCAGAACCAGTAGCTGATTCTCCTATAACATCTTTCCCATTAAGAATATGTGGAATTGATTTACTCTGTATATCAGTCGGCTCACTTATTCCCAGCTTCTCAATAGCTTCAATTGTATGCTTACTTAATTTAAACTTTTCAAATACATTCATTCTTTACCTCATGTTTAGCACTTATCTAGAAAAAGCGAAATGTCAGGACTCTGAGCAATTGCTCTTTCATAACGAATTATGCTTTGTGATAATTGTTGTTTAGCCCAACTATATAAACGTTTCTATTTCTAACCACTACAAAGTAATTAACAAAACAAAATCAAAGCGTAATTTTCACTTCTTCAATGTTTTCTTTGATGTCTTTCTCTAGATTGTTCCTTAACTGCTCAATATCAATAGCTTCGAATTCCGTTGTTTTCTGCTGAAGCTTATGCTTAGCTTCCTCAATTCTATAATTAGTCTGCCTTAAGCTTGATTTCAGCTGTTCAGCTTCTCTGGAAACTTCTTCTTTTTCTATTTCTGAGCTTAACTCAGTTAACTTTTTGTCTAACTCAGAGTATTTGTTCAAGAATTCTTCGAAATGAGTCTTGTTAAGTTTATCAAGTTCCTGCAGTATCTTGACTTTCTTTTTATCTTTCAGCTCAAGCTCGCCTTTTTCAATGGACGCTTTCATTTTATCAATAACTTCTGCTATTTTAAGCTGGCTGTCTTCAAGCAATGCTTTAAAGAAATCTTTCAGATAATCCCGAACAAGTTTATCGTCTAAGGTAAGCCGCTCGTATTTTTTCAGAGCAGTGTTTATAACTGAAAAAGAATGCAATAATTGATTTTTCAATTCTTCAATTTCTTGTTCTAACTTTTGCTTTTCATTAACTAGTTCATTAAATTTCAGATAAGCTTTGCTTTGTTCAAGCTCTTGAAGAATTTTTTGAGTTTTTTCAATTTGCTCGTTTTCTTTTTTAAGTTCTTCTTCCATTAGCTTGGTTTTTTCCTTTATTTCCTGCTTTTGCTTTATTTTCTTTTGCACATTCGCAACTTTATTTTTTAATTCAGTGTGCTTTTCAATTCCAGCATCTTCTACTGCTTTTTTAACTTCTTTAACCAAGCTATCAAGAGTTCTAATGTTAACAGAGATAGAACTAACTTCGTTTTCAAAAAATTGCTGGAGAACCTGATAGTTCTTCATAGTACTGCTGCTAAAATCAGACAAAGCAGTATCAAATTCATTGCAGAAAACCACTATCTTGTCAAGCTCTTCAGGAAAACTAACCTGCTCCAGAAGCAAATTCACTTTTTGCACGTACGTAGTTCTGTTGCCTTCCCTAATTTGCTTAACTCTTTCAGGAATGCTTGGATTTTTCAGTTCTGCATTCATTAATATCCGGAGGTTTTTCTGCACACCATTTTTTTGCTCAGTAATACTTGTCCTGAGAACGCTTAGTTTTGAATTTGCGTCTTCAATAGTTTTTTTTGACAAAGAATCTGCCCATTCGTCTAACTGCTCTAGCTTAATCTCTTTTACTTCTTCCTTTTTTTCAGAAGACCGCTTTAAGAAACTGAAAAATCCCATAAAAAAAGCGAGAGTACGCTATTTTATAAATAATGTCATAACTACAATGGTAATTATCACTATTAATAGTAGCATTGTGACTATTTTTTCAGCAAAGCTGTTTGTTCTTATGAAGCCTTTTATTTTGAAAGGCAATGGGTAAAAGAAGCGTATACCTCTTGTTGTTGTTGCATCCAATAACAAGTGTGAGATATAACCAACTAAAACAGCTGCTGCTATTGCTGAATCAATTTTGAATATCATAAAGTACAAAAGCAATGGCGGGAATAAGGAATGTATAAAGCCGCGGTGAGCGAATAAAGAATGTGAAACAATTGCAAACGGAGGAAGCTTTCGGCTTATCTTTGAGCTTACGTGGTCTATATCAGGAAAAGATGAAGCAACAGCAGCTATTGAAACAAATAAGAAAGTATTATCGCAGTTAAGAAAATTGCATGCAAAATAACCAGAAAGAATTCCAAACAGAAAATGGGAAACAAACATCATTTTTACTTATTAGCTTCACTGCTGGCCTGAATGTTTTCAGCAGCAGGAGTAGCGTCAGCAGGAGTAGTAGGAGTGGCAGGAGCTTCAGGAGCTGGAGCAGCAGGAACAACAGGTTCAGCAGTTGCCTTAGTTTCTTCTGGAGCTGAAGTAGCTTCAGTAGAAGCAGTTGATTTGGTTGCAGTACTCTCCGGCAATTGAACGTCTTCAGGCTTTGCTTCTTCAAGCTCATTAGCTATTAATTCAATCCTGTTGAACATCTCGTTCTTGTTGACTTTTGCGTTTATTTTTATGAAGCTTCCCAAAGAGTCATTCTTAATCTGCTCAAATGCTTCAGGAGCTTCCCTAAAAGCAAGAAGTTCTTCAGCAGTTTTCTTAAGGAATTTTTCAGCAACATTCCTGAAAAAAACAGTTCTAACAGCAGCAGTGCCGTCATCAAGGAAAACATTAAGGACATAAGAATAATCAGGGCTAACAGCACCATGTTCTGGGCACATGTAATTGTTTTCTTCTGGCTTTGCTCTTTTGCCGCACTTATTGCACACTTCATAAAATCTCAAGTCAAAAACTTCCACCACAGTGCCAAAAACCTCAACAAACCTGTCAGTGTCTGCGATTTCATTAATGCGCTTCTTTGGAGTTTCGCGCTTGAACTCCTGAGCTTCCACAGTTTCGCCAGGAGGATTCACAACCATTGTGCTGCGGTCATTGAAATGCAGCTCCAAAGAATTGTCTCGGTTTTCCTTAACATAAACACCTTTAATTTTTAATACGTCTCCCTTATTTAGGAATGCAAGCTTATTGGCTTGTTCGTTCCAGAAAACTGCGCGAATATTTCCAGTCTCATCACCCAAAATTGATGAGCCAACCTGGCCTTCCCTTCCTTTGGAATTAAATTGTCTTACAGGAAAAACAGCAAGAACTTTTGTTAAGACTTCAACATTTTGCATGCCTGCCATAATGTTGTTAATCTTAAGCTTGCTTACAGCAGTAGGATCTATAAGCTTGATTCCAAGCTCATTGGCAAAAATATGAGCAGCTCCTTCCTTGCTGACCAAGCCAGCAAACTGATTAAGCTTAGCATCAATGTTAGACTTTATTTCTTCCTCACCGAGACTAGAATGCTCTTTTATCTTTGCCACAGCCTGCTCATAAGAAAGCTTCATCATCAAAAAAACAGGAAAGCACTGATTATAAATAGTTTTTGTAAAGGTAAAACTGTCTTTAGCGTGCTTACACAACAACATTTAAATAGTTCTAAATGAGATTTAGAAGTATGAAAAAGGGGTTAGTTATAATTCTCTTTGCAATTCTGATTTTGTTAATGATTGTTTTTGCAATAACAATAAAAGCAATTTCTCTTGCCATCTGGCTGATTGTATCTCTTTTAGTAGCAGCAGGAGTAGGCTACCTTTACTACAGAAGGCTCACGGAGCCAATAAGGACAACAAAAAAAGAGCTTGAAAGAAGAAAACAGCAGGACGCAGCAAGCGAACCGCCACTTATACAGCAGCCAATTCAACAAACTCCTAAAAGTCCTAAACCGCCTGAAAGAAAATACAGGCCAGCACCAGTCTACAAGCCAATAGCAAGGCCACGGCACGCTCATGGCAGAACAGTTGACGCAATCAGAAGAGAGCATGCAAGGCTTTCAGGAGAAGAAGTCTTTCATAGACTAAAAAGACACACTAGAAGACGAAGGAGAAGACGATAAAAAGATTTATAAGAATAAAAATACGTAAAGAGCTATGCTTGAATGATTAACCGGCAGTAAAAAAACTGAATTTCTTGCTTGGCTGGATGTTTTGAAGAGCTATACTGAAGATGAAATCAAAAGAGCTAGTCAGCTGGATGATGCTGACGGCCACCATGAACAGCTCCAGAGAGTGCTTGGAGAGGAGAACGTAGAAAGAAATGTTGAACACCACTTAGTTGCAGAATTTATTAGAAAAAAACCTGAATTAATGAAGAAAAGCCCGGCTTTAACTATGCGTCTTGAAGCTCTCATAACAGGAATAAGAGAAAAAGTAGAACATGTTTTTTATGACTTAACTGAATTGCAAGAAGCCTTAAAAGACTCTGATCAAAGAGAAATAATTTCTGCTAAAAGAACGCTTTCGGCTCGTTTAACAGGTCTTGAGAAAGACATAAAAGATGCTGTACAAGTAAGCACAGGCTTACAAGAACTTGAGCCAATACCGAATGTTTATTGTACGAGTGAATTCAGGAAGCATCTAAAGAGAAAGGAATTCAGTTCCAAATTAAAAAAAATAGAAAGCTGGCTTAGCCGAATTGGTAGGGATCCTGACTGGTTTATGGGAAACTCGGAGAAACTACATAGATTTGATTTCTTTGCTTTTCCCCAAGGTAGAGAAAGAATAAGAATAATATATAGAGAGACTAAAGGAGGATATTTAATTTATGATATATTCACCCACGATGATTATATAAGAGCTTTCAAACAAGGAAAGAAACTTCCTGACTATCACGGAAAAATCAGAGTTATTAAGCCTCTGAAACAGTTTGCATTTGCTGCGTAAAATGGGTAACGAAATGCTCTGTAAATGCAGGCAGGTATTCTAATGGTATTTTTTGAGTGTGATAAACTGCAGGATGACCGTTATCAACCATTTTATTTACTCTGTCGATGAATGATGCAAGAAAAGCTGCTGAATTGCTAGTTCTTATCGCTTGCTCATCTATAATAACAGGAAGATGCTCAGGCTCCGGATTAAAATAACTAACCCACCCCATCGGTGTTTCTTCCCAGAATTCAACTTCTTCTCTCGAAGCTTCTTCATCATCTTCACCATCATCGATATGAACATACATTCTGTCCTTAACAGGAGAATAAGTAATTCTTACACCACCAGCATAAACTCCTGTAATGGGTTCTTCGCCTTCTGGAGTTATTTCTAACTGAGTGAACAAAGTGCTGGCTAAACCACTAATATTTGTATCTGACATGTGACAAAGTGAAGCTAGGTTGACTTTTAAGCTTAACTATTTTCAGCTATATTCAGCTATAAAAAACTTTTATAATGAGCTTAGATTAGCTTGTTGTTCATGGTTAATAAGTTTGATGTTGCAGCTTTCATTGTTTTGCTGGCTTTTGCAGGGATTCTTGTAGGAGTTTCAACGCAAAACTCAGCAGTTTTTGAAGAAAACAACCATCTTTCTACAGGATATTATTTTTTGCTTACAAACGATTACCGCCTTGGAACAAGTCATCCACCATTAACTTATGAATTATCTGCAATACCTTTGCTAATCGCAGGAAAAGAATTTCCTTTTGAAAACCAGTATTGCAAAGATTTTCTTTACTATGGTTGCGCCCAAGAGTTTCTCTACAATTCAGGCATTGACAGCAAACTGTTCATATTTCTAGGAAGGCTGCCATTCATAATAATAGCTATGCTGACAGGACTTGTAATTTATATGTGGTCAAAAGAACTTTATGGAGCAAAAGCAGGCATAATATCATTGCTGCTCTATTCTTTCATGCCAGTAATACTTGGCTGGTCTGCACTCATAATGACAGACTTTTCTGTTTCAGCATTTGCATTCATAAGTGTTTATTTTCTTTGGAAGTTGATGCGAAAGTCAGGAATCGCAAACCTGTTGCTTACAGGACTTTTCTTTGGCCTTGCCATGTCATCAAAATTTACAGCAATACTATTTTTGCCAATCTATCTATCTATTGCCATATTCTGGTTTTTATCAAGAAAATCCTATGACTTTCCACGATTAAAAAAATATTTACCAAAAAAACTGAGATTAAGCGAAATATCATTTATAATCAGCATGATAATAATATTAATCATTGCATTCTTTGTTGTCTGGAGTGCTTACGGCTTTGATGTTGGAAGCTATTCAAGCGGAGCTCCTCAACGCTATACTGACTTGGTATATGAAAATGTTCCTGACAATTTTCAGAATACTGCTTCTTTTTTAATTGAAAAAATGCCATTGCCTGCCCCATCTTATTTTGTAGGAACTTCTGCGCAAATGTTTATCTCAGCAACAGGCTCAAAGCCAAGCTTTTTTTTAGGAGAGACTCACGAAGGAAGTGTATGGTATTTCCACATTATTGAATTCTTAGTAAAAGTTCCAATAGCTTTCCTTATCCTGCTTGCAATCAGCATTGCCATGATTTTCATCAACAAAAAGAACTATAAGAATGACAAACTATTCCTTCTTCTGCCTGTACTCATATACTACATTGCATTTGTTGTGATTGTAAACATAGGCTCAGGCATACAGCATGTTCTGCCTGTTTTCCTTTTCTTACCTGTATTCATGGGAAGACTAGCGCTGTCAAAACAACCATTACAATACTTAGTGTATGCACTTATTGCATGGTATATTATTGCTAGTTTGTTGGCATTTCCTCATTATATATCATACTTTAATGAAGCTGTTGATGATGACAAAGGATACGAATATTTTCTAGGAGCAAATCTTGACCTAGGCCAAGACTTAAAAGGCCTTTCAGATTATGCAAAACAAAATAATTTAGACATAAAGTTAAGCTATCTGGGAACAACAGACCCAGCAGCTTACCTTGATTACGAATACCTTGCTTCCCCATTTTTCCTTTCGTGGGTTCCAGGTTTTGCACACTCAGAAAAAGATTTAGAAGAAAATTACACTGAAAGCTGCGGTAAAACAACAGGAATAATAGCAATAAGCATAACAAACAGAGAAAGCGTGTTCATGCAAAACAAGTCATGCTATGACTGGCTAGGCAGCTACGAACCAATAGAAATAATCGGGCACACTATTTTTGTCTACAATATTACTTCATAGTTTCATTATACCACTTTACAAACTCAGCCATTCCCTGCTCAATAGAAGTTGTTGGCTTAAAATTAAGAAGCTTTTCTGCTTTGGTCATATCAGCAAAAGTTGCTCCCATATCACCAGGCTGCTCAGCTTCATGCTGAATGTTAGCTTTCTTTCCAACAAGTTTTTCGATGATCGCAATAAAATCAAGCAGTTTTACAGGATTGGAATTTCCGATGTTAATAACTTCAAAACCAAGGTCAGCATTCAGTGCTTTTAACACACCATCTACAACATCTTTAACATAAGTGTAATCTCTAATACTAGAGCCATCACCAAACACTTTGATAGGTTCGTCTTTGCTTATCTTTTCAGTAAAAATATAAGGAGCCATGTCAGGCCTGCCTCGAGGACCGTAAACAGTAAAGAAACGCAGGCAAACTACATTAATGCCGTGTAACTTGTTATAAATTCTGCATAAGTTTTCTGCTGCAAGCTTGCTAACACCATAAGGAGAATCAGGAATAGTCAATCCACTTTCTAAAAAAGGCGTTTCAACAGAACCGTAAACACTTGAGGAAGAAGCAAAAACTATTTTTTTAACATCATACTTACGGCACGCATCAAGAATATTCAAAGTGCCGTTTACATTCACGTCAAAATAAATCTTAGGATTCTCAATTGAAGGTCTTACACCAGTTTTAGCAGCCAAATGAATAACAGACTCTATCTCATGATCTTGGAATAACGTTTCAAGAGCAGTTTTATTAGTTATATTAATCTCAACTAACTTAAAATTATCATTGCCAATCATTGAAGCAATGTTATTTCGCTTTACGCTTTCAGGATAATTAGAATCAAATACATCAGCACAAACTACTTGAGTTGTCTTAATTAACTCCTCGCAAACATGAGAACCAACAAACCCAGCCCCACCAGTTACAAGAATTGCCATAAACTTTGAGAATTAATGACAATATAAATAGGTTTTCTTTCCAAAAATTTAAATAGTCTCCCACGACACCCCTCTGATATGTCAACAGAACTTTCTGTAGTGATTCCTGCGTACAACGAGGAAGAAAACATAGAGCCGCTGGCTGATGAAATAGTTAAAGTTCTTCAGGGAAAGCAGTATGAAATCATTTTCATAGATGACGGCAGCACAGATTCAACTACTGAGAGAGTTATTGCGCTTAATAAAAAGAACAAAAACATCCATCTTATACAATTCAGGAAAAATTTTGGGCAAACAGCAGCAATGGACGCTGGCTTTAAGCATGCAAAAGGAAAAATAGTCATTCCGATGGATGCAGATATGCAAAATGACCCTGCAGATATTCCAAGAATGCTCTCTGAACTTCAAAATCACGATGCTGTCGTCGGATGGAGAAAAAACAGAGCAGACGGATTCTTCAAAAAATTCTTTTCAAAAATCGCAAACTTTTTCAGAAAAAGACTGACAGGAGAAAAAATCCATGATTCAGGATGCACTCTAAGAGTGATTCGCAAAGAAGCACTAAACGGCCTTGACTTGTACGGAGAAATGCACCGCTTTATTCCTTCACTTCTTATGTGGAAAGGATTTGATGTAGGAGAAGTCATTGTAAGACACAGACCAAGACATTCAGGAAAAACAAAGTACAATTTCAAGCGATTGCTAAAAGGATTCTTAGACATACTTGTAATTAAATTTTGGACAAAGTACTCAACCAGACCAATACACCTTTTCGGAGGGCTTGGATTGTTTTTCAGCTTTCTAGGAGTTGCCATGGGAATCTACTTAGTAGCACTAAAAGTTCTCACAGGAGCATCATTAGCCAACAGACCTTTGCTGTTGCTTGCTGTGCTTTTAGTGGTTTTAGGAACACAATTTGTTTTGTTTGGTTTTATGGCAGACATACTAGTAAAAACACATTACAAAGGGCAAACTTCCTACTCGATTAAAAGAACACTCTGATTTAAATGGGCTTATTCAAATTAATGAGAAAACTTCCTATTGATTTAGGACAGGAAGGCATGCGCTTAAAAACAAAAGGAAAACTTATAGCATACAAAGCAGTTCCAGAACCTAAGCCAGGACAAACAGCTTTAGATGTTGGCTGCAGAGAAGGAACCCAGTCAAGAAGGCTTGAGAAAAAAGGGTATAAAGTAACGAGCATTGACATAGAAAAAGCATATGAAAAATGCAGGGTAGTTGACTGCAATAAAAAATTACCATTCAAAACAAACAGTTTTGATTTTGTTTGGTGCAGCGAAGTAATCGAACATTTGGACAATCCAGAAGCATCTGCCAAAGAAATGATGCGTGTTCTAAAACCAGAAGGTTTATTGGTATTAACAACTCCAAACAGCAAATGTTGGGTATACCGCGCTTTATCCTTGATAGGCTTGTCTCCACAAAAAATACAAAATCCAGACCACAAACATTTTTTTGGTGAAAAAAACATGAGAAATATTTTTCAGAATGCTGCAATGCTTGGATATTTTCCTTACATGATATACAAAAAAACCATTAGAAAAAATCTTAATTTCTTAACTCCAGCTTTTGTAATCATTTGGAAAAAAGGGGCTTAAATGAAAAAATACCTGATTTTTATAATAGGCGGAGGGATAGGAGTTTTTTTAACAATGCTTACAACAACTTTGCTAACAGAAGTTTTCAAGCTTTGGTATGGATTTTCTTACGCATTCGGACTTGGCATAGGATTGACTTTCAAGTTTTTGTATCACCGCAAAATAACTTTTAACAAGCTGAGCAAATGGAAACTCAGGCTTGCAAGGTTTTTCTCTGTTTTTGTTGTCATGGTCATAGTTAACTGGCTTTTGGTTTATGCAAGCACAGAAACACTGGCTAACATTTCACAGCAAGAAGTCAAAGCAGCACATTACTTAACTACAATAGTTTTAGTCGCGCTATTGTTATCAATAATTAATTTCATAGCAAGCAAGAAATGGGTATTTGGAGAACACTAGCCAAAAAATTTAAAAAATAGTGAAGTTTTCAAAAAAAATGGCAAGCCCCTTGTGGAACGGAACAACTACAGTTGAAACAACACATTCAGATAGTGAAGGCTATAAGACTATCTGGGAAATTGTGAATCGAGGGGAGCTACCACCTTATTTTTCGAATAGCGGAAGCGGCAGAATTTCTACATTTGGCTACGCTACAGGTCGTGAAGGTAGATGGGTTGCAGGAGTTCTTAGGCGAGCAGGAGTAGAAGTTGATGTATATCCACATGGACTTAATCCTGAAGCAAAAGAATATAGAGCTGAAAGAAAGAATGAAGGTTTAACAGAACTTTTAGATTAACTTGTTCTAAACCATTCAATAGTCTTCGTTAATCCTTCGTCTACTCCGATTGTTGGCTGCCATTCGAGAATTGTTTTAGCTTTGGTAATATTAGGGCATCTTGTTTTTGGGTCGTCAACAGGGAGGTCTTTGAAAACTATTTCACTAGTGCTTCCTGAAAGCTGAATTATCTTCTTCGCTAAATCAAGAATTGTATACTCGTTAGGATTTCCAATATTTACAGGTTCATTAACATCTGAAAGCATCAGCTTGTAAAGCCCTTCTATCAAATCAGAAATATAACAAAAGCTCCTTGTTTGTGAGCCATCGCCATAAACTGTTACTGGCTGGTTGGCTAAAGCCTGTGTAATGAAATTCGGAACTGCTCTGCCGTCTTTCTTCCTCATTTTTGGTCCGAACGTGTTAAAGATACGGGCAATTTTGATATCAATCTTATGAATTTTATGGTAAGCTATGGTCATTGCTTCAGCAAAACGTTTGGCTTCATCGTAAACGCCACGTGGCCCAGTTGGGTTAACATTACCCCAGTAAGACTCAGGCTGAGGATGAACTAACGGATCGCCGTAAACTTCTGAAGTTGAAGCAAGCATGAAAACAGCATTTTTAGCGCGAGCTATTCCAAGAGCATTGTGAGTTCCCAACGCACCAACCTTAAGTGTCTGGATTGGAAGTTGAGAATAATCAACAGGGCTTGCAGGACTTGCAAAATGCAAAAGGTAATGAACATCTTCATCAATCTCTAAAGGAAGAGAAATATCATGATTGATTAATTTAAAGTTAGGATTTTCTTTAATATCCTTGATGTTTGATTCATTACTTGTCAAAAAATTATCAACAGCAATAACACGGTAGCCTTTCTCAAGCAAAAATTTAGCAAAATGGCTTCCAATAAATCCTGTCCCGCCTGTAATTAAAACTGTTTTCATGTTCCAAACTTCTGTCTTGCTTCCTCCAAAGCTTCAATCCAGCCAATGTCAAACCATTTCTCAAGATAAACATGGCCGAAAACTTTTTCCTGCTGCATAAGCCAGGTAAGAAAGTAACCCATCTTGTCAGCATTGTTTTTTTCGTCAATGTAACGCTTAATCAACTCTAACTTCTGCTTGGGAAAAAAATATATTCCAAGAGAAAGCAAAGTTGACTTAGGATTAGGCGCTTTTTCCATAAACTCTGAAAAAGAATTGTCATCTTCATTTAAAACAACACTTCCAGACTCACGAGCTGCCTTGAAGCTTTTAGATTCCCACAAAGGATTAACAATATTAGTATTATTTTTGAAAGCTTCAAAAGAAGGCATCAAAGAAAAGTTAAACAAATTATCACCAGCAACTATTAAAAAATCGTCATTGACGTTTTCTTTCTCTATAACAAACTGAATATCTCCAACTTGGCCAAGACGATCATCATTACTTGTAGTGCTGTCATTCAAAATCTTAATTGGAACCTTAAATGACTTTCCTTGAAGCCAATTCTCAAAATTGTTGGAAAACTTTTCGTTAGTAACAACATAAATTCCATCAACCTCAGAAATTTCAGTAATCTTATCTAT
>CEQE01069169.1_pt1 | contig 15873 bp, 15 predicted proteins | sample 356201 | NCBI WGS metagenome assembly CEQE01 (sample SAMEA2619970, study PRJEB7988) | marine metagenome | biome: marine biome (ENVO:00000447); feature: mesopelagic zone (ENVO:00000213) & marine oxygen minimum zone (ENVO:01000065); material: "saline water (ENVO:00002010), including plankton...
CCGGTTCACGAGCAGCCGCCGATCGAGTGCCGCGGCGGCGACCGCCGCGGCGTCCGACCCTTCGGCCGCCTCGGCGTCGACCTCGATTCCCCACATCACGCCGGCACCCCGCACATCGGTGATGGCCGGGTGCCGGTCCGCGAGCGCGCGCAGTCGTTCTTGAGCGATCGCGCCGACCGTCCGAACATGATTGAGGAGGCCGTGGTCCATCAATTCTTCGAGAAACACGAGGGCCGCCCGGCACGCCAGCAGATTGCCGCCGTAGGTGCTGCCGTGGTCGCCGTAGGCGACCGCGGCAGCGACACGATCGCCGACGAGCGCCGCGCCGACGGGGAAGCCCGCGCCGAGGGCCTTGCCCACCGAGATCAGGTCGGGGCGGAGATCGAGCGCCTGGAAATAGAACGGCCGGCCGGTGCGGCCCAATCCGCACTGGACCTCGTCGGCGATGAGCAGCGCGCCGGTGTCGTCGCACGCCTGCTGCAGCGCGCGGGCGACCTCGGGTGGAAGCGGACGGATGCCGCCCTCGCCCTGGAGCGGCTCCACGATGACCGCCTGAGTCGTGGCCGAGATGGCCGTCGTGAGCGCGTCGGCCTCGGCGGCGACGAAGGTGACGCCGGGCACGAGTGGCTGGAACGGCGTGCGGTACGACGGTTGCCAGGTCGTCGACAGCGCACCGAGCGTTCGGCCGTGGAACGACTGCTCCAGAGCGACGATCTCGGTTCGCGCGGTATCTCCTTTGGTGTGCCAGTAGCGACGCGCGAACTTCAGACACGCCTCGACCGCTTCGGAGCCGCTGTTGCAGAAGAACGCCCGAGGCAGTCCGGAGAGCTCCGCCAGCCGGGCCGCGAGCTGGCCCTGTAGCGGGTGGAAGTAGAGGTTCGACGTGTGCACCAGCGTCGCGGCCTGATCGGCGATGGCCGCCGCGAGCCCGGGATGGGCGTGGCCCAACGACGCCACGCCGATGCCCGACAGCAGGTCGGTGTACTCCTGGCCCGCGTCGTCGAACAGATGCACCCCCTTGCCGCGGGAGAGCACGATCGGGGCACGCTTGTAGGTTTGCAGGATGTGCGCGGCCTCGGTCTCGAGAATGTCCTTGGTCGTCACGATCCGCTCTCCTGGCTCGCCGTGGCTCCGGGGGCGTCGATGGGCGACCGGCGCGCCGCCACGACTGTTCCGGGCAACAACTCGAGGTCGATGGTCTCGCGGCCGTCGGCGATGACGACCGCCTCGACACCGCCCTGACTCGCCATGCGGCAGGCGTCGAGCTTGGCGACCATGCCGGCACTGACGTCGCCCCTGGCCTTGAGGTCGTCAATTCCCGCATCGTCCAGCCGGGCGACCGGTCGGCCGTCGCTATCGAGGACGCCGGGCGTCGTGCCTGCGATGACGAGCCAGCCCGCCTTCAGATTCACCGCCAGCTGCGCCGCGAGCGCGTCGGCGTTCACGTTGAGCAACTGCCCGTCTTCAGTGACCCCGATGCACGCGACGATCGGGGTGTAGCCCGCCCGCCGGAGCCGGTCGAGCAGCCGCGGCGCCTCGGCTGACACCGGCTGTCCCACGAAGCCCAGGTCGACGGTGCTTCCATCCAGGGCGCAGTACGGTTCTGCTCGTCGGCAGAGGCCGATGCCGTCGTCGGCGCCCGTCAGGCCGACCGCCGGGACGCCGGCCTGGGTCACGGCCGCGACGAGCCGCGTGTTGACGCGGCCGGCCAGGACGCCGACCACGACGTCGAGGGTGGCTTGGTCGGTGATTCGCAGGCCGTCGACGGCGCGTTTGTCGAGCCCGGCCTTCGCCAGCTCGGCGTCGATCTCGCGTCCGCCGCCGTGGACGACCACGATCGGGCGCTGGCTGGCGCCCCGGGCGATGAGCGCCGCGGTACGCTCGGCCGCCGTCGTCGAGTCGACCAGCTCACCGCCGAGCTTCAGGACGATCGGGCCGGCAGCGACAGCTTGGGGGGATTCGGGCACCGCGGTGTCGCCCTCCTCAGCGCAGCCCATCGCGCTCGTCGAGGCCGAACGCGATGTTGAAGGCTTGCACCGCCTGCCCGGCAGCGCCCTTGACCAGGTTGTCGAGACAGGCGACGACCACGAGGCGGCCGTCGTCGTGGGCGGACCAGCCGATGTCGCAGAAGTTCGTGTGGGCCACGTCCCTGATCTCCGGCAGGGTCGCTCCCCGGAGGCGGACGAAGGCCGCGTCGTCGTACGCCGCCCGGAGGGTCGCCTCGACCTCGCGCGCTCCGGCACCCGGCCGGAGGCGAGCGTAGATCGTCTCCAGGATGCCGCGGTCGAGCGGGACGAGATGCGGGACGAAGGTCACCGGGGCCTGCAGCTCCTGCTCGATCTCGGCAGCGTGGCGGTGGGTGAAGACCTTGTACGCCGCGACGTTGCCGTGCGTGGCAGAGAAGTGGGTCCGCTCGCTCGGCGTCTTGCCCGCGCCTGAGATCCCCGACTTGGCGTCAACGACGAGATCGCCGGTCAACAGCCCAGCCGTCACCAGCGGGCGGAGCGCGAGGATGGCGGCCGTGGGGTAGCACCCTGGACACGCGACGAGCGACGCATCCGGCAGCGCCTCGCGATGGTGCTCGGGCAGGCCGTACACCGCCGCGGCCGCGGCCCCGTCGGGCGCGGGCGGATACCACTGGGCGCGCTGCTCGGCATCACGCAGCCGGAACGTGCCGGAGAGATCGAAGACGCGAACGCCGCGCGCCATGAGCGCCGGCGCGATCTCGGCCGTGATCTCGTCGGGGAGCGCGAGAAAGGCGGCTGCCGCCTCGGCGAGCTGGTCGATCGACAACGGCTCCACGCGGCCGTTCCAGACGCCCGCGAGGCGCGGCAACTCGGTCTGGCCGGTGCCCGAGGACATCGCCGCGGTCAGCGAGACGCGCGGGTGGCGTGACAGGATCGCGAGGAGTTCCTGACCCGCGTACCCGGTGGCGCCCGCCACCCCCACCCGCACTGTTTGCATATTCATCCGACTGATGTATAGTTATACAGTTGAAAGGATATATATACCAAATTCACGGCGACGGGTCAATGAAATCAGCGCCTTTTCGCGTGGGCGTCGCCGCATAGTCCCATGAAGCAATTCCGTCAGGCCGCTATCGTCGACCTCGTCAGCCGCGAGGCGATTCACAGTCAGGCCGTCCTGCGGAAACTCCTGAAACGGCAGGGCTTCGATGCGACTCAGGCGACGCTGTCCCGCGACATCAAGGAGCTCGGCCTGGTGAAGCGGGCCGCGGATGGCGCGTACCAGCGCGCCGACGTGGTCCCGGCCCGAACCGCCGACCCGCGCGCCGAGGCCCAGCGCGCCGTCGCTGACTACCTGAAGCGGATCGACCGCGTCGAGCAGCTGATCGTGCTGAAAACCGACCCTGGTGAAGCCCAGTTGCTGGCGCTGGCGATCGACCAGGCCGCCTACGATGAGATTGTCGGCACGATCGGCGGGGACGACACGATTCTCGTCATCGGTCGCCACCGGCGCGCGGCGTCAGACATCGCGAAGCGGTTCGAGACGTGGGCCAAGGCCTGACGGCGAGGATCGTGCACTCACGAGCAAGAGGGAGATGAACTGATGGAACGGATCGTACTTGCGTATTCGGGCGGCCTCGACACCTCGGTCGCCATCCCGTGGCTGGCCGAGCAGTACGACGCCGAGATCATCGCCGTGACCCTCGACATGGGGCAGGGCAAGGAACTCGACGACGTTCGTGAGCGCGCGCTGGCGGTCGGCGCCGTCAGGTCCCATGTGCTCGACGTGCGGGAGGAGTTCGTGCGCGAGTACATCCTGCCGAACTTGCAGGTCGGAGCGCTGTACGAAGGCCGGTACCCGATGGCGACGTCGCTGGGCCGACCGCTGATCGCCAAGCGCCTCATCGAGATCGCCGAGATGGAAGACGCGACGGCCATCGCCCATGGCTGCACCGGCAAGGGCAACGACCAGGTGCGGATCGATGTTTCGGCCCGGGCCCTGAATCCGGCCATTCGGGTCATTGCGCCCGCCCGCGTCTGGCAGATGAGCCGGCCGGACGAGATCGCCTACGCGGAGAAGCGCGGCATTCCGGTGCCCGCCACGGTCGACAGCCCCTACAGCACCGACTCGAATCTCTGGGGCCGGTCGATCGAATGCGGCGTGCTCGAGGACCCGTGGACCGAGCCGCCGGAGGAGATCTACACGATGACCCGGTCGCCGTCCGAGTGTCCGGACGCTCCGGCCTATGTCGAGATCCAGTTCGCGGAGGGCGTCCCGACCGAGGTGAACGGCGTCGCCATGCCGCTCCTCGAGCTGATTCACAGCGTGGACACGATCGCCGGCTCACACGGCGTCGGGCGGATCGACATGGTGGAGAACCGGCTGGTCGGCATCAAGTCGCGAGAGATCTACGAGGCACCCGCGGCGACCGTCCTGCACATGGCGCATCGCGAGCTCGAGATGATGGTCATCCCGCGCGATCTCGAGCGGTTGAAGCGCGACCTCGCCGGGACCTATGCCGATCTCGTGTACGACGGCCTCTGGTTCACGCCGACACGCGAGGCCATCGACGCGTTCACGGCCTACGTGCAGACGCGCGTCTCCGGCACGATCCGGCTCAGGCTCTTCAAGGGCGACTGTCGGGTGGTCGGCCGTCAGTCGCCGTTCGCGCTCTACGAGCATGCGCTCGCCACGTACGACGCCGAGGATCAGTTCGATCACACCGCCGCCGAAGGCTTCATCAAGATCTTCGGCCTGCCGGTCGAGACGGCCGCGCGTAAGGCGCCGGAAGGCCTCCGCCCGACTGCGGCGGCGAAGACGCAGAAGAGCGGGGGATGACGGATCACCTCTGGTCCGGCCGGTTCGCCGTGGCGCCCGACGCCGACGTGTTCGGGTTCCAGTCGTCCTTCGCCTTCGATCGGCGGCTGTTCGAGGACGACGTGACGGGCAGCCTCGCGTGGGTGGAGGCGTTGGCCTCGGCCGGCGTGCTGAGCGACGCGGACGCGGCGGCGATGTCGGCGGCGCTCGGCGAGATTCTCGAGACGGGCCGGCGTGACCCGAGCTTCGTGGCAGGTGCGGACGAGGATGTCCACGCGTTCGTCGAACGGCAGCTTGTCGCGCGCGTCGGCGAGGCTGGCAAGCGACTACACACGGGGCGCTCTCGCAATGACCAGGTCTCGGTCGATCTTCGGCTCTACGTGCGACGCGTGGCGCTCGACCTGCAGGGCCATGTCCGCGGCGTGATCTCGGCACTGGTCGAGCAAGCCGGGTCGGCTGGCCAGGCGCTCATGCCGGCCTACACGCACCTCCGGCGGGCACAGCCGATACTGGTCGCCCACTTCTTGCTGGCACATGCCGAAGCGCTTCGCCGTGACGATGCGCGGTTCGACCATGTGCGCGACGAGGCCGACGCCATGCCGCTGGGATCGGGGGCCGTCGCTGGGTCGAGCTATGCCATCGACACCGCGGGCCTCGCGGCGCGTCTCGGATTCTCGCGAGTCGTAGCCAACAGTCTGGATGCGACCGCCGATCGCGACTTCGTCGCCAGCTTCCTGCACGCGTGTGCGCTGACGATGGTCCATCTGAGTCGGATCGCCGAAGATCTCATCATCTTCAGCAGCGAGGAGTTCGGGTTCTTCGAACTGGCCGACGCGGTGACGACGGGCAGCAGCTTGATGCCGCAGAAGAAGAACCCCGACCCGCTCGAACTCGTGCGCGGCAAGAGCGGGCGGGCCATCGGCAGGCTGACGGGCTGGCTTGCGAGCATGAAGGGGCTTCCGAGCGGCTACAACAAGGATCTGCAGGAGGACAAGGAGGCCTTGTTCGACGCCGAGGACACCGTGCGGGGATCCGCCGCCGCTGTGGCCGCGGTCGTCAGCCGGCTCTCGGTGTCCGGCGCGCGCACGCAGGCGGCCGCCTCGGGTCTACTGCTGGCGACGGAAGTTGCGGACTACCTCGTGTCGCGCGGGATGGCGTTTCGGGACGCGCACGCACTGGTCGGTCGCATCGTGCGCGATCTGCTGGCGTCGGGTCGGGATTTCGAGTCGCTCTCCATGCCCGACTGGAGGGCGTTCAGCGACCTGTTCGAGGACGACGTGGTGGCACGGGTCACCGCGCGGGCGGCGGTCGACGCGCGCCAGACGCCGCAGTCGACCAATCCCATGGCGGTTGCCGAGGCGCTGTCCCGCCTGACGGCGTGGCTCCAGAACGCGCGCGCCGATCGCGATGCTGGGTGAAGGCGGGCACGTGCGACGCCGCCAAGGTTGCGTCGTCACAGGGTCCTCTGCTACACTTCTCGTGCCTGCACGAGCACTCCTTTTTGAAGTCCTGGGTTAGGGTTTGAAGCAAGAACGCCGGCTGCGGCTGGGTGACCACGTGGACGACTACTGTCCGCGTGAGCGCCGCATCACGAACCACGCCGTTGTCGCGATGGTGTCCGACGAGATCAAACAGACGCGTTGCTCGACGTGCGACGCCGAGCATGAGTACAAGGCGGCCAAGGCGCCGCCGAAACGTAAACCGAAAGCCCCAGCTGCGCTCGGCGCGCCGGCCACCGCCGGAGCCGCGCGGGCGGAGGACGCCGCCACTGACCCCGAGTCGGCGACCACGCCGACCGCCCCACCGGACGTGATGATGGCCACTGAAGACGCCCACACAGAAGCAGACATAGACGACGAGAACGCCAACCTCGGAGCATCCGCACCCGAGACCGACGAAGGTCCCGTCCGCCGACCCCTGATCCGGGCGACGCTGCCGCGCATCGAGGGGCAGGTCTCCGAGCGGCGCACGCACGAGTTCACCATCCGTCAGTCGAACGGCCGGAACGGCAATGGAGGGGACGGCAACGGGTGGGGCTCGGGCAAGCGGCAGGCAGGCACCGGCGGCCAGGGGAACGGCGGTGGCTTTGCCAAGCGTTCCCGTGACGCGGGGGAAAGTCAGTCCCGCGCAGACTCTGGTAACCGGCGTCAGGGGCGCTCGTCCGAGCGTTCGAAGTCGCGCTCGCGATCCGCCCGGCGCGGCAAGAAGTCATCCTGATCGTACGACCGCGGCTCGGTTCGATCCGAAGGTGCGGCGGGTTCGTCCGCCAGCGCGGGTGCGAGGTGTGTTCCCCATGAGCGATCTCTCCGGCAAGCACGGCCTCATCGTCGGCATCGCCAACGAACGGTCGATCGCATGGGCGATCGCGCAGGCGGCCGACCGCGCTGGTGCGCGCCTGGCGTTGACCTATGTCAACGAGCGGCTCGAAGGCAACGTCCGCAAGCTGGCCGAGACGTTGACCCAGCCGCCGTTGATCCTGCCGTGCGACGTCTCGCAGGACGATCAGATCGCCGCCGTGGCGGCGGGTCTCGACCGAGAGTTCGGAGGCTTGGATCTTCTCGTCCACGGCGCCGCGTTCGCGCCGCGCGAAGCGATCACACAGCCGTTCCTGCAAACAGCGCGCGGCGACTTCCAGATCGCCCTCGACGTGAGCGTGTATTCCCTCGTGGCGTTGGCGCAGGCGACGGCGCCGCTGATGGCGCGCCGCGAGGGCGGCAGCCTGCTGACCCTCACCTATCTCGGCAGCGAACGGGTCTTTCCGAACTACAACGTGATGGGTGTCGCGAAGGCGGCACTCGAGGCGAGCGTCAGATACCTGGCGAGCGAACTCGGGCCGGAGCAGATCCGCGTGAACGCGATCTCGGCCGGGCCGATCAGGACGCTGGCGGCGGCGGGTATCTCGGGATTCTCGGACATCCTCTCGGTCTATCGAGAACGCGCACCGCTTCGGCGCAACATCGAGGCCGGCGAGGTTGCCGATGCCGCGATGTTCCTGTTGAGCGACGCGGGCCGCGCCGTCACGGGCGAAGTGCTGCTCGCCGACGGCGGGTATCACGCGATGGGGCTCTAGGTGAGGACCGCGGCCCTGAGGTCGACTGTCGGCATCGGCTGCGTGGTCGGCATGATCGCGGTGGCCGCGGGGGCCTGCGGACCGACCCTCGTTGCCACGTACGATGACGCCTCGATCACCGCTCGCGTCACGCGGGCGATCCTCAGCGATCCGCTGCTCGACGGCCTGTCGATCACGGTCGACACACTCGCCGGCACCGTCACGCTGACCGGCGAGGTGCGGGCCGAGCAACAGGCGATCCATGCCGGTGCGGTGGCCCGGACTGTGGACGGCGTCGTCGACGTCGAGCTGCGGCTCCGGATTGCCCCGGCCGAACGCCCCGACGTTCTGTCGGCTTCCCGGCGGCGCGGCGCCACGCCGCAATGAGCGCACCCGTGCTCAGGCGGATGCGGGGCTCGGTGCTGCGCGTGGCCCTCGACCGACGCGTGGCCCGGCCGGTCGGGGTGACGCTGATGGCCCCGGCGGTCGTGCTCGCCGTCGGCGAGTTTCGATGGGAATCTTGGCTGACCGACGGCTCGGGCTTGGTCCTCGGCGCCACCGGCGCGGCGCTGCTTGCGGTGGCACTTTCAGGACGCCGTCCCGACTGGGTGGAATAGCAGAACGGGGCTTCGCCCCCCACCCTTGGCCTTCAGAGTCCCGAGGCGGCGGGTGGGGCGCCGACGTCGGACCCGTCGCTCGGGCCGCTGTCCGGACCGCGAGCGCTGCCGCGCGTCCGCCGTTTCCGCTCACTCTTGTCCTGATACATCCGGCTGTCGGCCACGGCCAGCAGCGCCTCGTACGACTCGCCGTCGTGCGGGAACACCGCTTTGCCGATGCTTATGCCGATCGCGATCTGCTTGCCCGGCCGGGCCTCGAACGCCAGCCCGGCGACGGCGGCCTGCAGCTCCAGGCGCTTGTTTTCGGCTTCTTCTTCTGAGCAACCCGATAGCACGACGATGAACTCGTCGCCGGCATAGCGCACGCAGATGTCGTAGGGGCGGATGCCGGCCCGGAGGATGGTCGCGACCTCGCACAGCGCCAGGTCGCCGACATGGTGGCCGTGGCTGTCGTTGATCTCCTTGAAGTTGTCGAGATCCATCACCATCAGCGCCGTCTGCGATTCGAGACGGTCGGCCCGCGCGAGTTCGCGCGACAGATGCATGAACATGAACCGCGTATTGGGCAGGCCGGTCAGCTGATCGGTGAGCGAGTCTTCCTGCGTCTGCTCGAACAAGATCGAGTTGTTAATGACGGCCGCGGCCTGCTCCGAGATGCGGTCCAGGAGGCGGCGGTGATCGTCGCGGTAGAACGATGGGTCGATGTGGTAGACGGCCAGCGTGCCGATGAATCGGTCGTGCAAGACGAGCGGGCAGGCCAGGGCCGACTGCAGCTGCGTGCTCGCTGCCACCGAGGGCGTGGCCGCCTCCAGGTCGGCGTTCGGTCTCGCGTTGACGAGCGCACGGCGATTCTGGGCGACCCACCCCGTGACGCCGGCGCCGGTCGGCACGTTGAGCTGCGTCAGCAGGTCGGCGTCGGTCCCTGATGCGAAACGGCATCGGACCACGTCATGCTCTTCGTCGAAGAGGAAGAGCGCGCAGCTCGAGAACGGCACTAGGTTGCTCAGCTTGGAGGTGATGAGCGCCATCGTGTCTGAGATGCCCAGGCTGCCGCCCATCGCCTGCGCGATCTCGTACAGCGCGTAGATCTCCCGATGCGCGCGCGCGATGTCCTCGAACACGGTTAACTGCGCCGGGCCTTCCGGCGACAACCCGGTCGCGGGCTGACTGCCGTCGGGCGCCGACGGTGCCAGGTCCCTCGAACGTCGTGATGGCCGGTCTTCGAGCTCCGCCTCGATCTCGAGTTCTGGGAGCACCTCGATGAACCGCGTCACGAGCGAGGGGTCGAGCGCCTTTTCGGCCTCTTGCTTGAGCAGCGTCAACGCCTGCTCGGTATCCATCGCTTCGTGATACGGCCGATCGGCCATGATCGCGTCGAAGTAGTCGACGATCGCCAGGATGCGCGCGCCCGCCGGGATCTCCTCGCCGCTCAGGCCCGTCGGATATCCATGACCGTCCCATCGCTCGTGGTGGCTTCGGATGAGCGGGGCCACCGGATACGGGAAGGGCACCGCGTCGATGATGTCGGCGCCGACCTGGGGGTGCGCGCGAATCGTTCGGAACTCCTCCTGCGTCAGCGGGCCCGGCTTCGACAGAATGTGCTCTGGCACCGCGAGCTTGCCGATGTCGTGCAGGAGCGCGGCGGTCTTGACCGCTTGAATCTCGGAGTCGGCCATGCCGGCCGCTCGCGCTAGGCCGGCGGCGTAGACCTGCACGCGCCGGATGTGATTCTGGGAAGTCTGATCCTTCGCGTCGATCGCGCGCGCGAGCGCCTCGATGGTCGCCAGATGCAGGTCGGAGACCTCCTTCACGTGGCGCTGCTCGTCCTCGATCCGGCCCAGATACACCTTGTAGGTGCGATAGGTGAGGTACAGCGGTGCCGCGGCCAGCGGCACCAGCCACCGTCCCGATTGGTGGATGATGATTGCCGCGACCGCCGCCGCGCCCGCCCCCGCGAAGTAGCTCGGCGTGCTCCACAGAAAGTTCTCGTTCCACACACGCCAGACCGGCTGCTGCGCGGTCAGGGCGATCGCCAGCGCGATTGGTGCGGTGTTCATCATGAAGTAGGTCGCCATCGCGCCCACCAGCGGGATGGGCAGCGACAGCAACACGAACTCGCCGACCGTGCCGCCCAGCTGCGCATAGACCCATCCCGCGGCTTGCACCGCGACGACGAGGCAGGCCATGCTGAATAGCTTCCGGTACATCGGAGTGCGCTGCTGGATCTTGAACGTCGATTGCGTCCAGGCGCTGGCCGCCGCCACCAGCATGGTTTCGTGCGGGCCGATGAGCAGCAGCGCCGCGAAGTCGACAGCGTAGGAGATCGACATCGTCGATCGTCCGGGTGACAGCGGCATGCTGACCTTGAAGACGGAGCTGATCGACGAGAGAGCCAGCAGGACGCCGAAGAGGACGGGATCCGCGAACTCAGCCCGGGGGAAGCAGATGACGAGCAGCGCGGCGCCGCCGGCGACCATGACGCCGACGTAGATCTGCGCGAGACGCGGCAACTGCTTCATGCGAGGTCCGTTCGGCCTATCCGGTGGCCGCGCCGCGGGCGCGCCCGCGGGCGCCCTTCACGTGGGCGTCGGGCTGGAGGTCGAACTCGACGATCTTGCGGTACAGCGTGCCCCGACTGATCTCGAGGATCTCCGACGCCTGTTTCTTGTTCCAGCCGACCTCGTCGAGCACCCGGACGATATGCGTCCGTTCGGCCTCCCGTAGCGACGGCAGGCGCTCGCGCGCCTCATCGACGGGTGTGTCGCTGGCGTGGAGAAACTCGATGTCCTGGCCTCGAATGGTCCGTCCGGGCGACGAGAGCGCCGCGCGCGAGACGGTGCTTTCCAGTTCACGAATATTGCCGGGCCAGTGATACCGCGTCAGACGATCCAGCGCGTCTTTCGCGAACGACTTGCTGTCGATCGCCAGTCCATTGGCCGCGCAGTAGCGCGCCAGCAGCCGTCCCGCCAGCGTCGGGATATCCGTCGTGCGCTCTCTCAACGACGGCAACCGGATCGAGAACGCATTGACCCGATAGTACAGATCCTCGCGGAAACGCTCGTCGCGGACGAACTGATCGAGTGGGCGATTCGTCGCCGAGATCAACCGGAAGTCGGTTTCGATGGCGCGGTGTCCGCCCAGACGCTCGTGGCGCTTCTCTTCGAGCACGCGCAGCAGTTTGGCCTGGGCGACGAGCGACAGGTCGCCGATCTCGTCGAGGAACAGCGTGCCGCGGTGCGCCATTTCCAGCTTGCCAGGCTTCCGATCGTGGGCGCCGGTGAACGCGCCTTTCTCGAAGCCGAACATCTCCGATTCGAAGAGCGAGTCCGGGAGCGCGGCGCAGTTGAGGGCCTGAAACTTCTCCTGGCCACGGCGGCTCAGTTCGTGAATCATCCGTGCCACGACTTCCTTGCCCGAGCCGGTCGGCCCGAGTATCAACACCGAGATGTCCGACTTGGCGGCCGTACGGATCCACTCGAAGACGATCAGCATCTTCTCGTCGCGGCCGATCATCTCGCGGAAGCGCTGGACTGACGGCGACTGATCCTCGTGGCTGACCGTGGCGCGTTGCTCGAGAAACTTGTCGAGCAGCTTGACCACGTCCTCTCGCTCGGGGCGCCGGGCGCTGAAGCGCGGAGGGGTGCCGGCGACCCGCTGTGCCACTCCGCAATCGACGACCTCGCGTAGGCAGTTGTCGACGTCCAGGCGCATCCGTCCGAAAATCTGCATCAGCGTCTCGACTTCGAACGTCTCGTCGGACTGGGCGTGCAGGAACCGGACCAGGCCGGCCCGAAGCGGCGACTGCACGAGGGAGCCGAACCGAGACGTGGGCGAGGACGATTCAGGGCGGGCGGGGCTGCTCATCTGGTATCTCGTAACAGTACATTCACGGGGTGTCCGGCTACCTGCGGCCGGTCTAGAACTGTACCTATTTTGAACATTTTCGATGACATAGCAAGCGGCATCGAGTCCAGTCGGTTCGATTGGAGATGTTAAGCTCTAGCCGTCGGCCCGGTTTCATGGGCTGGAACGACTGTTCGGGCAGATGCCCACGTTCGGTTCACCGCTCCCGGAGGAAGACGCGTGCCTCACCGCGCTCCAGGTTCACCCGCCAGGTCGGGTCATCTCGACGGCAAGGTCATTCGGTACTACCGGCCCCAGGGCAGCGAGGATGTGCGCCGCCTCATCGATCAAGGCTTCCAGGCGTTCAATGCTGGGCGGCTGTCCGAGGCGTGCCACATCTTCACCGAGAAGATGCTCGCGCCCGAGAACGACACGACGATCGGTCTGACCGTGGCGGGTGCCCTGACGCCGGCCGGGCTCGGGGGGTGCGTGATCGAACTGATGGAGCGGGGCCTGGTCGACTTTCTGATCAGCACCGGCGCCAACCTCTATCACGACCTGCACTACGCGATGAACTTCACGCTGCACCGCGGCTCGCCGTTTCTCGACGACATCGAGCTGTACGAGCAGGGCATCATCAGGATCTACGACGTCCTCTTCCCATCGTCGGTCCTGCTCGAAACCGACGCCTACATCCGGGACTTCCTGCAGCGCGAGCAGTTCGAGGGACCGATGTCGAGCGCGGACTTCCACCATCGCCTCGGGCGGGATCTCCTCGAGCGCTTTCCGGGCTGTGAGGCACACTCGGTGGTGGCCAGCGCCGCCGCAGTCGACGTCCCGATCTACACCTCCTCGCCCGGGGACAGTTCGATCGGGATGAACATCGCGTCGAACGAGCTGCTCGGTGGCAGTACGTTCATGATCGATTCGAGCCTCGACGTGAACGAAGTGTGCGCCATCATCCTGGCGGGTAACAAGAACGGATGCGTCATTCTCGGCGGCGGCTCGCCCAAGAACTTCTACCTGCAAGGGCAGCCGACGCTGTGGGAGGTGTACGGCATCCCGAAAGGCGGCAACGACTACTTCATTCAGATCACGACAGATCAGGTCGTCTGGGGCGGCCTCTCCGGCGCGACACCGGCCGAAGCGGTGAGCTGGGGGAAGGTGAACCCGGGCGTCCTGCCGGACACCGTCGTGGCGTACTGCGATTCGACCGTGGCGTTCCCGCTGTTCTGCGAGTACGTGATCGGGTCGGCCCAAGGCCGTCGACCGCGCCGCGGGTTGATGCGGCAGCGCGAGACGCTGCTGGCCGAACTCAAGCGTCAAGCGGAAGCGTCCCGTGATGCCAAGCCAGAAACCAAGGGCGACTGACCGCGCCGGCAGCCCGGTCAGAACCAGCCAGGGTCATCGTGGCGACGGCGCGGCGTAGATGGCCGGATCGCTCACCCCGGCCTCGCTGAAGGCGTCTCGTCGTTCGCGACACTTGCTGCACAGGCCGCAGTGACGCCCGCCATCCGGTCGCATGCATGACAGCGTTCGCTCCAGCGGGACGCCGAGGTCGACGCCTAGCGTGACGACCTCCGCCTTCCGCGACCGGGCCAGCGGCGTGGCGACCGTGATCTCGTGGGCCAGCCCGGCCGAGAGCGCGCGGGCCATCGCATCGAGGAATTCCGGCGTCGCGTCGGGAAACGGATTGTCGGCAAGCGTTCCCAGGGCGATCCGGCCGAGGTCCTGGTGCGCGCAGTAGACGGCGACTTTCGCCAGCAAGACGGCATTCCGCCCCGCCAGATAGACGTCCGAGTCCGGCGTGTCGTAGGCTGGCGGCTCGCCGCGCACGGCCCAGTGCGAGCTGGCGTAGACGTCCCGCATGTCGCAGGTCAGCCGGGCGGCGGCGTTCACGCCGGCGTAGCAGGGAGCCGCCAGGAGGCGCTCGAGCATCGCCAGCTCCGCCGTTTCCCAGGCCAGCCCCACGCTGACGTACACCGGCTGGACGCGCCTGGTACCGGCCGCCGACTCCGCCGCGACGAGGACCGCACTGTCGAGGCCGGCGGAGCAGAGCACCGCGGATCCTTGACCGGGTTTCGTGGCTTTGGCTACCATCCCAAGATCACTCCGGCGCGCCGCGGCATCGCGGAGTCGCGTCGGCGCCCCTTTCGAGGACGCCATGTATTCGGTCGTCAAGCGCGTGGACTTTTGCTACGGGCATCGCCTGCTCGACTACGACGGGATCTGCAAGCACCCGCACGGCCACAACGCCGTGGCCGAAGTGGAGATCCGGACCGCCACGCTCGACCAGCGAAGCATGGTGTGTGACTTCAGCGACGTCAAGCGGCTGGTGAAGGGGTGGATCGATCGGGAGATCGACCACAAGATGATCCTGCGGGAAGACGACCCGCTGGTTGAGCCGCTCCGCCGCCTGGGGGAGCCGGTCTTTCTCGTCGAGAGTAACCCCACGGTCGAACGGATCGCGCGGCTCATCTACGACCAGGTCCAGGCAGCCGGGTTGCCCGTCGTGCGGGTCAAGGTCTGGGAGACGCCGACCTCCTCGGCCACCTACGAGCCGGCGGCCACGCCCGTCGAGGCGTAGGCCTGCCCGGCGTCCATCAGCCGGTATCCGGGGGCGAGGCGCGTCGCCGAGACGATGCGCGGCCTCGGGTCTCGTTAGGTCCGGGTCCACCCAGTACTTGGCGGGTTGATGGCGAACCATCAGGGGGTGAAGGATTCGCCGGCGGGGGATGCGTGAGCGACGTCGACACCACGGAATGGTCGGGCGAAGGGGCATTCACCCAGACGCTGATCGAGGTCATCGCGCCGATCGCGGACGTCGCCTTCCTTCGCGTCGAGGACGCACTGGCGACGCGAGTCGATGCGGGGTATCAGCTCATCAGCAACGAACTGTACGTCGCGTTCCGCACCGAATCGGTCCAGATGCGCACGAGGCGCTTCGGATTCTGGCCGACGACCGTGAGCGTGCGGCAGAAGCAGATGTCGCTCGACGACCTGGCACGCGCGCTCACGGACGCGGACGAGGTCGGCGAGCCCGACTACGGTGATGACGGGATGATGCAATACCTCCGCACGGAGCGGGTGGTGCCGCCCTATCAGACGCGCGGCTACAAGCTCGTGGAGATGGTGCGGATCTACGAGGTGGCCGATTTGGCGAGTCCCGCTGGAGTAACGCGATGAATGTATCCGAGGTCCGTCAGAAGGTGCAGCGAACGATCGCCGAGGCGAAGCGCCGCTCGTCGGAGCAGCGCGCGGCGCGCGAGGTCGCCCAGCGCGACTACGATCAGTTCCTGGACGGCGTGGCCATCCCGGTCTGCCGGATGATTCTCACGGCACTGAAGGCTGAAGGGCAGCCCTTCGCGCTCGCCACGCCGCCGGGCGTGGTCCGGTTGGAGTCGACGCACACGCCCGAGAGCTTCGTCGAGCTGGTGCTCGACGAGTCGGGTGACACGCCCGCGGTGCTCGTGCGCTCGAACGTCCGGCTCGGGCGCCGGACGGCCGGTACGGAACGGCCGCTGGCACGGGAGCGGGCGCTCTCGTCGCTCACCCGCGAGGATGTGCTGGACGCCGTCC
>CEQE01101626.1_pt1 | contig 15864 bp, 12 predicted proteins | sample 356201 | NCBI WGS metagenome assembly CEQE01 (sample SAMEA2619970, study PRJEB7988) | marine metagenome | biome: marine biome (ENVO:00000447); feature: mesopelagic zone (ENVO:00000213) & marine oxygen minimum zone (ENVO:01000065); material: "saline water (ENVO:00002010), including plankton...
TCAAACCCATTTGATTTTTTAATAAAAGCCAGGCGGTGTCCATCGGTTCCCACCATAGAAATGTCTTTCCCTTCAGACTCAAGCAAAACGCCGTTTAATGTATATCGGGTTTCGTCCGTTGAAATGGCAAAATTAGTTTTTCTGAGCATTTCTTTCAAAAGATCAATCTCAATGGCCAGATCTTTTTCCTCTTTGTAAGCGGGAAATGCAGGATATTCCTCAGGCGGAAGGCAGGCAATTTTAAAAGTCGATTTTTTACATGTTATATTTATCCAATTATTTTCTTCATCGCTCTTTAAATGAATTTCTTCATCAGGAAGTTCCCTGGCAATTTCATGAAGTTTCCGGCCACTAACAGTAGCGCTACCCTCTGAGATTATCTTTGCCCCGTAAGACCCTTTGATGCCAATGTCAAGATCTGTAGCAAAGATATCAATGCCGCTTGACTGGGTTTTGATTAAGATATTAGACAGGATAGGCATTGCGCCTTTGGTGTCTACAATGCCCTGTACTTTCTGAAGCCCTTTTAAAAATTCCTCACGTGAAATTTTAAATTCCACTATTTCCTCTCCGCAAATGTATGCCTAACTTCTAACATAAAATTAAAACACTGTCAAAACTAAAAATTTTGAATTTGGACAAAGCCAGTTTATAATTGACAATAACAATTGATTATTTAAACTTAGCTATAGTCTTTAAATCGTTCAAGTAGGAGATGCGTAATTCGCGGTCCACCTCTTGAGAAACTATGAGTAACTGGTATGTTTATATTGTCAGATGTTCCGATGAAAGTTTTTACACCGGTATCACCAATGATATTGAGCGGCGCATTAATGAACATAACAATAGTGATCTGCTCGGCGCACGATACACCCGCAGCCGATGCCCGGTGAACCTGGTCTATCAGGAATCTCTGGCCTCCCGGTCGGAAGCAACCAAGAGAGAGTACAAAATAAAAAAGTTAAGCAGAACAGAAAAAGAAGCGCTGGTAAAGAAGATCCAAATTGAGGGAAAAAATCAGTTGCCGGGAACTACTAACAATTAAGAATAAAAAAACCTATGAAATTAAAATTTAATACTTTATCTACCATCATACTTGTAACAGGATTATTTTTTATAATAGTCGGTTTGTCTCAAAATATTTATGCTGATAATTCAGATGTGGATTATAATGCCCTGTCATGGAACGCGGAAGATTTAAATGCTCAACAAAAACATCAACAGGTTATAGACCTTCTAAAACCTTACGCGGAAGATAAAAAAAATAAAAGCGCATATTTTTTCAATGAACTGGGAACGGCATACTTTAATAAGCAGGATAATTTAAATGCAAATAAATATTTTTTGATTGCGCATCAACTTAATAAAAATGACCCGAAAATCATATATAATTTAGCCAGTTCCATTGCGCTTTTAGAAAATTATGAAGAAGCACTAAAGCTTTTTAATTTAGCTGAATCAAAAGGTTTTGATAAAAGATTGATCAGTGAATGGAGGGTTTGGCTTAAGAAAAAGATGTGAAACAGATGTCAGGGGCCGGTTATCAAGGGCAGCTAACAATTAATAACAAAAAATCTGAAAGTCTAATAAACATTTTTATTTCAGAAAACGTAGCGCGGCAAGTTCCCGCAACCAAAAATGAATTTAACGTACCCCAAGGGCACTTCCTTCGGGCGCAAAGGGCGCCGAGATCACAGAGAAAATTAAAAAAAAAATGATTTTCCTCAGCGTTCTCCGCGAACTCTGCGGTGATAAAAAATCATTCTTCGTGGTTAAATAAAAATGAATGAATCAGAAATCGAAAGAACCCTTTATTCCCCCGGAAAGATATGAGACCGTAAGAAAGGAAATTATTTCCTTTCTCAAGGAGCAGACTCTGACCATGAAGGAAATATCAGGCTATGTCCGGATTTCTGAGAAGGAAGTTTCCGCGCACCTCGAACATATAAAAAAAACAATATTAAGGGATAATCTTAAAATGGTTGTTGACCCTGCAACATGCAAGAAATGCGGTTTTGCTTTTAAAAAAAGAGAAAAGCTTAATAAGCCCGGAAAATGCCCCCTTTGTCACGGTGAATCCATAGAAGAACCTGCTTATTCAATTAGATAGAACATCAATAATTCTCCGCATAGTATTCAAAGACACTTAATACTTATTCTCTATTCTTTTCAATTTTCATGAGTAACGGTGGAAGGAAAAGAAAATCTGCCAGGAGGGCAAAGGTAATGGCGATGGCAGTCAGAAGACCCATATCAGAATTCAATTTAAACCCTGAAAAGGAAAGAAATGAAAATCCCACTACTAATATAATGGATGTAGTCCATAATGCCTTACCTACAGTATAAAAAGAGTAGCGGACAGCTTGAGCGGCATCCATTCCGTGTTCCCGTCGAGCTCTAATGTATTTACTCAGGAAATGGACTGTATCGTCCACTACTATTCCGAGACTCATAGCTGAAACAATAGACAATGCCAGACCGACCTGACCTACTAAGAGTCCCCACAATCCGAATGCCATTCCCGCTGGCGCGAGGTTAGGGATCAGACTGATGATTCCAATCTTGAAACTGCGTAGAGCAAAAATCATGATGCCGGAGATCAAGACAAGGGCCAAAGAGGTTCCTCCTAACATGCTGACGATATTCCGCATGGAGATATAGGAAAACATGACTGTGGGTCCCACGCCAAAGCTGACCATATAGGGCGGGCTATTTTTTTTTAGCCACTTTTCTCCCCTTTCCGCGATCTCCCTGATTTGTTTTGAAGAAGTCTTCTTAAGGGTAAGGGTAAAACGTGTTGCCGACTTAGCTACATCGATCCGGTTGTTAAGATCCATACCAAAGGGGAGAGACATCTCATAAAGCAGCAGGTATTGGGCCGCCAGTTCCTTATCTTCCGGTACTTTATAATAAGCGGGATTATCTCCATGCATATTTTTATTTAGGCGTTTCATAATATCGGTAAAGCTGGTTACATGCCGTATCTCCGGTTGTGCCCGAAACCACCGGGTAAATTCTTCAAGTTTTTCCAGGTATTCCGGTGAACTGATGCCGCTCTCTTCACCGGCGCCTACCGAATATTCGATCATATCAAGCCCTGTCAGGTTTGCCCGGACAAAATCAGTGTCTCTGCGGAAAGCGTATCTTTCGTCGAAGTATTCTGTGAAAATATCATAAAGCTCTATCTTCGTTATTCCTGCAAAAAGTACCAGGATAAAAACAGTCATTCCCCGAAAAAGGAGTCTCCGATTATTCACGACAAAGTCACCAAACCTGACCATAAATTCTTTTTTTCTTCCTGTAAATACTTTTACACGCATTGGCAGGAAAGACATAAAAGCAGGCAGAAATAATATGGAATAGAAAAAAGCTGCTATTACCCCTGTTGCCACAATATTCCCAAGGTCATTAAAGGGGGGCGCGTCGCTGAAGTTCATGCACAAAAAACCGATTATCGTGGTTATGCTTGTAAGAAAAACAGGCTGCAGATTGATGCGCATGGATTCAATGATTGCTTCTCTCTTGTTTTTCCCTTCTCTCATTTGATGGAGCATGCTAACCAGGAGATGAATGCTGTCCGCTATCGCAAGGGTCATGATAATAGTGGTTGCTGATGACGAAGGAGGAGTGATCAAAATTCCCACCCACCCCGCAATGCCCATTCCAGTAGCAACAGACATGATTATAATGAAAACTGTAGTTAAGGTGCCGGGTATGGAACGGAGGGTGAACCACATGACAAGTACCATCACCAGAAACATCAATGGAATGAGAGTTCGAACATCCTGCTGGGATACCTCTCCGAAAGAATTGTTGAGCATTATGATGCCACTTAAGTAGACGTCGAACTCAGGGTGTTTTTGACGGAGATCGTTTGCAAGGGCGCGTACTGCCCTTGCAATCTCAGGAACTTCAGTTTCGGTTTTTCCCGGTTGTTGGAATGTGATGTTTACGGCTGTTACATCACTTTTGGGTGAAATAAGACGATTTATCAGAAGGGGTTCGGAGAGGACAGTTTTTTTTATCCTCTCCAGATCCGCGTCCAAAAGGCCCATGGGATTTTGCACCATATCTTCTACTATTAAATCGTCCTTATCCGCCCGGGTATATTGAAAATTTGTGATGGAATCCACGCGGCTTGAATAGGGGAGCTTCCAACCGGCCCAGGTTAGTTTCTCAACAACCGCGAGGGTTTCCCGGTTAAAAACGTTTCCGCTTTTTGGCGCTATTGCAATTAGTACATTATCAGTTTTTGAAAAGCGCTTTTCCATCTCTTCAAATGCTTTGAGTTGAGGGTTTTCCTTGCTGAAAAAGACCCGGTAACTGGTAGACATTCCAAGAAAACGTCCTCCGCTTGCAGCTAAAACGGCAATGAAGAGAGTTCCAATAAGAACCGACAGCCTGTAGCGTAGCACCGTTTCCGCAAGCTGCTGTCCGAAATCATTTTTTGGCATGAAAAAAATTTAAGAATAACGGAGTAGATAAGATGCTTTCAATAAAAGCATTAGTATATCTATATTTTAGAAAACTCAAAGGGATGAAATATATCAGCCCGGCATAATATACTGGGCATTGCATGGAAGCTATTTTAACTGATGGATACAAGATTAAGATCAAAGGTAAGTTCTTTTCCGGCAAGCGGATGGTTGCCGTCAAGAGTTAAGGTCTTTTCATTAAGTTCTGTTACAGCAACAGCAGTTGGTCTTCCCGGTTCTGGACTAACTTGAAGCATCATACCCACTTCCGGATTAATATCGTCTGGTATTTCCGATCTGTCAATAGTCGCAACAAGGTCTTCCCTGAATTCACCATAAGCCTCTTTCGGCTGGATAGAGATTTTCTTTTTCTCCCCTGCCACCATTCCGACAATTGCGTTTTCAAACCCCGGAACAACCATTTTTTTTCCAATAGTGAACTCAAGAGGATCCTTACCTTCCGATGAGTCAAAAACCTTACCATCCTTAAAAGAACCTTTATAATGCACCTTTACTTTATCGCCTTGCTTTGCCTGGGACATCTTCTCTCCTTTGATGAAAATTTATTTAATATAATTGAAGTTTCCTGCAGCTTGTCACAGGGAAGCTTCAGAGCATAATATCTATACACCCATTAAGTGGGTGTCGCTTGCTAACCCCGCAGCAAGCCACAGGGAATGCTTTCGCTAAACACTTTGAGCCATCTTAAAGCGATATACTTTAAATTACAACTATTAAATTCCAGAAGTTGCAGTGAGTTTATTTCTAACAAGACCAATTAAAAACGTTACTTCTTCGGATTTTAAGAAAAAAGATACGGCAAAATAAAAAATTATTCCTACTGCAATGTTTCCAAAAAGAACTCCGGCTTTTAATAAAGTATTTGCTCCCATGTCATAAAAACCGGTATTTATCCAGTAAATTATAAAACCCATCATTATTGATGATACGGCTAATTTGATTGTGGAAACGAGTATTGTTCTCCCCTTGATGCCGCCAATCCTTTTTCGCAAGATAAAAACCAACAGTATAACGTTTAACAAAGAGGATAAGGAAGTAGCCAGAGCCAACCCGCCATGTTGCAGCGGACCCATTAATAAGAGATTAAGGACAATATTAGTAATCATGGCATAAACGGCTACTTTAACCGGTGTGACAGTGTCTTTTAATGAATAGAAAGCAGGAACAATTACTTTAACGCCTGAAAAAGCGCACAACCCTACAGTATAATAAAAAAGAGCATGGGCTGTAGCCACGGTGGATTGATGCGTAAACTCTCCCCTCTCAAAAAGCAGATTGATAATTGATTCTTTTAAAATGATTAAACCAATGGTCGCCGGAATGGTTATAAACAGCACTAACTGTATGCCAAAGGACAAGGTATCTTTTAACTTATCCATCTGATTTTGGGCTGCTTGCTGTGAAAGGGTCGGGAGTATGGCTACGCCTAAAGCTACAGCAAATATTCCCTGGGGAAACTGGACCAACCGGTTGCCATAATACAGATACGATACAGAACCTTCAGGTAGAAGCGATGCGAGCAAGGTATCGACAAAGATATTAATCTCCATAACAGCCAATCCTACAAGAGATGGAAGCATGAGTTTTCCGATCTTTATAAGTCCGGGGTGATGAAAATTTAGTGTAGCCTTATATTGAAGCCCTCTTTTAATTAACGCGGGTAGTTGAATGAAAAATTGCAGTATCCCTCCCGCTACAACTCCAGCGGCAAGGGCTAAAACAGGTTGTTCAAGGCGGGGAGCAAATAGGAGAGCGGCAAGAATCATGCTGATATTCAAAAAAACAGGACCAATTGCGGGAATAAAAAAAACCCGGAGAGAATTCAGCATCCCCATTGTTAGCGCTGCCATCCCTACAAACAAGAGGTAGGGGAACATGAATCGGGTGAGCTTAACTGTCAGGTTAAACTTTTCAGCAGAGGCATGAAATCCGGGTGCAATAACACGTACTATGGCTGGAGATAAAATAATTCCCAAAATTACAGTGACAAACAAAATTAACAAAAAAGTGTTCAGTAAAATATTTGCTAACTTCCATGCCTCATCTTTGTTTTTTGTAGTCAGGTATTCGGTAAAGATCGGGACAACAGCCGCGGTTAATGATCCTTCACCTAAAAGCCTGCGGAGGAGATTGGGAATTCTAAAGGCGACAAAAAAAGCATCAGCCGCCATTTTCGTTCCAAAAAGGTTAGCAATGATCATATCCCGTACAAACCCAAGGATACGGCTGATAAAAGTTGCTCCACCTACGGCACCTGCTGCACGTGCAACATGCTCACTATCATTCATAAGTTACCGGATTGAACGACCAATTTTTAAAAGATGCGAGATAAGCTAATGCTAAAATAGCAAAGATATAAGTAAAATCAAGGATTGATTAAGGCTTTCTTCTGTAATTTATTTTGGACAAGTTTGGTTAAATGCTTGAACCAACAAACCTCTTTTGTTAGGCAGGAACACAGCAGAAAGTCATCTGCTTTTTCCCTTGCTTTGAAACGCACATCTCAGTTATTATAATGAATACATAACACTGGTATTATTTAGTTTTAATCCCAAAGTTCTTAATAAAATCAATGCACTAGAGAAAGTAAATTAATGGATAGAAAAAAAAAGAATGACCAGGAAGACTTTAGGTTTTTAGATTCGGCTAAACAACAAATCGATGGTTTGTCGGAACGTCTATTTGAGATTCTTGCTCTGTACAATCTGAGCAAGAGTTTGAACATTGCCCTGGAGATAGACAGTATCTTAATTGAAGCCGAAAAGTTTATGAAAAAGTCCTTAGGTATTGATGATTTTTCCATTTTACTTCTTGACGAAAAGGGAAAAACGCTTACGACCTGGACTGCCAACCATTCCTCCAAGAAAAAAATAAAAAATGTCTCTTTAAAAATTGGAGAAGGAATATCAGGTCTGGTAGCCCAAGATAGAAAGTCTATTCTGGTTAAGGATATTAACAAAGACAGTAGGTATCTTCACTACAAGGGGGAAAAAACCGTTTCTGGCTCGTTTTATTCAGTTCCTTTAAAAAACAAAAATAAAAAAGTTATTGGAGTCTTTAATATTCATAGAAATAACGTTGATGGTTTCAAACAAAGCAGTTTAGCATTGTTTAATGAAGTAGCTCTGCACATAGCTCAGGCCCTTGAAAAATCCATCGTTTTTCAAAAAATCCGCAAACTCGCAATTACTGATGATCTCACTCAATTGCATTCGCGAAGATATTTTATGGATGTTTTTGGAAAGGAGATTAGCAAGGCAGAACGGAATCAAAGTGTTTTTTCATTGATTATGGTTGATGTGGATCATTTTAAATTTATAAATGACACTTTCGGTCATCCTGTTGGTGATAGCACCTTGAAAAAACTGGCGTCTATTCTTAAATCAAATACTCGTAAGGGAGATATAACGGCGCGATACGGTGGTGAGGAGTTTATTGTTTTACTCCCAGAAACGAGTGAAAAACATGCGGTAGGTATAGCTGAAAAAATTAGGCATCAGATAGAAAAATGCATAACAATTAAACGAAATAATCAATCTCCTCAAAAAATAACGATATCTGCAGGAGTTTCCAGTTTTCCCGAATTCGGGAAAACAAACAGCGAACTTTTGACCAGTGTTGACGAATGTCTTTATTTTGCAAAAAATGAAGGGAGAAACAGAGTATATAGTGCCAGCCAAAATGAAATCCTTGCAAGAGTTAAGGGAAAAAGGATTAATGAACGCCACTACGTTACACTTAAGCTTTGCAGAGGAGTTATCCCGATTCAATTTATAGAAATAAATATTAATAACCAGTGGAAAATTTGTATGCTCGATAATATCAGCAAAAGTGGATTTAAGGGATGCGTTGAATTTGAGCTTCCTGAACAGAATAGAAAATTGCCTTTCAGGTTGTTTTCCGACGCTGATGTTGCTTCGCATGGTGTATTTAATGGCGTTGTTGCCTATAAAAATCAAATAACAGATGAGAGATATTCTGTTGGTATTGAAGTTATTGATGGACATGAAAAATGGGAAGATTTATTTGACAGAATTTCCGTTTAATTTTTTCAACTGAAGTTTTACCACCTTAATTCATCCTAAATGTTTAGCCATATTCCTCGCCGCCAATTACTGCTCCATTTTTTTTTACTTGTAGCCACCCTGGTCTCTACTTTTTTGGCCGGCGGCCTGGCTTTTGGAGTAACCCTTATTTTAATTTTAGGCGCCCATGAAATGGGACATTATTTAATGACCCGGAAATGGGGTGTATCTTCCACGCTACCTTATTTCATACCCGCGCCACCCCCGTTTATTGCCGGAACCTTTGGTGCATTTATTAAAATGAGATCTCCTATTCCAAACCGCCGTGTTTTGCTGGAGATAGGCGCTGCCGGCCCTATAGCAGGGTTTGTGGTTTGCATACCTGCTCTGATCATAGGTTTGACATTATCTGAGATAGGGGAACCCGATTTCCAACGTCAATTCTCATTTGGTTCTTCAATAGCGCTTTCCTTTCTAAGCAAAATGGTGTTGGGCGTTTCACCGGAGAATGCAGACATTCTTTTGCACCCTATTGCTTTTGCAGGCTGGATTGGATTATTTATTACGGCCTTAAATCTGCTTCCTATAGGGCAATTAGACGGGGGGCATATTATTTACGCTCTGTTTGAAAAAAACTATCAAATTATTTCTAAAATCACCTTTATTATTTTAATACCGTTAGGTTATTTCAGCTGGCACGGTTGGTTTATATGGGCAATTATTGTAGCTGTGTTTGGGTTTCGACACCCCCCGCTAATAGACGAATCAATCCCGTTGACCAGTCAGGATAAAAAAATAGGATTGATCTCAATTGCTATTTTTGTGGTAACTTTTATCCCGGCTCCTATTATTTTTTAGAATCTGTTTATTAATTGCGCTACCATATCATTTCGACCAGCGGGAGAAATCTTCACTCGCTGAAAGTTGAAGATTCCTCACGGATTTTATCCTAACTGAGATTCTTCAGTCGCTTCGCTCCTTCAGAATGACAAAAAGGACTCGAAATGACAGTGAGGCGAAAACACCGGTTTATGGATAGACTCTATTTAATAAACTTTCAGCCGTCAGCTTTCAGAAGGAAAGATAAATACTAAATACTGTCAACTGAGTGCTAAATGTTTTTTTTATTATATTATGCTTGAAAATTTAAATCCGGCACAGCAGAAAGCTGTAATGCATAAAAATGGTCCGCTTTTGGTTATTGCAGGAGCAGGTTCCGGAAAAACAAGGGTGATTACCCACAGGGTTGCCAGGTTAATTAATAAAGATGGAATAAGCCCTTATAATATCCTTGCCCTGACCTTTACCAACAAAGCTTCTTCTGAAATGAAACAGCGGATAGAATCCATGCTTGGTAATAAGAGTTTGGATGCTTGGATTTCCACTTTCCATTCCGCATGTGTGCGTATTTTAAGAACGGGAATTGATCGGTTAGGTTATTCAAAGGATTTTGTCATTTACGATACCGTTGACCAGAATGCTTTGATCAGGGAGTGTCTTGAAGAAACCGGTTTAAGCGATGAGAAGTATTCTCCAAAGGCGATTGCCAATAAAATCAGCCTGACGAAAAACGACCTGATAGAACCTGACAATGATTTTGATGACATAACCCGAAAAGTTTTTCCTGTCTATCAGAAAAAGTTAAAGGCAAACAATGCTTTGGATTTTGACGACCTCCTGTTGATAACCGTAAAACTGTTTAAGTCCGAACCTGATGTGCTGGAAGACTATCAAAATCGGTTTCAATATATTTTAGTAGACGAATATCAGGATACCAATTATTTGCAGTACTTGTTTATTTCTCTCCTGTCCAAAAAATATCATAATATTTGCGTTGTAGGGGATGAAGATCAGTCTATTTACCGGTGGCGGGGAGCCAATATAGAAAATATCCTGAACTTTGAAAAAAATTTTAAAAATACCAAGGTTGTAAAACTGGAAGAAAACTATAGATCCACAAAAGTTATTTTGGAAGCATCCAACTATGTAATTAGCAAAAACAAGCAGAGAAAAGGAAAAATTCTCTTTACGAATAATAGTGCAGGGGAGAGGATCACATACTACCGGGCTTTTAATGAAATAGAAGAGGGAGATTATATTAGCCGAACGATTCTGGAATTTCAAAGAAAGGGGAAAGCGAATTTTAGCGATATAGCAGTGTTTTACAGAACAAACGCTCAATCACGAGTCATTGAAGAGTCTTTAAGAAAATCAGGGATTTCTTATCAGGTAATCGGTGGACTTAAGTTTTACGATCGGAAAGAAATTAAAGATGTTATTGCTTATTGCCGTGTTATTGTTAATCCTGAAGATTCGGTTGGTCTTAACAGGATATTCAATACGAATAACCATGGCATTGGAAAAGTTACTTTAAAGAAGATAAATAATTTTGCCGATGAAAAAAAACTCAACCGGTTCGAGGCGATGAGAGAAATGTTACAATCAAAAGCACTTGCAGGCGCTGTTAAAAAGAGGGTTCAAAAGTTTTGCGGCCTTTTAAGCAGGTTGAGAGAGTTTGCCGGGGGAAATAGCGTTTCCGAGGTAATCAAGTATATACAGGCTGAAACAGGTTATGTTGACAAATTAATGAACGAAAATTCTTTTGAAGCAAGAAACAGAATCGAAAATTTGAAGGAATTAATTACGGCTGCCAAAAGTTTTGAAGAAAATAATGACGGCATTTCTGTCAGCAATTTTCTTGATCAGGCGGCGCTGGTATCAGATATAGATAGTTTTGATGATGAACTCGGTTCTGTAGCCTTAATGACTTTGCATAATTCAAAAGGACTTGAATTTCCTATTGTGTTTATCACCGGTATGGAAGAAAGAATATTTCCGCACATCAGGTCTATGGACTGCGAGGAAGAAATGGAGGAGGAAAGAAGGCTTTGTTACGTGGGGATGACGCGTGCAAAAAACCGACTTTTTTTTCTGAACGCGATGACGAGGAAAATTTATGGCATGGAGCTAACAAATCCACCTTCAGAGTTTATTGAAGACATTCCTCCCGAACTTTTGGAAACGATAGCATCCTCTCAACGCGACCGTGCACCTTTAGCTTATAACCGTTTTCCTCGGAAAAACAGACAACAAATAGGCGATAGTAAGTTTTCCATTGGAACCAAGGTGAGTCATTCGACCTTTGGGAAGGGGATTATTCTGGATGTAAAGGGCAATAATGACGAGGAGATACTCAGTGTATTTTTTAAAGGAGCAGGAAAGAAAAAACTTAAAACCAAATACACCGACCTTAAAGTTTTATGAACAGAATTAACAGATATATTTTTTGTGAGTTATTTCTTGTTTTTGTCATTGCAATACTGGCAACGACAGGCGCTCTTTTTCTCGATAAGCTGCTTTACTTAACAGAGGTAATAATTAACAAAGGAGTTTCATTTAATAATGTAACTAAAATGATAATTTATATTGCTCCTGCTTTTTTGGTTTTAACTATTCCCACAGGAGTTTTAATAGCGTCTGTTGTGACTTTTAGCCGCATTTCCACTGATTCTGAAATTACTGCCTTAAAAGCAGGAGGGATCAGTTTATACCAACTCCTCGTTCCTGTTATGGCTTTATCGCTTTTGGCTTTTACCCTGACGGAATTTATGATGATCTATGGTCTGCCAAATGGAAATCAGGCATTTCGAGAATTGTTGTTCCGGATTTTACGAACACAAGCGAATTATGAAATCAAGTCTAAACTATTTAATGACGATTTTAAAAATATGATTATTTATGTAGACGAAAAAGATGAAAACAGTCCTCTGATGAAAGGAATTTTCATATCAGAGACTACGAAAGACGGTGAATACCGAATTATTAACGCTGAAAAAGGCACGCTTCTTTCCGACAAAAAGGCATTTGTTGTTCAAATGAATTTAACGGATGGAACAATTCACCGACTCGGAAAAGATAAAAAAAATTATCATACATTGAAATTTAAACGATACATTCTTGAAATGGAAATTCCCAAGCCTGAAGAAATCGGCGGCAAGCTGTTAAGAGGTAACAGGGAGCTCTCTATTTCAAAACTAAAAGAGAAAATTGAAAGACATAAAAAAGAAGGCATCACCATTAGCAATGAGTTAGTTGAGCTCCACAAAAAATTTTCCATCCCATTTGCCGCCTTGATCTTTGGTTTAATTGGAGCGCCATTAGGAGTGAAGTGCAGCCGCTCCGGAAAATCAGGAAGTTTTACAATCAGCCTGTTTGTAATAGTGTTTTATTACATATTGTTATTATTTGGAGAGAGTTTAGGCGGTACGGGGAAACTACATCCTTTTTTAGCGATGTGGCTTCCCAATTTTGTTGTTGTAATAATTGCAGGTTACCTGGTTTACAAAACCGCTAATGAACTTCCATTTAAGTATTGGCAATATGCTCTTGATAAATTCGTAGAGTCGTACTATTACGTAAAACGTTTTTTGATTTCTGATATTAGTTTTAAAAAAAATCGCTTTTCTTCTTTTTGTTAGCTGCTAATAATCTCATCTAAAAATACCATATTGCGATGATTCCGACTTGTCTTGCTGTTGGGATAGCTCAAATACAGCGTCTTGACAACATAATTTCAGTTGGGTAGAGTGAAAGTAAATCCTCAGATGATAGAGGCAGGGGATCAAGGTTTAGCCTGATTAAGAGTTAAAAACTTGCGATCCGCAATGCATAGTTTGTTAGGCTACCTGACTCCTCTAAACTGTTACAAGTTTTTACTATTATGAATTCCAAAGAAAAAAATAATAACCAGGACAATAGCAGCAAGTTTACAGAACTGGCAGGAAAAGCAGGTGAATATTTTTTCCCGCTTTATTACTACTGGTCTGGAGACCGTTTTCGTTCAAGCAAAAAATTATTCGGGATGTTCATTCAACAGCTTCAATCATTTGAAAGTTTTTTAGATGACCATGGCGCACGACTAAATAAAAAATGGTTTTATTTTTCAGAACTTATTGCGTCCATGAGAAACCTGGGAATTGTAGCCTACCTATTACATCACATCTTTCATCGCTATGAACATTATAAAATTACGGAAATTGAAAAGGATTCTTCTGATTTTATTAAGGATACCGGCCAAACATTGGAGTTTGTGAATCAGTTTATAAAAAGGCTTTTCATCGCTTGTCTTGAAGAAGCAAAAGAACTCAGGATCCCTGTAAAGGAAATTGTCTCCCCTGAAAAAGAATTTTGTGATATTGAACCTACTCAACCACTTCCAGTTGATTTTGAGTTTAAAAAAGTAGATGGAGAAAAAGAAAAAATATTATCGTTAGCCCGGAAAGTAAGGAAAGTGGCTAAAATGTGCCGGGAAGAAAATCTGGGGTGTAAGTTCTCTTCCGATGAATTATTTGAACTTGTGCCATTAAAGATTAATGAAAAAAAGGCAAGAAAACTAAAAACAATTATTCATGGCGTACAGTCCGATTACGATACTTATGTAAAAAATACGGTTATGGAACGTGAAAATTCCAAACTCAGTGATCTCAGAAGGGCTACATCTATTCCCCTTCACTTATTGGAAGCCGCAAGATGGCTATCTCATTTTTATGAACGCCATGAGAGCGATACCAATCCTAACACCGCTTCTGAAAGGATAGCAGCGATAGTTGATAGAAAAGATGTGTTGGACAAGATTATAAATTTCTGTTTTTATTACAGCAATTACTATATGCAAAAAGGAAACGCACTGGCAGAAGACATAATGACTGCCTACGTTGAAAAAGTTCAGTATGAGCTTCCTGTTCCCAAACCTCTGGGATTTCACGCGAAACCTTCAACTTATGTTTCATTGATTGTTAATGAACACGGAACTGATGTGGAGATGATTGTGGATAGCCAGCGTTTTAATGCCAAATCAGTGATCAATCTTTTGATGGCTGCAGGTCTTATCTCGGACAAAGGTTATGAAAAAGTAATTTTTGAGGGAGATAGGCAGGTTTTAGACGATCTTAAAATTTTGGCGGAAAATAATTATTGTGAAGATGATAAAATTCCTGCGAAATTGAGATACCTTAGAATACTTCGGAATATGCCTCGCGCCTGATACGTTCATGGAAAAAGATAAAAAAGCAATTATAAATTTTATCGATTCGATTAAGCAAACACTGGCCGATATTGCTCTTGAGATGCACGAAAATCCGGAGATGCCTTTTCAAGAATGCCGTTCAATGGAAATCTTAACTTCCTTTTTGACTCAGAATGGTTTGTCCGTTGAAAAAGGTTTGTCAGGGCTCCCCACCTCTTTTAGAGCTTCTTCCGGCAATTATACCGGAAATCCAACGGTAGCGCTTCTGGCAGAATATGACGCTTTACCGGAATTGGGTCATGCTTGTGGACATAATTTAATCGGGACGGCAAGTATTGGAGCTGCTGCGGCAATGCACCATTTAAATTTTAAAATGAACGGGCAACTGCTGGTTATCGGAACTCCGGCAGAGGAAGGCGGTGGTGGAAAAATATCGATGATGAAAAACGGCATTTTTAATAATGTCGATGTGGCTATGATGATGCATCCTTCCAATCAGACCAGATGTGTAACCCTGATGCTTGCCCTTCAGGAAATAAAGTTTATATTTCGTGGGAAATCGGCCCATGCAGCAGCATTTCCATATGAAGGAATTAATGCTCTGGACGGAGTAATTCAGACATTCAACAACATTAATGCTCTGCGTCAACAGCTAAGAGATGATGCTCGTGTACATGGCATTATCAGCAAAGGCGGAACAGCCCCAAATATTATCCCGGATAACGCGTCAGCTATTTTCTATATTAGAGCCCTGGATATCCCTTATTTTAATACAGTTATCAAAAAAGTTATAAAATGCGCTGAAGGAGCCGCGCTATCAACCGGCTGCACTCTTACTACAGAAAAAAAAGATTTGGTATATCACCCTTTTAAGCCTAACTATTCCTTTGCAGACCTGTTTAGAAAAAACTTAACCCTCCTTGGAATTAAGGAGGATTCAACAAAAAAAGAGGGTGGAAAAGGATCTTCAGACATCGGAAATTTAAGCCAGATAGTGCCTACGATACACGTAGATATTGGAATATGCGGCTTAAACACAGTGGCCCATTCCCCTGAATTTGCAAGAGCAGCCAAGTCCGATAAAGGGATTGAAAGAATGGTTTCCGGAGCAAAAGCCCTTGCTATGACCGTTTATGATCTTTTTTCTTCTCCTGAAAACATCAAAGTGATCAAACAGGAATTTTAATGTTTGTCAAAGCTTCAGCTTTGCATCCGTCGGTTTGCCATTAATTATAACAATATAAACCATAAAGCGGCCAAGAGGCCGCAACCACAATTCGTCAGGATAGACGAATTGGATAGGCTACCTTTGGTAGAC
>CEQE01002981.1_pt1 | contig 15846 bp, 10 predicted proteins | sample 356201 | NCBI WGS metagenome assembly CEQE01 (sample SAMEA2619970, study PRJEB7988) | marine metagenome | biome: marine biome (ENVO:00000447); feature: mesopelagic zone (ENVO:00000213) & marine oxygen minimum zone (ENVO:01000065); material: "saline water (ENVO:00002010), including plankton...
AAATGAGATAGACTGTGTTCTTCTCGATCTTACCATGCCTCGTATGAGCGGCAAAGAATGTTTTTTAGAACTACGAAAAATCCGGAAAGATGTCCGCATTATCATATACAGCGGCTACAGCAAGGAGGAAACTGCAAAAAAATTTGTTGACCTGGGAGTCAATGAATTTATAGAAAAGCCGTTTCAATTAAAAACGCTGAAAAATAAAATGCGTAAAGTATTTGAAAAAGATAACATATAAAGTAACCGTTCACGGTTACAATTATTCTTTCTATAAAGGGATAACAGAAATACTTGATTTCTTGAGCGCTGCCCGGAAAGATTTATCAAAAGTTCCTATAATTGCCCCTTTTAAACCCTTCCCTATTGATGCCACAATAGCATCACCGTAATCAGAAAAATTCCCTGGCCAGAGTTTGAGAAGAGATGTTAAATTTATATCATGAACAACTTCTAAGCCGGGTGTGAGGAGAAAATCATTTATCATTCTGTTGATTTCTCCCTTTGGGAGGCAATAAACCTTACCCATAACATACACAAACTCGGTAAGGACATTTTGAGGGCACAGAACCTGGGCTTTTAGCCTTGCTGCATTTTCAAAAATATGAGCTATCCTTTTTTGTTGGTTCAAATTTCTATCTGTCACAAAGGATAAAAGAGCGTTTGTATCAATAATGTATTTTTTCAATTGTATTTTTTAATCTTTTTAAGACGAGCTAATTTTATATCATCCGCAATATTTCCGGGACCTGTTTTTACAATATTTCTATATTTTAAAAAAGGTTTTTTCACTGGCGATACAATCGCTTTTCCTGACTCAACTGCCCATTCCAGTGTATCCTTTGCGGAAATTTTCAAAGATAGCCTGACATTTTTAGGAATGGTTGTCTGATACTTTGAAGTAATGGCTGACTTCATAGTCCCTCCTTTCAATCATCAAAATTCCTTACAAAATCATCCTATCGTAAGGAATTAAATTTGTCAATAACTGACCATTGGCAATTACTAAATCCAGCTTTGTCAATGAAGGCACTTTTTGTTATACTTCCAGCCTGATTCAGCCCGGCAGAGCCGCTCCACAATTCGGCAGGAAAGCCGAATTGGACGGATTCCAAAGGAAGGCCGCCCGAAGGGTGGAGGCCATGGATGGCCAAAATCACAATGAATCACAACCCCCTGTTTCCAGGCTGTCTGAAAACTGACTGTACCTGTCATTTCGAGCGGAGCGAGAAATCTTAAGCCATTGTTGATAGAGAAGTTAAAGATTTCTCCTTTCAGTCGAAATGACAAATTTTACCATTATCGGACAGCCTGTTTATACTGGTTCATCGTGTATCCTTTCGGGACAGGATGTGTTAAAAAATAACTATTACAAGTTACAGATACAGAAAGTAAATTTAAAATATCAGCACTATGATGAAAGAAAAAGTTAAATACTATCTTGATGAAAAAAGCCGTTTTGTTATTGAAAACTATAATTGGGCTGAACCCTTTTCTAATTTCTTCCCGGGGATAGGTGGAAAGTGGGGTATCCCTTTATGGCTTTATTATGTTAACAGGGCACAGTGTATATCAAGCATGGGTATAAGAGATAAAGACAACGCTATAATGGAATTTTTTCCATTTAATAAAGCCTGTCAACTGGCAGGCAACCAGGGCTTTAGAACTTTCTTGAAAATTGATGATGAGTTTTTATATGAACCCTTCAGGCAAAGGAAAGAAAAAGAAATAACTCAGACAATGAAAATATCTACAGGGGAATTGAAATTAAGTGACCGTAATAATTCCCTGGGGATCGAAGTAAATATCGAATATTTTCCACTTGTAAACCTTCCGGTTGCAGGTCTTGTAAGAAAGGTAAGTATAAAAAATCAGGGAAAGAAATTACTAAAATTAGAGATCATCGACGGTTTACCTCATATATTACCATTTGGCATGAATCAGCATTGCATAAAGTTTATTGCCCGGCATATCGAAGCGATGATGCGGGTGGATACTATCGATGGAACGCCATTTTTTAGATTGAAGCAGGTACCTCTTGATATCCCCGAAGTTCAAAAAATTGAAGGTGGAAATTTTTATTTTACTTTCCAACCGGAGCAAAACGCTTTTCTCAAAGATAATTACGCGATAGATCCTTCATTAATTTTCGGTATTTCCGAGGGTTTTGAGCATCCCTGGACATTTTCAAACAGCAGCGTTAATAAAATATTAACATTTAAACAAATGAATGAGAATAAAACACCATGCGCCTTTACACTGCTGCATCACGAAATACCTGAAGGCCGGGAGATAACATTCTATTCTTTTATAGGAAATTCATCATCTGAAGAAAAACTAAGAGATTTTAAGAAAGATGTTTTAAAGGAAGACTTTGTAATTAAAAAGAGAGAGGAAAATAAAAAAATTATTGCAGGGATTGAGAATAATATTCTCACTGTAAGCAGTGATAAGAATTTCGACAGCTATTGCGGTCAGACATTTCTCGACAATGTTATGAGAGGAGGACTGCCGGCAGTATTTAAAACAAAAGAGAGTAAAAGTATATTCTATCTTTATTCAAGAAAGCATGGCGATATTGAGAGGGATTACAATCATTTTGTGTTAGAGCAAACTTACCTGTCACAGGGTAATTCACACTTTAGAGATGTGAACCAAAACAGAAGAAATGATGTATGGTTTAATCCCGAAATAGAGGATAGAAATATAATCATGTTTTTCAACTTGATTCAAACCGATGGCTTCAATCCGCTGGTTGTTAACGGCCTCACTTACAGGGCAGAGAATTTATCATCATTAAAAAAATGGCTTGGAGATTTTGTAAAAGACTCTGAAGTTATTAAGGATCTCTTAGAAATGCTTACAAAGCCATTTACGCCGGGTGAGTTCATCATGAAGATTGAAGAAGCCGGCATTGACTTGTCCCTGAATTATGATGAGGTTATTGCTCAACTGCTCTCGTTTTGCAAACAAAATGATGTAGGAGTACCAAGCGAGGGTTTTTGGGTCGACCACTGGACTTATAACCTGGACTTACTCGATAACTTTTTGATGATTTACCCGGACAGATTGAAGGAAATACTGATAGATAAAAAGGGTTATACTTTTTTTGATAATCCTGATGTTGTATTACCGAGAAGCAGAAAATATGTGCTGAAAGACAAAAAAGTAAGGCAATATGAAGCTGTAATTCGCGACAGGGAGAAATTAAAACTCATTCAAACAAGGGAAAACGATCCCTATAAAGTAAGAACAGAGTATGGCAAGGGTGAAATATATAGAACAAATTTATTGGTTAAAATCTTATCTCTTATAACAAATAAAATTTCTTCTCTTGACCCGGAAGGAATCGGCATCGAGATGGAAGCGGACAAACCAGGCTGGTATGACCCGCTTAATGGCTTGCCGGGAATAATGACGTCGTCCCTATGCGAGACGCTGGAACTTAAAAGGACTTGCTCCTTCCTCTTAACGGCTATTTCAAAAATAGAAATAGATGATGATTCAATTTATTTGTTTGAGGAGCTGCATATATTTGTCCTGGAATTAATGGAAGCGCTCAAAAAAAGATTGAATTCAGAGGATAAAGACAGGGCGTTTGTGTTCTGGGATGATAGTCATAAGATTAAAGAATTTTATAGAGAAAAAACAAAATTAGGAGTCAGTGGAAAAGAGTGGGAACTAAAATTATCTATAAGCACAGTAAAGAAATTTTTAGTGAAATGCCTGAAACTATTGGATGAAATTTTCAGTGATTTTTATAAAGATAAAGTTTTTCATGAAAATGGGGTCTGTTTTACATACTTTTTAAATCAGGTTAAAAAATATGATGAAATCTACCTCGATGAAAAAAAGAAAGAAAGGGCAGTAAACAACCAAGGTTTGCAGTTTGTGGCTCCAAGAGAATTCAAGCAAAAACCACTTTCTTTGTTTCTCGAAGGGCCTGTTCATCTATTAAAGATAAAAAAGGAATTAGCTCGTGAAATATATGATAACGTCAAAAAAAGCGGCATTTACGACAATAAATTAAAGATGTACAAAACAAGCGAATCTATAGCTTCGGAGTCTTTTGAGATAGGAAGAGCAAGAGCTTATCTCCCGGGGTGGATTGAGAATGAATCTATTTATCTGCACATGGAATACAAGTATTTACTTGAGTTGCTGAATGCAGGACTCTATGAAGAATATTATGATGAGATTAAAAATACGTTGATTCCATTTTTCAATCCTGAAATTTATGGTAGAAGCATACTTGAGAATAGCTCGTTTATAGTTAGCAGCGCGTTCCCTGACAAAGAACTTCATGGAAGAGGATTTCAACCAAGGTTATCAGGAGCAACAGCAGAATTTCTTAATATGTGGATCATTATGGTTGCCGGGCAAAAACCTTTTTTTATTGATGAAACAAACTGCCTGAAATTTATGCTTGACCCGATTCTGCCAGGCTGGCTTTTTACGGAGAAAGAGCAAATATGCATTATATATAGTGATAATAATTTAGTGGAGCATCGAGTGCCTGTTAATTGTCTTGCATTTAAGTTTCTCGGTAAAACTTTAGTCGTTTATCATAATGAGAAAAGAAAAAATACCTATGGTAAAGATGGAATAAGAATCGCTTCCTATACTTTAAAATATGCTGATGGAAAAACCTGTGAATTGCAGGGCAAGAGAATTGATTCTGTGATTGCGAAAGATATAAGAAACGGTCAAGTTGAGAGAATAGACGCGTTATTACAGTGAAATTCTATATGTTAACAACGGGAGCAGTTCAGTGGTAAAGTGCAACCTTACCAAGGTTGTAGGCTGTTACTGGAGTAAAATATATCCTAAACAAACTTCTATATTGTCGTCCATCGCTTTGAGACAATCTGAACCAAAGTCTAAATAATACTTCTTGACCTGAGGGTTCTTAAGATTTAACATTTACGTGCATATGGATAAAACTGGTATAAAAGATTTAATGACTGAAAGCCCTCATTTCGATGAACTTGATCATCATGAGGTGAATATGCTGGCTAATTTCCTGGAATACAAAAAGGTGGATTCAGGAACGTCTTTAATTAAAGAAGGCCAGAAGGGAAGTACACTTTTTTACATCTTAAGCGGTAAGGTGAAAATAACTCGGGAATCCCTATCCGAAGAAACAGCTCTACTCACTGAACGTGGAAAAGGCGCCACTGTAGGAGAGCTGGCTGTTGTGGGCTTGAGTAATATAAGATCGGCAACGGTTACTGCTGTTGATGAGACGGCATTTCTCGCTCTGAGCAAGGAAAAATACGAAAATCTCATCGAGGAGCATCCCAGGACTGCCCTTAAAATTCTAAAGAGCGTTGCAATGAATCTCTGCCAGCGGGTACAGGAGCTGAGCGGTCAGGTAGCGGATTTTATGTAAATTCAGAAGCCGGAGGCCTGGGATGAGAGCCCGGGGTATTGATAGTTTCTATTGTTCTTTGACCCCCGACCCCTGATCCCAGATCCCCGAATTTTTTACGTTCATTAGAAGCAACCCTCCTGCAGCAAAAAACAAAATCAAAGCTAATATCCCGTACCTGCTGGAACCGGTTATTTGTCCGACAATTCCAAAAACCGTAGGCCCTATAATTCCAGAGAATTTACTGCTCACGTCATAAAAACCGAAGAACTCCGCGCTTTTTTCTTTCGGGAGCATTGAGCTGTACATAGAGCGACTGAGAGCCTGCGCTCCGCCCTGAACCGTGGCAACCATAAATGCCAGTACCCAAAAATGCACTGCCTTTGTCATGAAATACCCCAAAACTGTTATCAGACCATAAATAAAAAGGGCAATGAGGATAGATTTCTTTGCTCCAACTCTTTCTGCAAGCCTTCCGAATATCAATGAAAAGGGAATAGCCACAAACTGCACTAATAAAATTGCGCCTATAAGATGAGACTGGCCTATTCCGATTTCCGCGCCAAAGATCACTGCCATAATGATTATTGTTCCAATCCCATCGTTATACAGCCAGTAAGCTAAGAGAAATTTTACCAGTTCTCTGTATTGTTTTATTTCTCTAAATGTGGATCGAAGTCTGCTGAATCCTATTTTTATACTATTACTCTGCAAAAGCTTGTTTTTTGGAGAAGTTTTATTTGTTAGCTTACCGGAGCGGAAGCTCCACTCGGCTGCGGAGCCTCTCCGGGTTGCTGGTTCAGGAACGTTTAAAAGTAAAGGAAAAGAAAATAAAGCCCACCAGACGGCAACGGTTATAAAAGAGAGGCGGACACCCCATTCTGCGCTGGCAATTCCAAACAGATCCGGTTTCATAATCATCAAAAGATTTATAGTAAGCAGTAAACCACCGCCTAAGTATCCGTATGCGTAACCAAGTGCCGAGACTTTGTCTATACGGTCTTTATCCACTATATGGGGAAGAAAGGAGTTATAAAAAATATTCGCACCCGCAAAACCTATACGTCCGAAAATATAGAGAGTAGAAGCTAACAACCAGTCCCCTTTGCTGATGAAAACCATTAATGCCGTGGCTAATATTCCTGTACAAGCGAACCAACTTAAAAAGATTTTCTTTCTTCCGTGGTGATCGGCAATTGCCCCAAGGATTGGCGCGGAAAAGGCGATTATGAGCATAGCGATAGTATTGGTATATCCCCAGTAACTGCTTGCGATAGTCTTTTCAAGATTTGCTCCGGCAATAGAACTGTAGAAAGAGGGAAGAACTGCCGCCATGATTGTAGCGGCAAAGGCAGAATTGGCCCAGTCATACATGCACCAGCTGTGGATGATTTTGTTTGAATTATTTTTCATAGGAAACTTTTTTTACCGCAGAGATCACGGAGCGGCCAAGGGGCCGCAACCACAATTCGGTAAGGAAAACCGAATTGGACGGTTTCCGAAGAAAAGCCGCCCTGAGAGTCGAGGCTATGGATGGCCGACAATCAAATAGGGCTACCGCCCTGATGCTGCTAAGACAATTTTTTTTCTCTACCCTCCCCTTTCACCATTTCCCCTTTTCTTATTGAATTAGCGCCTTTGTTGCAAATTACTTCTGCTTGCAGTGAAGCTACGTCCTGCCTCTTAGGTAAAGTCTATTCAGGCAGAGAAAGGATGATAGCTGAAAGATAAAATAAATCCGCTAACAGGGCAACTATAACAGCGATACAAACCAGTAATCCGAAATATATATTAAGCGTTAATGACGCAAAGAGTAAGACAAAAAATCCGAAAAATAAAATGATGGATGTAAATATAATTGGCTTGCCGGATTCTGTAAGCGCGAGTTGAATAGACTCTCTTATGCCAATGTTCTCTCTTCTTTTTCTCAAGTAGCGGCCTATGTAGTGAATGGTATCATCAACTCCAATCCCTATAACCACGCAAGCAACCATTACAGTGCCGAATTCCAGATTAATTCCAAGAAACCCCATTAAACCACCGGCTGCAAGGACTGGCAGTAGATTTGGGATCATGCTCAAGGCTCCGAATTTTAAAGACCTGAAGATTAAGACCATCATGAAGAAAATTAACAGGAATGCCAGGGAAAAAGAGGAAATCTGGCTATCGAGAATATACTCGTCTATATTGTTAAACAAAATAACCAGACCCGTGGGGTTTACGTGTAGATCGGGAAATTCTTCTTCAAGGAATACTTTAACTTTTTTCATTAATGCTTTGTTTTTAGAAGTATCCATGATTGGAATTCTGACACTTAGCCTTGCGTGGCGATATATAAAATCTATCATGTCTGACAGATCCTCGTCAGGGGAGGCGAAAGAATAAAGCAGGAGGTATTGTGCAGTCTCTTCTCTTGAGTCTGGGATTTTGTAATAGGCTTTATCATCATTATGCATTACCTGGTTCATTTTCTTTAGATAATCAAGCATGGAAATGACCCGGCCAAATTCTGGTATGGTCTGGAGATAGTTTTGGAATTTTTCAAGTTTCCGTAAAAACTCTGGATTTTTCACACCGCCCTCTGCTCCTGCGTCTATTACAAACTCCGCATTGAGTGTCCCTTCGAGCTGAGAATCAATGTATTCCGTATCAATTTTTACGGTTGTGTTGTCTTTAAAATAGTTCATGGCGTTTGCATCTACTTTTACCTGAAGCACAAAGTAGACAAGCAGCAGAGTTAAAATCCCACAAGTTAAAAGTATTTTTTTATTCTGTTCCGGTGTAAATTTGGCAATCTTTATAAAAAAATTGAAAAAGATGTTTTCCTGCGTAACTTTTTTTGCTTTGAGATCTTGAGGTTTCATATAAGAGAGGAGCGCCGGCAAAAAAGTTATCGATAAAATAAAAGCGGCGAAAACTCCAAAGGCTGACTGCATTCCTAACTCTCTCAGGGGGACTATGCGGCTGGTTGTAAACGCAAGGAAGCTGATGCTGGTTGTGATGGAAGTAAAAAAACAGGGTGAAAAGAGATTAATGATAGTGTTTTCAGCGGCTTTCGTGCTTGTCCTCCCCATATTTATCTCATGGTAATAATCCACAAGAATATGAACAGCATCGGCAATGCCAATAGCAAGAATAATAACAGGGACTATACCATTTAAAATGTTAAGTTCATGATTCATTAAAGCTGTAAAGCCATACACCAGAATAACCGTGGCGACAATTACAATAACAGGAAGGAGAACTCCGGTAAGCGAACGGAAAGAATATAAAAGAACCAGGGCAATTATTACTAATACAAGAGGGATCAGGAAGCTACGATCCTTTTCAAAAGTGCTTAAGAAACTCTCATCAAGAGCAGGACCTCCGGCGTAATAAAAATTAAACCTTTCTCTCTTTGGAAAGTTCTTTAGAAAGGCCTGTATCTTTCTGGATAATTCAATCTTGTGTGTTATTGACCCCTCAACGTGCGTGATTCTCGCGTAAATCAAAGAAAAGCTGCCATCATCTGTTATAAGAAATCCATTAATCAGCGGTTCGTTGAGGGCAGTTTTTTCTTTTGTCTTATATTTTTCAGGGGTGAGCTCAAATCCATCAAAAAGTTTTTGAACTGTTAAGACATCTTCCGTGGCAGTGATGATTTCCACTTTTGAAAGAGACTGCACCTTTGAAATATGATCGAGGTCTCTTAAAAATTCTGTTATCTGATAAATAGCCTCAATGCTTTCCCGCTTAAAAATGGAGCTTTTATTTTTATTTTCGATCCCGATAACAAGAAATTCATCGTCTCCAAATAGCTTCAGCAGGTTGTTATAATCCAGCAAAGTCTTGTCATTCTCTAAAAACCACATTTCATTGGAATTGTTAAATACCAGATCTTTGGAAATATGCCATGCGTAACCTATTGAGACCACTGAAAGGATGATAACAAGAAGACGAAATCGGATAATGACGGATGCAAATGAATTTAAAATTTTAGTTAGGGACATGATAGGGAAGGATCAATAGCAAGTTATATGTTATTTTTTTGATAGTCATGATACTTCCGCAAGTGAACGGAAACAATGAAAAATTTTTAATACGTTAACTATTTAGAAAATTGATTAAATCGGGAATGACGTTCAGGCAGAGAAATTCCAGCACTTTAGTGGTTTAGGGCTTTGATCATAGGTTTTTGGTAAAAGTGTTTTAGCGAGTGCATTCCCGGTAGCTTGCTGCGGGGAGATTCAATAGATTCCTGCTCCTTTATTGCCGTCCTCGAATCTTTCATACCACATTCGGCTTTTTATGCCATCCTCGGCTTTTTTATGTCATCCTCGCGAAGGCGGGGATCCAAGCTGTAATCTTATTGCTTTTTCGTAGTAAAAAACCCCATGCTTCTACAGCGGGTATCGAGGCTTGTTTCTACATGAAAAAGCTTTAACAAAAAGCGTCAAAAAAAAATGATTTATGATGCATTTTTTTCTTGACATTTTAGATTTTATATATCAATATGCTGAAAACTTAGTATAATTGTTTGTATATCAATCTTAACAACATATATTTAACTATATTTAATACTTAATTATAGTAAAATTACTTTTTCATTGCTGCTTGATGAAAGAAAAAGGTATTTGCAATTTTAGACATATAGAATATTAGGGGATTTACGATTAAGCGGAAATCATAAAGCTCGAGTTAAATTCTTTTAGTTAATTAATTCGGTTTTTTTCCGTTAAGTATAACAGGAGGAAACAAAATGAAAAGTCCCTATTATTATTATTGGAGTTATTGGAATAAAAATAAAAAATAGGTAAAGGAAAGCCTATTTTTTTACTCTTTCAATATATTCCTCAGTTGCTGTGTTAACCCGCACTTTTTCATCTGCTTCGATGAACTGCGGAACAGTAACAACCAATCCTGTTTCAAGGGTGGCAGGTTTTCCTGAACCTGATGCGGTTGCCCCTTTCAGCGGCGGTGCAGTTTCGACAACTTTCATATCCACTGTTTCAGGCATTTCCAGACCAAGAGGATTCCCTTCGTGAAACTCAACAAAAACTTTAATATTTGGGAGAAGAAACTTTGTCATTCCTTCCAGAATCTTTTCATTTAAATGGATCTGTTCATAGTTATTGGTATTCATGAAGCAGTAGCCTGACGCATCGTTATAAAGATATTCCATTTCCACCTGCTCCAGTACAGTTTTTTCGACCCTTTCATCTGATCGTAACCTGACTTCTGTTTGCGTTCCATCTTTGATATTACGAAGCTTTACCTGCATATAAGCCGGGCCTTTGCCAGGTTTTATGTGGTCAGCAGTCATGATCCGGTATAATGTTTTGTTGTATTTGATGACGTGTCCGACTCGAACCGCATTTCCATTAATATAATTAACCATAAAAATTTTCTCCTTTTGATTTGACAGGTTAATCTGTGAAGCAGTAACATCTCAAAAAGTTTAGGCGTTGTTTAGTTTTTGTCTTTTACAGCGCCTTATGCAGAGTTGAGGAGATCACCCTTCCTGTCATTCCCGAGTGTTCCTATCGGGAATGACAAACATAGCGAGCCTAGCTTACCCCGACTTATTGAGAACTTACCAAAACGTTGCTAAAAAAACAACGCTTCGCAGATTAGTAGTATGAAGATCACGAAGGTATCATTTTTATTATTTCTTTTCTTCGTGGTTAAAATTATTTTTGGTTGTGACTTCGCATCACTTTGCAATAAGTGGTTACATTTTTTTATGAATTAAAGTAAAGGCAAGATTTCTTTAATCATAGCAAAAAGTTCTTTCAAGTCTTGCATTTGAAGATCGCCCATATGAGCGATTCTAAAAGTTTCGTTTTTAATTTTTCCATAACCATTATCAAAAGCTATCCCTCTTTTCCCGAGCTCTTTTTTAAGCTTTGCCAGATCACTGTTTCTGGTATTCCTTCCAGAAGTCAGTGTAATGGACTCAAATCCTTTCTTAGGAAAAAGCTCAAATCCCCTGGATAATATCCAGCTTCTTGTAAACTCTGCCATTTCTTTATGTCGGGCAAATCTTTTTTCCAACCCTTCGGCAAATATGCTATTTAGCTGAGTGTCCATGGCGAATATCTGACTTATGCACGGAGTAGAAGGGGTATTGTTTTTTGCGTCATTTTTATCAAATTCAAGAAAATCAAAATAATATCCTCTGTCAACAGAATTTTTCGCTTTATCCAGTGCTTTTTGCGAGGCAGTAAATACTGCCAGACCGGGAGGAAGCGCAAAGGCTTTTTGAACTCCGGCAATACAGCAGTCAAGATTGAGTTGATCGACGTCAATTTTTATCGCAGACATGGAACTGACAGTGTCCACGATAAACGAAACATCAGGATATTTTTTCATAACCTCTGCTATTTCTTCTAACGGAGACATGACTCCTGTAGAGGTTTCATTATGAATTACTGTCATTGCGTCATACTCACCTGTTTTTAGGGCATCATCAACCATCTCCGGAGTAACAGGGTTACCCCAGTCTGTTTTAAATTCGTCTGCTTCTCTACCGCATCGTTTTGTTACGTCATGCCACTTACTGCTGAATGCGCCATTAACAAAATTAGCGCATTTTTTTTGAACCAAATTTCTGATCGCTCCTTCCATTACACCAAAGGCAGAAGATGTAGAAAGGTAAACGCTCCTATTTGTAAACAGTAATTTCTGAAGTTTGTCTTTTACTCTTTTGTGCAATTCGGCGTATTCTGGCATCCTGTGCCCGATCATCGGTGTAGCCATGGCTTGCAGAACATCTTTCCTGACATGAACCGGACCCGGAATAAAAAGTTTTTTATCCAAATGAATTTTCCTCCATCAATAGATTTGAAAACTACATTGTTATAGCAGATAATACATTGCTTATTATTAAAATTTTTGATGTAAAATTCTTTTTTAACATAATAACTTAGTTTGACGCAATTTAAAAGTACGCGACCCCTGAGGATTGTGAGAAGTGCACCGTACCGTAGTTGAATTGCACGCAAAGGCAGTTTAATGTCTGATAAAAACTTAAAAGTCGGTTTTATACAAACCTCTCCGGTTTTTGGGAAGGTGGAGAAAAACATTGAACAGGCTGTTCGTCAGATTAACAAGATCAATGCAGGTCTCATTGTGTTACCTGAATTATTTAATACCGGATATCAATTTGTTGACAGGAAAGAGGCATTTAATTTTGCAGAAGAAATCCCCGGTGGTGTTACTACTCAAAGGCTTATCTCCGCAGCGCAACCCAGAGATGTCTACATTGTTTCAGGCATTGCTGAAAAGAGCAAAGGGAAATTATTTAATTCAGCGGTTTTTGTGGGCCCAAAAGGTTACATAGGTACTTACAGAAAGTCACACTTGTTCTGGAATGAGAATAATATTTTTGATAAAGGGGATACAGGATATCTGGTTTTTGATATAGGGATCGCAAAGATCGGGATCATGATTTGTTTTGATTGGAGGTTCCCGGAAGTAGCAAGAGTCCTTTCCTTAAAAGGTGCAGACATCCTGTGTCATCCGTCAAACCTGGTACTTCCTCATGCACCAGATAGCATGATAACACGCTGTCTTGAAAACCATGTGTTTGCTATAACAGCCGACAGAGTAGGGATTGAAAGTAGAAAAAAGGGAGAGACTCTTAAATTTATTGGCAAAAGCCAGGTAGTCACTCCGTCAGGAGAGGTTTTGCGCAGAGGGTCTGAAGAGAATGAAGAGGAATGGGTTGCTGATGTTAACCCTCAGGAAGCACGAGACAAAAAGATAAACTCGCATAATGACTTAATAAAAGACAGGAGGGTTGATTTGATAGATGAAATGCTATGAGTAGTAACTCACCCACATACTACAAAATTGACTTCACTTAATGAGTTTACTATAATCCTCTAATTTAAAAGCGGGCAAATGATTGAAGCTCCCTGCGGCAAGCCGCAGGGAATCTTCAGTGTAGAGTATAATTTTTTCAAGTTCGCTCTCTAACCCCGCCGCAAGCAGCGGGGAATGCATTCGCTAAACACTTTCAGGCCGGCGTAGCTCAGCGGTAGAGCAGCTCATTCGTAATGAGCAGGTCGATGGTTCAATCCCATTCGCCGGCTTTTTAATTGCTTGCAACGAAATAATTCGTTTTAGATGATTGTAATGGTAATCCCCGCCGTAAGCAGCGGAAAGGCGCTCGCTAATCACTTTCTTTATACATTTCTCATTCCCAATGTTCTTTTTTTATGCGCATCCCTCTCGCAAGATTTGATGCTTCTTTTAAAGATTCGTTTACGTTATTGAGACGTTCTATTAGCAATTCTATAAGATAATTTTTTATTTTATCTTTTAATTCATGGTTAATTTTTTGGAAAAAATCATTGTCCATTTTTATCACCAAAACATCTTCACTTGCTACAACGTCACTGGAGCGGGGTTTATTTGATAAAAAAGACATTTCTCCAAATATCGCACCTGGCATCAGGGTAGCTATTGATCTTCTGTATCCGTTTTTTTCTATTGATACAGTTCCATTAATCAGTACGTATAAAGGGTAAGCAGCTTTTAATTTTTCTCCCTGTTTTATTATTAAATCGCCTTTTTTAAAATTGAGAAGTGAGTGGTTAAGCTCAGCAAGTATTTTTTTCTCTTCCTCTGAGAAACTATTGCACATTGGTATATTATTAATTACTTCATTTAGCAACATTCTAATTTCCTCCTACCCTATAAAGAAATAAGTCCACAAATTATATTACAAAATATGTTCTTCTCGCAAATATTAAACCATTCGACGGCGTAAAATCTTTTGTGGTATAATTTTATACATGTTGATCTCAATTTGGAGATCAACAAAACTCAGATTATTGGTAAGGTAATTTATGTCTGATAAAGCATCTAAAATACAAGAACTACGCAGCGCTTTTGATGCCTATAACGTAAATAGAGTTTACCTGGCCACTCTCAATTTTTCTGAAAATGAAGAAAATTTTTTTCGAGCTGTTCCCGTCCTTCTACACTACGCGGTTGATGTCTTAGGTTGCCCGTCAACAGCCCCTCACGGTATCTGTTCCTTTAACCCTCAAAGTTTGCATTTGGAAGCGTTTAATCACCTGTTTCCCAAATCAAAACAATTAGAAACAAAGAGCGCGAATAATCCTATCCATATGCTATCCCTTATGGGGAGCTTGGGAACGGTAGCTCAAACCGAGAAATCAGATTTTGATTATGTTGCTCTAATTAATAAGAAGAAACTTTCGGATAAAGAATTAACTGAGTTAAATCAAAAGGTTTCCATAATTGAAAAATGGGCAATGGATGAACTGTCTATTGAAGTACATTTTTTTATGCAGGACATTGTTGACTTCAGGGAAAACCGGTTTGGATTAACGGATACGGAAAGCGCGGGATCCGCGGGAGGGAAATTATTAAAAGACGAGTTTTATAGAACAGCTATTATTATCTCGGGTAAAAGACCCCTGTGGTGGATTACTCCAACCGGTATGCCGGAAGAGGAATTTAAAGACTATAAAGAAGAACTGCCTCTTCTGATTGGAGACAAGGCGAATGATTATCTTGATATTGGTCATATTCTCCATATTGAACCCAAGGAATTTTATGGAGCCGCATTGTGGCATATGAGTAAATTTCTCAATTCTCCCTATAAATCATTACTCAAAATGGCCTTGTTAGAATCATACATTTTTAACCCTGAAGATTCTCTTTTATGCGAAAAACTAAAAACTTTAATCCTTGAACCGGGAAAAGATGGGCGCATCCCTGATCCTTACGTTATGATGTGTGAGAGAGTTACAAATGATTTTTTAATGAAGGGAGTTCCGGAAAACGAGATTCGTATCGTGCAGGCGGCGTTTTTACTTAAAACCGGCGTAACCTCTGAAGACCTTAAAGAACTGCTTTCTAATCCTATTACTGATTTAAGTGATAAGCAGAGTGTCATTTCCAGGCTGTTAAAGCAATGGAACTGGAGTGCCAATGATTTGAACTTGTTAAGTGAAAATATTCTGGGCAGGGATAATAAATTTTTCTTATCTGAAAAAGTGAGTGGTTTCTTGCTAAATGCCTATAAACGTGTCTCGGATTGGCTGAAACAGTCAGGAATAAAATCTAATTTGATTTCAGAAGAAGATTTAACAGTTTTAGGAAGAAAACTGTTCACGTTTTTTGATAAAAAACCCGGGAAAATTCCCTTCCTTTTACCAGGACAGACTCCAAAAGAACCCCCAGAATGTATCACCATAGTTTTCGATAAACTGTCCGGAAAAACCCCAAAATGGTGCCTCTTTGATTTTCACCTTTACGGTACGGAAAGCCACGACTTGAGGAATATATCACAACCCGTTGCAACATTCTCATCTCTCACTGAGGTTCTTGTCTGGACGGTTATTAATCGATTTTGGAAACCCGGCAGCAAGGCAATATTCGAAAACAAAAGCTCCCATCTCAAGCAAAAGGATATGGAAAAGGTTATAACAAAACTTTTCGCCTTTTTAACCGATGAT
>CEQE01148298.1_pt1 | contig 15825 bp, 11 predicted proteins | sample 356201 | NCBI WGS metagenome assembly CEQE01 (sample SAMEA2619970, study PRJEB7988) | marine metagenome | biome: marine biome (ENVO:00000447); feature: mesopelagic zone (ENVO:00000213) & marine oxygen minimum zone (ENVO:01000065); material: "saline water (ENVO:00002010), including plankton...
TCGGCAATATTTAATTTTGATAAAATTTTAATTCGGGTAACCAGTCCACTGAGTGACGTATTGGGAGGAGTCATGATGACCTGTAAAACACCGTCAATCCTGATTCGAATGATCACCCTGTTTTCCATGGGTTCTATATGGACATCCGTTGCCCTTTCTTTTATTGATTCCTGCAGGATCATGTTTACCAGTTTTACGATGGGTGCATCTTTGGCATCGGCACTCTCTGGTGATAGATCAACTTCTTCCCTATCATCTTCATCACCGGAAATGACCTTAATTCCCTCTATAACTTCCTGAACTTCTCCTGTCTTCTTTATCTCACCATAGACCTCTTCCAGCGCTTTTTCGAGTGCTGTGGGTCCCGCTACAAGAACTTCAGGATTTAAACCAGTAAGTCGTTTTAACGAATCAATACAGGCAATATCCTCAGGGTCTTCCATAGCAACAACGATGGAGGATTTCGATTTTGATAGAGCCAACACTGCATTCTGTCTGGCAAATTCTTCCGGTACCAAAGATGCCGCTTCCTGTTTCACATTCAGAAGCATCTCTTCATCTGCTTTCTTGTACCCCAACTGCATGGAATACACCGTGACCAAATCATCTTCAGTTATGACACCGTTATTGATAAGGATTAGGCCTAACTTTTCTTTTGTATTTTTTTGCTCCACCAAGGCTTCCTGAAGCTGGCTGTCACTGAGTTTATTTATATGGACCAGTATTTCACCGATCCGTTGAAACTGAGGATTAAATGTAGTGCTCATTATTCAAAACAGTTTGCGGCATCCTCATCTGCCTCGAACGGTGTTCTCGATAATTCTATGTTTACCGGATCTCCCTGAGTGATAACAGGGATTGCTAACGTAGCATTGATGGTTGCTGTATATTGATTATAGGTACAAAAAGAAAAATCACCAATCTCAGATAACCCAGCAAAGGTGCACAATTCTTTCGGTAAATTCGCAATAATTCTTGCGATTCCGTTTTCATCCGTCCGTACTCGAGTATCTGGCCAACCGCAGCCCTCCATATGGTATCCGTACCACTGTCCATCACCTTCTCCCTCATCAGGACCAGGATATGTTGCATCTTCAGCACACAATCCATCAAATCCACAGTCTTCAAATGGTTCACCATCTGTGTAATAACCATCGCCATTCGTATCATAATATTGCTCTCCCGGCTGACATATACCGTCACTCTCACCATAGTCACCTGTTCCATCAATAAGATCAAAACCATAATCATAGCATAAATCACCTTCATCGTATTCACCATTTTCGTTAAGGTCAATATATCCTTCCCCACTATTATATGCTAAATCCCCCTCTCCTGAATCTGGCTCTGAATAATCTGAGTCTTCAGGGCACAGGCCATCAATACCGCAATCATAGAAAGGTTCTGACAGTTCATTATCATAGTGAGGCCAATGCCTGATGTTTCCATCTTCATCAAATGAATCATGGTTATAATTTCCTTCACCACAATCCAAAGTTTCTGATTGCCCATCCGCACCAAAATCCCTCCAGGTAAAGCATCCATCTCCCACACCATAGCCTTCAATACCCACATCCTGAAAAACTTCGAAACCGACCTCAAACCAATTCGTGACACCTATCCCACTAAACGCAACAGGAACATTAATAACTTCATTCCCATAATAATCATACACTCCAACGGACACCATAACCAGAACAGAATCTGTCGGGATTGGCATTGTAAAATCATGGGCAGTTGTGCTGGTTGTAATGGTAACGGAAGCAGCTCCACCATTAATATATGGCAATTCCACAGCACCACCTTCACCATCATTAATGTATGTTCCCACGGAATCTCCATAAACTCCATCACCATCCAGATCGTCTCCCCATGTATATGCAACCACCCTAACTTCATCACCTATTCCATTTGTGGAATAAGTTAAGTCCGTATAAGAAACACCCTGATACTGATTATCCTGAAAATTAGTATTAAAAGTGAGGCTGGTCCCATTGATTGCAACATCCGGAGTTTCGCAAGGAAGCACCTGTTCAATAGACCAATATACATAGGTGGAATCTTCCACAGGATTATAATAGCGGTCATACACAAGTGCCGCACACTGTACACGATATAAACCTCCACCGATTGCTTCAGTGCTAGAGGGATCCCATTCCGCTTCTATATAATATGGAGGTCCTGTAACAATAATGACCGGAACAGCCACCGCTGAAAATTCTACACTGTCACACTCAACAATGGCGGTGATACGAACCGGTCCCGGGGCTGTCCCACTATTCAATGAAACCGAAGCAATCCCGTTATTTGTATATGCAGAAACCGTATCCGTTGGGGCAGCATTTTCCAAATGAGCACCCTCAGGAATATTCGGCCCAAGTATAAACCGTACTTCGGTCGGAATATCAATGAGGATGCCGTCATCATCATACACTTCTGCTGAAATGGTCGTGGACTCAATTCCACCGCCACCGGACACCATAATTTCACCTACCGCGGATGGTGGAATTGTGACATAAGCACAGGTCTCAAAAGTTGTATCTTCAATGGAAATATTAAGTGTATTGGATGAGATCGGTTCCGCAAATCCGGGGTGAGAATAATTCGCTGTGATGTTCGAGATTCCCACCTCATCAGGATTGCCAAGATCCTGAAAATACACTGTATCCACGCCCGTAGAATCGGTCTGGCCAAATGAAGAAATAAATCCCAAGGTTGCATCATACGTCAATTGAGCTTGCTTTACCGGATTGGACAGACCATTTAAAAGACGGGCAACAACAGTAGCTTGTGTTACACCAGCATCCAAATGAATAACATCTGTGTCCGTTGTTAAAAATAAACTGTAGGGCCAGACATCATCCGAATCATATACATTGAACTGAACGGACTGATATTCCTCTCCTCCGTAAATAACTTTCACTGTCACACCTTCAAATGAAGGAGAACCGGGAATATCTACATGAGCAACACCATCATCAGTGAATAATGCCTGTACCTGACCGTTTCCATCTGAAGATTGGTTAAGGAAATCTAAAGATCCTAAATCATCACCATCTTCATCTGTAATAATAAAATTTAATAAAACTCCCGGTACTGCCATCCCACCAGTATCATTAACTGTAGCAATCAAGAGCGTATATGCCTGGTCACCCACTATATCCTCACCCACAATAAAATTATTCTCGTTTTCATCAATAGATACAGGGAGCTGTTCTAATGTTATGGAGTAGTGAGTCGTGATAAAAACCTGTACGGAATCGACAATTTCCGGTTCCAGACCCGGATGAGCATACCTGCAATGAATACTTGCCATTCCCACATCAGATTGGTCCCCCTGGTCACGAAAATTAGTCGATATATTACCGGTAGAATCCGTCACTATTTCCGGTACGATAAATCCTTTATCAGATAAAAGATGGAGAGTCACGCCGGTCACGGGGTAATTCAAACTATTCAAAAGTTCTCCGGTTATATTTGCTACAGTTTGCCCATTATCCAAAGTAATTTCATCTACATCTGTATTCAAACTTAATTGATAGGGCCAAACAGAAGACTCATCATAAACGCTGAAGTTTACAGACATATTTTCGCCTGTTGCATCTCCAATGAATACAGTGACAGTCACTCCTTCAAAGTCCTGTGTCCCCGATTGATCCTGGTAAGCAGTTTCGTTATCTAAAAAGTAAGCATAGACTTTTCCTGATCCATTGGTTGTGAAACTGTTTGTTTGAAAACTTCCTACATCATTATTTTCCAATACATTTGCCGTGAATATCAGTGTTTGCCCCTCCACTGGATTACCCGAAAGATCGGTGACCGTCGCAATGATCCGTGTTCGAGCATTATCTCCGGAAACATCTTCTCCCACTAACACCGGATTTCCATTTTCATTCATGGAAACAGAATACTTTTCCAATGCAAGGGAATAATTAGTAACGATAGAAATATATTCTGTCCCTATGACCGTGGAGTCAAATCCTGGGTGAGTAAAGCTTCCTGTGATGGTTGCCAATCCAACATCTGATGGTTCCCCTAAATCCTGAAAGTTCAGACTATAATCACCGTTGGAGTCGGTGGTTACCTGAGAGTTAATGTATCCCCTGTCCGCTGAAAAAGACACGGTTACAGTACTCACAGCCGTATTCAGCCCATTCAATAATCTTCCCGAAATCACTGCTTCCGTTTGACCATTATCCAGAGTAATCTCATCTACATTTGTATTTAAACTTAATTGATAGGGCCAAACATCTGACGCATCATACACACTAAATGTAACAGATTCACTTTCACCAGTTTCATCCCCAATGAATGCGGTCACCAAGACTCCTTCAAAATCCTCCGTACCGGATTGATCCTGATGTGAAGTTCCGTTATCTAAAAAGTAAGCAAATACTTTTCCCTGGTTATTGGTTGAATACATCTCCGCATCAAAAGAACCTACATCCTGGTCTCCCAAAACTTCAGCATTAAAATAAATGGTTTGTCCTGGGATAAAATTCCCCGCCTGATCCGTCACAGTTGCAACAATCCGTGTTTGAGCATTGTCACCCGCTACATCTTCTCCAACAACCACAGAATTTCCATCATCGTTTAAGGAAACGGAATAGCTTGTTAACGCCAGGGAATAATTAGTAACAATGGCAACCTGTGCTGTTTTGGTAATTGTCGAGTCAAATCCTGGATGAGTGAAGCTTCCTGTGATGGAAGCCAGTCCCACATCTGAGGGCTGTCCTAAATCCGTAAAAACCAAGCTGAAATCCCCCATTGCATCCGTCGTATCCTGGGAATTTATGTGTCCTCTGTCAGTGGAAAATGACAGTGTCACACTGCCCACATAATAATTTAATCCATTTAATAATTTCCCTGCAATAGTTGCATAGGTTTGCCCATTATCCAATATAATTTCAGTCGTACTTGAATTCAGGGTCAATTGATAGGGCCATACATCAGATTCTGAATATACGCTGAACTGAACAGACTCTCCCTCTCCGGTCTCATCTCCAATAAATGCTGTAACGGTGACACCTTCAAAATCTTCGGTCCCGGACTGGTCCTCATATGCATTCCCATTATCTAAAAAGTAAGCCTTAGCTTTTCCCTCACTATCGGTCGTATAAGACTCTGCATCAAAGGTACCCACATCTGTCCCGCCCGTTCCTTCTGCATTAAATAAAATGGACTGTCCTACAACCACATTTCCCGCTTGATCAGTTATTGTAGCTACAATCCTTGTACGTGAATTATCTTCTGCCACATCTTCTCCAACAAGAACAGGATTTCCGCTTTCATTTAATGAAACTGGATACGAATCCAATGTCATATTATAATTCGTGACGATTGAAATATATTCCGTTTCTTCAATATTGGAAACAAATCCAGGGTGGTTAAAACTTCCCGTTATGCTTGCCAATCCCACATCTGAGGGCTCACCCAAATCACGAAATATTAAAGTGTAATCTCCATTAGAATCCGTTGTTACCTGAGAAACAAGATAACCACGGTCCGCGGAAAAAGATATAATAACATTGGAAACAGGCTGGGATAAACCGTTGAGTAATCTTCCATTGAGTGTTGCAAAGGTTGCACCATTGTCCAATATGATTTCATTTAGATCCGTATTTAAACTTAACTGGTAGGGCCAGACAGACTCAGTAAATACACTGAACTGAACTGAATTATTTTCTCCGGTAAGGTCCCCGATAAAAGCTGTACAGGTCACACCCTCAAAATCCTCAGTTACTCCTAAATCCTGATACACAGTTTCGTCGTCATCAAAATAAGCAAAAACCTGTCCCTGTGAGTTGGTTACATTTGTATTGGTTGTAATGATTCCTGCATTGTTTCCCTGAGCCTCCGCAGAAAGAATGATTTGTTCACCCTGTACGGGATTCCCGGAATTATCTGTGATGGTGGCAATTAACCGAGAACTGGCCTGGTCTCCCACAATATCTTCACCAACAATGATCCAATTCCCTAAGCTATCCTGAGAAACAGGATATTGAGACAGGGTGATATTATAATTCGTTCCAATCAATACCTGCGTTGAATCTGACTGTGTTCCATTTAGTCCTTCATGGGAATAATTTGCAGTAATTATCGCCAGGCCCAACTCATTATTATGGTTAAATTCAACTGTACTCCTGCCCAAATTGTCTGTAAGAATAGTATATACTTTTTGTTGAGCATCACCAAATGAACCCACATTTGTGCTTAGGTCAACATATACAGACGTTACCGGATTACTCAATTTATTATAAACATAGATAGTTAAGGTAGATGATTGAGGAGAGGAAGTTTTAAAAATCTGATTTATACTTGATGAAATTGCGATAGAATAGGGCCAGACCACTGTATCTGGATAAACATCAATAAGTGACTGTGCAAACACGTCTATATTTTGAGAATATTCTGCTCTTAGGAGCGCTTTGGATTCACCAAAAGCTGCCGCATCTCCAGGGTCCTTGAACAGGACGGTTACGGTTCCATTTTCATCTGTATATCCTGACTGGGGATCCATCTGTCCATAGGGAGAATTTTCTTTTTTTGAAGAAAAAGATATTAAGGCTTCCTCAATTGCGTGTTCATCATTATCCTTCAATATCGCTGAAACACGGGTAGTAACAACATCACCTAAGATATCCTCACCCACATTTTCACCGGAAAGATCATTTCCTGCTACAGGTTGAGTCGTCATGGTCATCGTATAATTGGAAGATGTATCCTCCGTGGGTGTTCTTTCATCACAGCTTAATTGTAAAACTGCAATGACAGTGAGGAAAATGATTGGAACAATTTTTAAAATTTTCATTATTTACTCCTTGGATTTATCTTCTTTGGTCTGGTCTTCATCCCCTTTAAAATATATTGAATTTTCAATTTCAATCATCTCTTCACCTTTGGGAATCCCGCTGATATTATCCACCACAACTGATGGGGTTATTTGAATGATCAGATCGGTTTTTTTGTCCACAATATCGATACTGGTGAACAGTTTTTTTCCTATCCACGGAATTTTATGAAGAAGAGGCACTTTATAAACGGTATTTTTTTTATCCTTACTGATTAACCCTCCCAGTATGATGGTCTCCCCATCCCGCACACGGATTGTTGTGGATGATGACCTACTTTTTACCCGGGGAATATTTCTATTGGGCCCAATAAATTCAAAAATGGAAGCAACCTCCGGTTCTACACGAACGGTGATGTCACCGTCAGTATTCACTGTTGGTAAAACCGTCAGCTTTATTCCAACTTCCTCCCGCTGAACCTGAACCTGACCCCCGACACCACCTGAGCTTAGAATATAGGGCACAATGTCTACCATTTTTATTGTTGCTTCCCTGCCGTTTAATGTGACCAATTTTGAGTCAGCTAAAATGTCTGCTTTATTATCTTTCAAAAGCATATCCAGTGTGATATCCAGTGCTGTCATCTGCCGGCTGAGTCGTGGACCCCCATCACTGGCACCGAGCCGTTCAAAATACATCTGAGTTGGTTTCTGACCAGCAGGCATAGGAGAAAACTGTTCGGAGACAGTTCCATCACCGGCTTCAGTTTGGGTAATCCCCGGGACCAAACTTCCTGCTCCGGCAAAAGGCGGAGACGCATTCTCTGCAAGTATCGTTGTATATTTAGCTAATTTAGACCAATCAATTCCAAGTTTTTCATCCTGGTCAAGGGACACTTCAATGAGCCGTGTTTCCAAAAGGATCTGGATGGCAGGAACATCAATTTTCTTGATGACCTCTTCTATCTCTGCAATTTTCTTTGGTGATGCATTCACCAGAAGTTTATTTCCGGACACATCTACCTGAATCTGCTTCGTCAAATCCTGTAAAAGTGTCTTTACTTCTGATGCATCCGAATATTTTAAGTCAATCACATGTGCTGTAATCCCCACTTCTTTTTCCAGTTTTTTAGGTTCGGCTATTAAAAATGAATTCCCCACAATTTCATAACTCAAGCCTACAGACCGAACCACAAGGTTTATCGCCTGTTCAATGGGAACATCATCCAAGTGGATGGAAATTTTATCCTGCCGGTTCACATTGGGATCCGTAACTATATTGTAGCCGCTTTCTTTAGCTAGGATTGAAAGGATTCCGGGCAAAAATGCATCTTCTGCATGAACGGAAACCAGAGTAGGGGTTTTTTCCTCCTTGGCAGAGATCGTTTTGGCATCCTGTGCCGATAATAATGGGATTAATAATAAACAGCTGATCGTAAATTGTTTCATTTATCACCTAATTTCATTTGTTGGTCATTCAGAGAAGTTGTTTCAACATCATAAAATTTATCCTGTCCCTGTTTCTCAACGGTTATTCCAAATTTTCCAATATTTTTTACCCTTCCACCAACAAGGGAATCCCCCTCCACCACAGTAAAGTTTTGTCCCTTGTAATAAATGCCGGCATATTTTATTTTGCCGTTAATGACATGGGTTACTTTAATCTTTGATGTGCGCTTTCCACTGATACGTTTTCCGCTGGCATCGGTTAAATAGACAACATTTGTGAGTCTCATGGGTTCCTTCTCGAGTGAAAACTCATAACCTAATCGATATTTCAGTCTATCCTCAAGGAATCCTATTACATTCTCCAGTTCTTGATCCGTGCCAATGTTTGTATTTTGTGCACGCATTACTGCGTTTTGCCATTTCTTTCGAACAGGGTGTAATTTCAGACTGGCAAATAAAACTGATAACAATGCCAGAACTATAACGATGACCCAAACAGTATTTGAACGGTCATTCATGAGATAATTTTTACCTTTGATTTAATCAGGGTCAGAGTTGAAATATGTAAATCAATTTCCTGTTGCATTAACTCGTTTTCTTCCACCCGGTTTTTTATACGCTCAATTCCATTTTTAATGGATAATTCATTTATCACAATGAGCCGTGGAGATTTTTCCATTTCTGCTAGAAATTTTCCTAAATTTTCAAAACTGCATTTTACTGTCATTTCATAAGGTGAACTGTAATAATTATCCACTTTTTCTCGTGGTCTTGGTTTAATTTTTTTAATGATAATATCATAATTAGTCATCATGTCCGTTAGCGATTTTAAAAATGGGAGTGAGGAATCATCTACCAGAGAATCTGCAACTGACAAAGCTAAATTTTCAGAGAACAATGTGTACACCTGATCCAGCTTTTCCGCCAATATTTTAGCGCTGATATACTGTTCATTCAATTCGGTTTGTTTTAATTCCAATTGCTTCAGAGACAACGGTTTATCACCAATAAAAAATTTAATACTAACCCAAAAAGTGAGCGTCAGAAATATAGTTAGCCCGAACAGAAGGGAATTACGATTCATTGTTAGGATTCTCCTCCTGGAGATACCATTATCGGGTCTTTTACTCCCTGACGATAATATAACACTTTTTCTGGTTCTACCTCATCTTCTGATACTATCTCTTCATCTGGTTGAGATTTTTTCGTTGATTGCGCAGCAAATTTAATAGTTTGAATCTGTTTTGAAATGGGTGAAATGGTCGCCAACGGCGCTTCCAGCTCGAATGCCACAATATCCTGTCCTCTCACATTTATTAATGCATGATGCATAAGTCTTAAACGTGTAAAATGACTTGAGAATTCATCATTTGATTTCAATACATGAATAAAACGTTCCACCTGTTCAAAATCTTTTTGACCACGGTAGGTTGTGGCAATTCCTTTAATTAAGAGTTTGTTTTTTTTATACTGTAATTCGGTCAATGACATATCCTCAGGAGTCATCTTCCCTATTTTTTCGAGATTTTCAGCCCAAAGAAACCTATTGTTTTCCAAATTTGCCAATGTCATTATATCCTGTTTTGAGAGGTTTTTTCCCTTTTCACGTAATAAACTGATCTCTTCTTTTATTTGGTCAATTTCCATATTTTTCTGATGGATAAGACTATTATAATTAAAGCCTATGAACCAGCCCAAACCATTCGCTCCTAAAAGTAAGCTCACCATTAATCCAAATAAAACCCATCGGATTCGTTCTTTATTTCTTAGGGTTAAGGATTCAGAGGACTCTCTCTTATTCAGGTTGATAAGAATCAGTTTTTTCATGATTCGTTGCACCCTCTAATTGCGAGTCCTGATGCAATGGTATATTGAGACGGGTCTCCTTCTACCACTTCATCTTTCATGTCCATTCCAGAAAACGGGTTGAAAACCACTGTGTCCAATTGCAGTCGTTCCTGAATTAAAGCATCCAATCCTAAAATGGAGCTCCCTCCTCCCGACACGTAAATTCCCGTAAAATGACTTTGATTTGAGGATTTGGCATAAAATCGTAGAGTACGTCGGACATCTTCAATAAAATTTTCTAAGGCGGAGCGGTCTGTGATAGCGATAATTCCTTTGTCTTCTTCAGGCTTTTTAAACGCCTCCACTCCCGATGAAAACAATTCACTTTGTGCTGTTAAATAATCGAGGGACCTACGTGTAGAAATATCCTTCACCATCTCATGGATACCAATAGGGAGATCCCTGGTAAAAAACATATCCTGGTTTCCCCATACAATTAATGAAGAGGTGACAGCTCCGATATCCAATAACACAACCACACCTTCCTCAGGTAAACTGTGAGTTGCCAGAAATGAATTCATGACAGCTACAGGATCCACATCCACGATCCAGGGTTTCATTCCGGATTCTTCCAACATACTTAAATGATTGTTCAAAACCCGTTTGGTACAGGCAATGAGTGCAACATCAATTTTATCCACTTCATTTCTGTTAGGACCCAATATCTGGTAATCAATCACTGCATCGGTACCATCCATGGGGATATGTTTTCTTGCTTCAAAATTCATGGATGAATCCAACTCATCTGTTACCATGTCCATGGTAGTGATCTGTTTTATTGACGCGTTTGTTCCGCTGATTCCTGTGATCAGATTTTTTATCCGTTTTGGTTTTATTCCATTTTGACGGAGTAATTCTTTTATGGCAATCACCCTGATTGGTAAATCAATTTTTTCAGGATCATAGGGTCGGCTTTGATCAGGAATGACCCGTTGGGCGGTTTTTACAACCTTAAACCCTGTCTTACTTTTTTCGAGAGCTACCAGTTTCACTACCTGTCGGCCTATATCAAGTCCTATATACAAAAATTGCCTACCTCCTGTTAATTAAGAATAATTGTAAAAAGCAAATTTGTCATCCCTGACCTGAATAGTCTGATGGCACTTCGATAGTGGTGGGGGAAGTTAATAGATTTTGTAGAAAAATCCACTGTTTCCGGATTCTTTACTAAGCAAGGGATAATAGTATCAGAACTCCTCTGTATGCGCATCGGATTGTCAGAAATACTCAGAGTGGTATTTTTTATACGAATCTCATCCATCACTCACCCGTAACCAAGCCATAAGATTTCAGCCTCAGCACAATAGCACCGTCCACTGTACTTTGGTCGGGGTAATAGGGTGGCGGCTCATCGATCAAGTTATAGTCATAATTATAGTTCTTGTCGTATCCAATGTCTTCAGAAGTATAGCAGTCTCCACCCGGAATAGGATTTGAACAAGGAGCATTCCTTTTCATGTATCCTCTTTCCTGCTGAACAATGGATCCCCAAAGATGCACAAAACCTCTGTAATCAATATTATTAGTATAATTCCCCCCGGAAGTTTCTGGTAAAACCGGATTTCGATGTCCGCCTCTTCCATCACCTAAAGAGAACCAGGGCTGGCTTGCATTAGGAACTGCACAGGATGGGCATTGGGCAGACTGCACCGAATTCTGCCAGTAGTGTGAAATAAATGCTCCATGGAGCGCCATTACTGCACCATTGATAACGACATTTATACCTTGATATCTGTTTCTTGCCCCATTTTCTCTTGTATTAGCAATAATAACATTACCTCCTGCGACCAGGCCTAGTACATTATTTGTACCACCATCATCAGGATGGATCACTGCTCCGTTTGAATAAGAATCTTCATACCTGAGATCACCAATAATCCATATATTTCCCCATATTTGCTCATATATGGGTGAACCAGGAGTACTATCATGTCGGCGATATTCAACGGAATCATCGGTAACAACCGTGTATTGACCGTTGATGGTACCATGAACCAATGCGGGACCACCCTTAACATAGATGACTTCGGGACCTGTGTAAGAATAAAAGGTTCGGTCAGAATATACATAAGACTTATCGGTTTCCTCTTCCTTACAACCTACAGGATCATAGCGGTCATCACAGAGCCAGTAGCGATAATCAAAATGGTGAAAACCCCTGGCACTGCACTTCTGTTGACCATCATTTTCATGGTTATGACCAAATTCAAATGCATTAAAGGGAACGTTTACATTTGGTTCACCTGCATCTCCAAATCCTCTCAAAGTCACTTCCTCATCATTAATAAAACCGATGTCTGAGGTAGATTGATACGTAATAGGATAATCAGTATTGATTTGAAAAATCCATGAACCAAAAGTCTGAGTGGTTGATAAAAGCTCAAACGAAACGATTTTATTACTTTCTTGTGATTCAACCTCAATTTGGTCTCCTTCGCTAAAATTAGCTAACAACGAACTTACACTATTGCCATCAATGTCCCTGCCACTGATCCATAACTGTAAAGCATTGTCATAGTGCTCCCCATCCACCCAAGCATCTGTAAGATATTCTTCATCTTCATCAAAGCGGACTAACCTTAGGGAACTGGTCTCAACTGGAGGAAAACCAGGAGGACCATCATCAAAATCATATAAAAAATCAATCTCAGGGGGTGCGGCAGCTACCGGAGGAATGAGATACCACCATTGGGTGGCATAATACCCTCCTGTTTCTTCAAATTCTATCTCTGTCATGATGAGTGTGTCCTTCCTGTTCTGAACGAAAGTGATCAAATCATCAGCAGTAAAGGTTCGTTTGGCATTGGCTCTCAAAATATCCGCTGAATTATCCGGCGGATATACGATTGTACTCACAGTATCAATGATGGATTCTCCATCATCATCCACCATATCATCCAGGCAGGATGTGTCACCCTCATAAGAAATGGGTTCGGTTACCGATAAACTCCCTAAGAATTCAGGACACCCGTAATTGCTGAAGGTTACAGTAGGACTGTTGGAGTGCACCCGCCCTTCCAAAACATCGGAATTTCCAAAACTCACATACGCTCCAGCATTTGGCCCAAAGGGCTCCTCATCATTGGTAAAATACATGAATTCTTCAAATCCAATAGGTGTCATTATGAGTGAGGCGGTCCGTTCCACTGTCACATCTTTTCCATTGGGAGTTTCGTAGGACACTTCTCCTGTACTAAACCCATAAAATTCTTTACGTGTTGAAGCCTCTGCATATTGAGTCCCGCAAAGGACATTTTTATATTTACCCATGGAATTACCTTGAGTGTCTTCACCAAAATTCACACCCGTTTCTCCAACCAGCGTTGTGTCCGCTCCTGCCAGATAGGGTAAATAATCGGCTGCCTCTTTGTTCAATCCTGCTTCAGCAATGTATTGAGCCGTAATCTCAGCAAATCGAAACCTCTCCTGGGAATTTATTGATGTACTGGTTCCCAAATAGGCTACCGTTATCAGCAGACTCACAAAGGCAAATATCATGGCTAAAGGGGCAACCGCTCCCGATGAATGTCGGAATTTCATCAGTTGAACTCCTCCAGGTACTGATTGGCAATAAAAATATTTCTTTTAAAGTGAAAATCTTCCTTTTTCACGGTCATATTGGGATTCACTTTTGGTTCCATGGAAAGCACTAAATCTATGTAACGAATTGCTCGCTTTACCTTACTTAATGAAGGTCTATTCGGTGGTTCTGTTTCCTGAAAGGTGGTAAAACCATCCAATGTAACAACATATTGTTCCTTGTCCCGAAGAACACCTTTTGATGGGAAACGCAACCTTCCACCCAACAATGGGTCATTGTTTAGCAGAATTCCTTCTTCCTCGTTTGCCTGAATAATATGGGAGGGTGTGGATTGACTGGCATCCTCCCAAAGTTCAATTTTGGCAAACCCTAATAAACTGCTGAACTGGACTTTCTCCGCTGTTCTGATTCTTTCAGAGATTTCCCTGACGACCGTATTCCCATAGTGACGAATATCCTGCCGAATAATATCCGTTCGGTAAGCGCCCATGATGGTCTGAAAGGTCATGATTATACCAATACCAATGATGCTGATGACCACCACAACGGCACCCATTTCCAAAAGAGTGAATCCAGGATAAAGTTTATTATATTTTTTATACATTATAAACCAGCATGACAGTTTCCAGTATGCGCTCATGTTCTTTTTGTGTAGAGTGGTGAACTGCACCACTCTCAGGAGTATTCATAAAATTTTTCCATTGAACCCAGACTTTTAAATGATACGATTCATAATTTTCGTCATTATATTGGGAATCCTGTTTTTCCATAGTATAAAATAATTTAGCAGTAACTTTTTCATTCGCCTGAGCATCCCCAAACAGATAAATTTCCCTCCCGGAATAATCCCCTAACTTATCGGTTGTACTTAGATTTCCACTGGCGATGCGCCCCTTCCAGTGCTCCATATAGTTGGACAATTCCTCGGTTGCTCTTTCTTTAATTTCCAATGCTCTCAATGCGCTCCGGGCATGAACCACTCCATACATTAGTCCCAAGGAAGTGATGGTAATAATCACCACCGCTAACATAACTTCAATAAAGGTAAACCCTTGAGATGCTTTGATCTTTTTCTTCACAAAACGTTGGACCTAAAAAGTTTTGGATTATCCGCAACGGCTTCTGCTGTCGCCCTATCAATTTCACCTTGGGAAACTAACCGCTGCAGGTCTTGGTCCAGAGTCTGCATCCCCTCCACGCCACCTGACTGCATAAGAGATGCAATCTGGTAAATTCTGTCTTGACGAATAAGATTCCTTATGGCTGTAGTTGCGATCATCACCTCACAAGCGGGGACCCGTCCTTTCCCATCTTTTGTGGGCAATAGTTTTTGCGCTATCACCGCAACCAAACTCTCTGACATCATGGACCGAATCTGGGTCTTTTGTCCTTCAGGATAAATATCAATTATACGGTCAATAGCTTTTACAGCACTGGATGTGTGCAGGGTTGACATGACTAAATGCCCTGTTTCTGCAGCAGTGAGAGAGAGTGATGTTGTTTCTAAATCCCGCATTTCACCCACCAATATAACGTCAGGGTCTTCCCTCAGGGCGGACCTCAAGGCATTGCCAAAACTGTGGGTATTTGCACCTAATTCCCTCTGATTTATTAAACTGTCTTTTGAGCTGTGAAAATATTCAACCGGATCTTCAATTGTTATAATATGACAATTGCGATTTTCATTCACGTGGTCCACCATGGTTGCAAGGGTAGTACTTTTACCTGAACCAGTGGGACCGGTAAGCAAAATGAGACCACGGTTTTTGAGACACAATTCTTGCAGAACGGGTGGAATCCCCAGGTCTTCAAAACTTTTTATCACATCAGGAATCGTTCGAAACACACCGGCTATACCGTTGAGCTGGCTAAAAAAATTAACCCGGAACCTTCCTTTTCCATCCAGTTTAGTGGAAAAATCAATTTCCTTTTCTTTTCTAAACCTTGAGACCTGGTCATCTGACAAAACCTGTGGAAGAATTGATTCCATAGTTTCCTGAGTCATTACATCTAATTTTAAGGGATGCATGGTTCCGTTTATCCTCACCATGGGCGTGGAGCCCACGCTGAGATGCAGATCGGATGCCCCACTCTCCAGGGCATAATTCAGCAATTCATCTATTTTCATTTATTACTCTTCGCCTGGTGATCCGTATCCTGTATATTTCCCGGTTTGACGGTTATACGAAATGGTTTT
>CEQE01126706.1_pt1 | contig 15780 bp, 14 predicted proteins | sample 356201 | NCBI WGS metagenome assembly CEQE01 (sample SAMEA2619970, study PRJEB7988) | marine metagenome | biome: marine biome (ENVO:00000447); feature: mesopelagic zone (ENVO:00000213) & marine oxygen minimum zone (ENVO:01000065); material: "saline water (ENVO:00002010), including plankton...
TGAGATATAGATCTTCGCCCTGTTCGGTGAGGATCAGACCGCGCGCATGGCGGTGGAACAGCGGCACATTGATGCTCTGCTCAAGCGCAGAGATCTGCCGGCTGATCGCCGATTGGCTGAGGTTCAGAGTTTCGCCCGCATGGGTGAAACTGCCCGCCTCGGCGACGGCGTGAAATATTCGAAGCTTATCCCAATCCATTTTTAGTTGTCTTTGTTTGCCACTACTTATGCAGAATCGATGGGACTAACCCAACGAGTTATGCATTTTACGCAATATTGATCGGGATTAATACAGAAAGTTTGTCTACTCGGCCGCCGCTTGTTCGGTGGCTTCCAGCTCAGCGAGATATTTTTCCGCTTCAAGCGCCGCCATGCAGCCGGTACCTGCTGCCGTCACGGCTTGGCGGAATTTATTATCCTGCACATCACCGGCGGCAAAGACGCCCGGAATTTCCGTTGCCGTGCTGTCCGGCTGAGTGATCAGATAGCCTTCTTCATCCATCGCCAATTGGCCAACAAATATATCCGTATTCGGTTTATGACCAATGGCTATAAAGACGCCCTCGAGACTATGTTCGGTAATCTCATCGGTTTTAACGTTTCTGACCTTCATGCCGGTGACCTCCGGCATTGGGCCGTCCTGTTTGCCGAGCACTTCTTCCAAGGTCGAGTCCCACAGCATTTCGATTTTGGGGTTGCTGAGCAGACGCTGTTGCAGCAGTTTCTCGGCGCGCAGCTCGTCGCGGCGGTGGATCAGCTTTACTTTGGTGGCGTGATTGGTGAGATAAATGGCTTCTTCGACCGCCGTATTGCCGCCGCCGACGACCGCGACTTCCTTGCCGCGATAGAAAAAACCGTCGCAGGTCGCACAGGCCGAAACGCCAAAGCCCTGATATTTCTGTTCGCTTTCCATGCCGAGCCATTTCGCTTGCGCGCCGGTGCAGACGATTAAAGCGTCGCAAGTATACACATCACCCGAATCACCGGTCAGCTTGAAGGGCCGCGTTTGCAGATCAGCTTCAACAATCAGGTCGGAGATCATCTCCGTGCCGACGCCTTCAGCCTGGGCCTGCATCTGCTCCATCAGCCAGGGGCCCTGGACAACCTCGGGGAAGCCCGGAAAATTTTCAACGTCGGTGGTGATGGTCATTTGACCACCCGGCTGCATGCCGTGGATGAGCGTTGGCTCCAAACTGGCGCGTGCGGTGTAAATGGCGGCCGTGAGCCCGGCTGCGCCGGAGCCGAGTATCAGGACTTTGTGATGTTGAGTGGACATGCGTCGGGTGATCTCCAAAGAGGGTCGTTGCTCGTTGATTTGAGCCTAACATAGAAAGCCGTGGAGCTTGGCGCAAGGGGGCGTACCAACTGGGTGATCACAAGTTTTAGTGAGGTTCTTGCGAGATGGCATTTCTAACTGAACCGTTCTTGGCGCCATTGTTTAAAAGCGAAAGATTATTTGCCAAAATTGAAATATTATTGCGCGAAGAGGCCGAGAGTCCTACAATGGATCAGTCACAAAAGGTGGCACAAAAGGTGGCACAAAAGGTGGAACCTATGAGCCGCGTCAAGCTCGATAACATCGACCGTAAAATTCTCCGTGAGTTGCGGGATAATGGCCGCATCACCAATGTTGAATTGGCGAAGCGCGTCGGCATCTCGGCGCCGCCGTGTCTGCGGCGGGTCAGAGCGCTCGAAGAAGCCGGACTAATTCGCGGCTACCACGCAGATTTGGAGCCGACCGAGCTCGGCTATAATGTCACCGTCTTTGCCCAGGTCGGTCTGACCAGCCAGGCCGAACCGGATCTGGTTGCCTTTGAAAGTCTGATCAATTCCTGGGCCGAAGTACGCGAGTGCCACATGCTCGCCGGCGAAACCGATTTCTTGTTGAAGGTGGTTGCCGAAGATTGGGAAACCTACCAGGACTTCGTCATGAAAAAACTAACCGCCGCCCCGAATGTCGCGCATGTTAAATCAGCGCTCGCCATCCGCGCCTCAAAACTCGCTCCTGGCGTCCCGGTTGAGTTGGATGAAGGGGATGAGGGCGCGAACGGGTAGGAATCCACTCGATTTAACGAAATCGATAGAAATCCATAAATTATGTGTTTAGCTTAAAAATTATCATATTCAAGTATTTATTTAATAATTAATTGGAAATTAATTATATATTTTTGTTGAATGTGAGATAAATTAGGTATTAATAGAAAGCTCATCCAAATTAAACAAAGGAGAAATTGGAATGAGCGACGACTGTGGAACTGTTGACCAGAGATTATCTGATGCAAGAAGTAAAAGGGACCAAAAGAAAACTGATAGAAATCAGCGCGCGGAGGAAAATAGAAGAAGCAACAATAACAAGATTAAAATGTATGATCCTGTCTTAACAAATTTGAACCAGGAATTGAGAGATCTTAATTTTGAAATAAGAACCCTAAAGGGAGAACAAAATAGATGTAGCGGGCGACGAAATGTTCCGGCTGAAAGAATTAGTTCTGAATAACGTCTATTTCTTCAGAAGTAGTTTTGGCAAAGTTATCGTATTTTCCCATTTAATGATCTGGTTTTTATTAGGTAGGGTTAGTCTCTTGGCCAGTGCGTTGAGTTCTGGTCTGAGTTTGGCACCATTCTTGAGCGCTCGCTTGCCCCAATAATAGGCGGCAGCATAATCTTGCTTTACCTGCCATCCATTTGATAATCGGTGGAAGAGGTCGAATTGTGCTGGTAAATAGTCTCTGTCGGCGATCTCGCTTGTCTGGTTTAGAGCTTCTTGTTTTAGATCTTCGATATGAGCAAGGCCTCTCGTTTTCATTTGAATATCCATTGTTGCGTATCGTCTTTCTCGCGATAAATAATCCAAGACTTTTGCTTTTTTATGACCCTTTTCCGCTGCAAGTGCTAAAAGCTTTCGGGCGATATATTCGTCATGAAGCATGCGCGAATCCCAACCGGTGACGAGGCTGGTGAACTCTCGAGGTATTGTAGATAGATCGTGCCGTAGTTTAAGAACCATTTGGTATTGTGATTCTGCATCCAATTTCTCCCATTCATTTTTTTGGTTGAGAATCTCATTGAACAACTCAATAAAATCCTGCTGACCACCCAAACGCTCAAGTACTTCAATGTTCCTTTTGATATCTTTGGGTTCCAATCTAAACGCTAAGAAGCGAAGGTGGGATCGAATTTCATCCAGACCAACTCTGCCTTCCCTATAATCCTTCTGTGTGTTTATCAATCTAAGCGAATAATTGCGCTCAATTTTCCTTCGCTCTGCTGGCGAAATTGCCGGGTTTGGTTGTGCGGAAGGTAATGGCGGATACAAGATTATAGGGTTTCGAATGAAATATGGCTGCGGCACCAAGCCTTTGATTTCCCAATCCGCCACACGTTTCAATTCTGCTTGGCTCAATTGAGTTTTCAGAGCATCGACGGCTAATTTATTTTTGTAGCCATTTTTTAGAGCGCGACTTCCCCAGTAATAAGCGGCGGCGTGATCTTTCCTGATATATCGTCCTTGCCGAAAACGGTCAAAAAGATCGAATTGGGCTGGCAGAAAATTCTGATCCGCATATTGGGAAATTTCTCTCATCGCCGTTTGGCGGTTAGCAAGAGGAAGCGGTTTCTTTTTTTTGTTGTAATCAAATTGACGCGCGGCCAGCCGATAGCGTTCGAGGCGGGTGTAAGTCATTTTTGCCTCGTCATGCCCCTTTTTTCCGGCCAGCCTCAGCAAGTCATGCGCCAGACGCGCCACGTCTTCATAATAATCGCCCCACCGGAAGGAAGCGAAAATCACTTCACGTGGGATCAAACGGGCCTCTTGAGCCAGTATTTGATACTGGCTGTAAATATAGTCAGCATCAAAGCTCTCAACATCTGCTTTCCAAATAATTGCTTCATTCAGTAAATCTACAAATTCCTTTTGATCCCCCAAACGGTGGAGATCGCTGCGCAATTTAACAAAATCAATCTTTTCGCCGATGGACTCGGACCAAAATAGGTGTTGTTTGACCTCAACAAGTTTAAAATGGCGGTTAACCCGGTTGTAGTTTTGGTTCCAATCGATGCCGAGCAAGTATTTTTTTATCTGCTGCTCAATCTTCTCCCGTTCTTCTTTTGAAGGCGCGGGCGGTTTTTCGGATGATTGGGTTTCCATAACCTGAGACGGCTGGACACAGGCGGTGAGCAGCCCGACCAGAATACAAATTATAATAGAGAACGCGCGCATAAGATCATCCTACACTATTGATCACACGTAGGATATGGCGGGGCCAGAGGTGGTTTTTCCTGATCCGCGCTGAAAAAGTTAATTTGGTGACAGTCACCAATTAACGCTATTTATATTGAACTTTGATGATCTCGTAGGATTTTGAGCCGCCGGGCGTAGTCACCTCGACACTATCGCCCAGAGACTTGCCGATCAGGGCACGGGCGGTCGGTGAGGTGACCGACAGCTTGCCTTTTTCGACCTCGGCTTCGTGGGTACCGACGATCTGAAATTTAGATTCTTCATCCGTGTCTTCGTCGGCCAGTCCAACCGTTGCGCCAAAGCGCACAACATCACCGGACAAGGTTTTCGGATCGATCACTTCGGCCAGACTGATGATGGATTCAAGTTCCAGCACCCGGCCCTCGATAAAACTCTGCTTCTCACGTGCCGCGTGATACTCGGCGTTCTCGGACAGATCGCCGTGTTCGCGGGCAACTTCGATCGCTTTGATCACTTCCTGACGCTCGACAAATTTCAAACGTCTCAATTCTTCTTCCAAGGCCGATAATCCACCGGCCGTCATTGGAACCTTTTCCATAACAACAAACCTTAAAAATAAAAAACATCACAAAAAAATTGCTAAATAACAGCAAAAAAACAGCAAAAAAATTTGGGGCCCGCGATCTATAACCGCAGGGCATCCGAGATTAAATTAATTATGCTGAACCCTTAGCATAGGATTGTAGCGGGGCAACTTCAAGCCCCCTGTCGCCAGAACCTTCTCTGTTGGCGCTTTGCACACCGATGGCGCCGACAGCTGCGGCGGCACCGGTCATGGTCGTGTAGTGGGGGATGTTATTGGTGAGGGCCGAACTCCGAATGGAAAAACTATCGGATATGGCCTGTGCGCCTTCGGTGGTGTTGACGATCAACTGCACTTCGCCGGAGAGGATTGCATCGACGCAATGGGGCCGGCCCTGCAGCACTTTATTGACGTGCTCGACAGCGATACCGTTATCGGCAAAAAATTTTGCCGTGCCGCCGGTGGCGAGTATTTTAAAGCCAAGCTCGTTGAGATCGCGGGCAATCTGGGCAGCCGCTTCCTTGTCACTGTCCTTAACCGAGATAAAGACCGTGCCTTCGGCGGGCAGAATGGTGCCGGCACCCAATTGAGATTTGGCAAAGGCGCTGGGGAAATCTTTATCGATGCCCATCACTTCGCCGGTCGATTTCATCTCAGGACCCAATATAATATCAACGCCTGGGAAACGCGCGAACGGGAAGACCGCTTCTTTCACCGCCGTATGGGACGGCTTTAAGTTTTCGACTAAATTAAAGCCCGCCAATTTCTCACCGGCCATGACGCGCGCTGCGATTTTGGCAATCGGCACGCCGGTCGCCTTGGCAACGAAGGGCACTGTCCGGCTGGCGCGCGGGTTCACTTCCAGAATAAATACCGTGCCGTTCTGAATGGCGAATTGCACATTCATCAAGCCGACCACATTGAGCGCCAAGGCCAGCGCCTCGGTCTGGCGGCGCAATTCCTGGATTATATCATCCGGCAGGGAATAGGGCGGCAACGAACATGCGCTATCGCCGGAGTGAATACCGGCTTCCTCGATATGTTCCATAATGCCTGAGACATAGACATCTTTGCCGTCACAGATGGCATCGACGTCGACCTCAATGGCGTCGCGCAGATACCAGTCGATCAGCACCGGAGAGTCGCCGGAGACAACCACCGCGGTTTTCATATAATGCTGGAGGCGCTCAACATCGTGGACAATTTCCATCGCCCGGCCACCCAAAACATAGCTTGGGCGGATGACCACCGGATAGCCAATTTCCGCGGCGATTTTTTCCGCTTCCTCGGCTGAGCGCGCAATACCGTTGGGTGGTTGCTTGAGGCCCAAGTCTTCCAAAAGCTGCTGAAACCGCTCCCGGTCTTCAGCGAGATCGATGGCATCCGGTGAGGTGCCGAGGATCGGAATTTTGGCGTTTTCCAGTGCGGCTGCCAACTTCAACGGTGTCTGGCCGCCAAATTGCACAATCACGCCATGGACATTGCCGTTGGCTTGCTCGGCCCGGATCAACTCGATCACATCCTCATCCGTGAGCGGCTCAAAATAAAGCCGGTCCGAGGTGTCGTAATCGGTCGAGACGGTTTCCGGATTGCAATTGACCATGATCGATTCGTAACCTGCTTCCCGCATCGCATAAGCCGCATGAACGCAGCAATAATCAAACTCAATGCCCTGGCCGATCCTGTTGGGCCCACCGCCCAAGATAATAACTTTGTCTTTGTCCGATGCATCAACCTCGGTTTCGGGCGCATTCAAACCATCGCCTTCATAGGCCGAATACATATAAGAGGTTTGCGACGGGAACTCGGCGGCGCAAGTATCAACCCGCTTATAGCTCGGCCGCACATCCGCTTTGATACGCGCTGCCGTGACAGCGGCCGCATCAGTATCGGCAAGCTCTGCCAATCTGGCATCAGAGAAACCCATTTTCTTGAGCGCCAATAAGCCGGCTTTGTCTTCCGGCAGACCGTTTTCGCGAACGCTTTCCTCAGTGTCGACGATGGCTTTGATCTGGTCCAGGAACCACGGATCGAATTTAGATGTATCGTGAATATCTTCGAGGCTGACACCGTGGCGCATGGCTTGGGCGACATAAAGAATACGGTTGGGCCGCGGCTTGGTCAGCTCAGCCCGAATGGCATCCCGGTCAGGCGCGCCGTCGATCTCAACTTCATTGAGGCCTGTCAGGTCGATCTCCATTGAGCGCAGGCCTTTTTGCAGGCTCTCGGCAAAGTTCCGGCCAATTGACATCGCTTCGCCGACCGACTTCATTGAGGTTGTCAGCAGGGCTTGGGCTTGCGGGAACTTCTCAAACGTAAAGCGCGGAATTTTAGTCACCACATAATCGATGGTCGGCTCAAAAGCAGCGGGGGTGACACCGGTGATGTCATTGTCCAACTCATCCAGCGTATAGCCGACCGCCAGCTTGGCAGCGATCTTGGCAATCGGGAAGCCGGTCGCTTTGGAGGCCAGGGCCGAGGATCTCGATACGCGCGGGTTCATCTCGATAATCACCAGCCGGCCATCCTTGGGATTGATGGCGAACTGAACGTTGGAACCGCCGGTATCGACGCCGATCTCGCGCAGCACCGCGATCGAGGCGTTTCTCAAAATCTGATACTCTTTGTCGGTCAGTGTGAGAGCGGGCGCAACGGTGATCGAATCACCCGTATGGATGCCCATCGGATCAACGTTCTCAATCGAGCAAATAATAATGCAATTATCGGCATGATCGCGAACGACCTCCATTTCATATTCTTTCCAGCCGATGATCGATTCCTCGACCAGCACGGAATGAACCGGCGAGGCCGCCAGACCGGTTGAAACAATATGATCATATTCAGACCTGTTATAAGCGACGCCACCCCCGGCGCCACCTAGCGTAAAGCTCGGCCGGATGATCATCGGCAAGCCGATATCTTCAAGCGCCATCGCCGCTTCATCCAGATTGATCACCAGCGAAGACTTCGGACTTTCGAGCCCGATCTTATCCATGGCGTCCTTGAATTTGAGCCGGTCTTCGGCTTTATCGATGCTTTCGGCCTTGGCGCCGATCAGCTCTACGTTGTGGCGTTCAAGCGCACCATTTTCCCAGAGCGCCATTGCCGCATTGAGCCCGGTCTGCCCGCCCATGGTCGGCAGGATCGCATCCGGTTTTTCCTTAGATATGATCTGTTCGATAAATTCCGGCGTGATCGGCTCGACATAGGTCGCGTCTGCCGTGTCCGGATCGGTCATGATCGTCGCCGGGTTCGAGTTGACCAGAACAACCCGGTAGCCTTCTTCCCTGAGCGCCTTGCAGGCTTGCGCGCCCGAGTAATCAAACTCACACGCCTGGCCAATAACAATCGGCCCCGCCCCGATGATCATGATGGTTTTTATGTCGGTACGCTTAGGCATCTACCCCTCCATCATCTTGATAAAGCGGTCGAAGAGGTAGTGGCTGTCTTGCGGGCCGGGGGAGGCTTCCGGGTGGTGTTGCACCGAGAAGACCGGCTTGCCGTCGACGCGGATACCTTCGAGGCTGCCGTCGAACAGCGAGCGATGACTTTCTACAACACCTTTCGGCAGGCTGTCGGTATCCACGACAAAGCCATGGTTCTGGCTGGTGATTTCGACTTTAGAAGTTTCCAAGTCTTTGACCGGGTGGTTAGCGCCGCGGTGGCCGTGATGCATCTTTTTGGTTTTTGCCCCCAAGGCGAGCGCCAGCATCTGGTGGCCCAAGCAGATGCCAAAGATTGGCAGGTCTTCCTCAATCAAGGCTTTGATCACCGGCACCGCATAGTCACCGGTCGCTGCCGGATCACCGGGACCGTTCGATAGAAACACGCCGTCAGGCTGATGGGCCAGTATATCTTCGGCGCTGGTGCTAGCCGGCACCACCGTGACTTTGCACCCCGCCGCAGCGAGACAGCGGAGGATATTGCGTTTGGCGCCAAAATCCATCGCCACGACATGCAGCTTAGGCTCAGACTGCCGGCCATAACCATCCTTGATCGACCAGATGCTTTCGTCCCAGCTGTAAGTTTGCGCGCAGGTGACGTCTTGCGCGAGGTCCATGCCTTCGAGGCCGGGCCAGTCGCTCGCCTGTTGTTGCGCGGCTTCGACATCAACGCTCTTATTTTCTTTGGCATTAACAATCGTTGCATTGGCAAAGCCGACATCCCTGATCCGCCGGGTCAGGCGTCTCGTGTCAATGCCGGTAACCGCCGCCAGATTGTGCGACTTCAGCCAGGCGTCCAGATGCTTAGCAGCCCGCCAGTTGGAAGGCTCGCTGATATCCGCACCCATAACACAGCCGCGGACAGCGGGCGTGACGGTTTCGATATCTTCCGGATTGGTGCCGACATTGCCGATATGGGGGAAGGTAAAGGTAATGATCTGACCGGCATAAGACGGATCGGTGAGAATTTCCTGATAACCGGTGAGCGAGGTGTTGAAGCATACTTCACCGGTCGCCGTGGTTTCAGCGCCGGCGCCCTTGCCCCAAAAGACTGAACCATCACTGAGAATCAACGCTGCGTCCTTACCATCGGGTTTCTTGGGAGGACCTAAATTTGGCGCAGTACTCTGTTTGGCTTCCGTCATAGTCGCGGCGGATCCTTATGTCTCGGAACGTCTCGATCATTCGACCGATTCGCGTTAAATGTCAATCTTGCTGGTGAACCGCCGGGCAGCTCTTTGTGGTCCGGCCTCTCACGTCAGGTTGGAGCCATCTCATAAGCGATGTAGAAGCCACGGTCAAGTCAAAAAAAATTAAATTAATCGTTTAGAAACAAAGACTTATAAAAGGAAATCAATTTGACTCTGTGATTTAATTTGGGTTAGGGTCCAGGGCTTCAATCAGAGGGGATGATTCGATGCTACGCGAGCAATTAAACGATACGCTCAAAGAGGCCATGAAGTCCAAAGAACCAACCACCGTTTCAACTTTGCGGCTGATCAACGCGGCGATTAAAGATCGCGACATTGCCGACCGAACCAAGGGCGGCGTCGATGAAGAAGGCATCAGCGATGATGATATTCTCCAGCTCCTGCAATCGATGATCAAACAGCGCGGCGATTCCATCGACGCCTATAATAAAGGCGGCCGTCAGGAATTGGCTGACCGCGAAGCCCAGGAAATTGAAGTTATCCAGCGCTTTTTGCCCGAGCAATTGGGTGATGACGAACTGGCCGAGGCCGTCAATGGTGCTATCGAAGCGGTGGGCGCTGAAAGTCTTAAGGAAATGGGGGCGGTGATGGCAAAATTGCGGGAAGACTTCGCCGGTCGCATGGATTTCGGCAAAGCCAGCGGAATCGTCAAAGAACGGCTCGGCTGAAAATTTCCACCACAAAGTTCACAAAGAACACAAAGTTTCTTGAGTTAATTCCTTTCTTCGTGCTCTTTGTGAACTTTGTGGTTGATTTATTTATACAATCTGTCCCGCAATAATGCCGCCGAGGAACAGCCAGCTGAACAGCCGGTTGGATTTAAATTTGGCGAGGCAGTCATGGGGATCGTCGATTTTGAGATCCCAGACCTGCCAGATGCCGTGCAGCGCCGTCAGGCCAAGTCCAACATAAAACGGCCAACTTAATGTGACCAGCCAACCGGCGACGCCCATCAGGACAATCGTTGCGCCATAAAAAACGTAGAGCCAAAGCCGCATATTGCTTAATAGAGCAAGAGCGGTTGACTTAACGCCAACCAGGGGATCGTCTTCGATGTCCTGCAGGCCATAGATCGTATCATAGCCGAGGGTCCAGAAAATCCCGGCGATATAGAGCACCACCGCCGGCAGCTGGATATCACCCCTGACGACCGCCCAGCCCAAAAGCGCGCCCCAGTTAAAAGTCAGACCTAAGACAAATTGTGGCCAATAGGTGAAGCGTTTGGTCAGCGGATAAATCGCCACCAAAATTAAAGAAGCGGCGCCCAGTCCAACCGCAAACCAATTGAACTGCAGTAGGATCGTCAGGCCAATGGCGCTTAAAACGCCCATGAAAGCAAAGGCCTGTTTAACGGTGATTTGCCCGCTTGGAATCGGCCGGTCTTTGGTGCGCGCTACCCCGGCATCAAAATCACGGTCGGCAATATCGTTCAGGCAGCAGCCGGCACCGCGCATGATCTTGGCGCCTACGCCAAACAGGATATACAGCCACAGGATAGTTTTAAGATCGGTCCAGTCTTCTATTGCCAACGCCAACGACCACCAGCAGGGAAACAGTAACAGCCAGGTGCCGATCGGCCGGTCAAAGCGCGCCAGTCTGGCATAGGGGCGCGCCGCTTCGGGCAGCCAGCGATCGACCCAATTGCCGCGCGGTATGTCGGATGCAGATTGATTTTCCATGGCGGTAGTGTAGTGGCGAATTTTCTGTACGCAATGCCAGGTTCACATTTTTGCTATTGCCAAAATAACCTAATCGCGCACGCCAGCGTAATATTCGACGCGTTTTTCCATCTCGCCGATCAGCGAGGATATGCCTAAGGCAAAGACAAACAGGACAAGCGTCAGAGCCCAAAATTCTTCCATATACAGATTGCGCGAGAAGGTTGCGAACATTTGGCCGAAGTCGATAATCGACACCAGCAACTGGCCAATAATCACGCCTTTAACAGCGCGGATGAAGCCCATCCGGATACCGGCCAGGATTTCGGGCAGGGCTGCCCAGAATAAAATCTTATAAAGTAAATTCCAGCGCGAAGCGCCAAAGCTTTGACCCATTTCGATCAAAGACGGACTAACGTGTTTGATCCCGGCCAGGGTGTCGAGGGTGATGATCCAGATCGCAAACAGCACGACCGTCACAATGATGGTGGTCTGACCTAATCCAAACAACAGTATCAGAACCGGCACCAGCGACGACAGCGGTGCACTGGCAAAAATATTGACCCACATGCCGAGCAACTTATTGGCTGCATCGACGCGGCCCATAAAGAAACCGAGGCTAACGCCGCCAGTAATTGCAAAAAACATACCATAGCAGAAAGATTTCAACGTGCTGATCGACGCTTTGTGGAAGGCATTGGTGCCGACCAAATCCCAAAGTTCGATGAGCACACCGGACAACGGTGGGAATATAAAGACCCATTCCAACTGGCCGATAACCTCCCAAACACCAGCCCAAATCAGCAGGGAAAAAACGGATGGAATTTGAAAGCCAAAAATTTTCATATTCCGTTTCCTACTCCAGATAGCCTTTAAGCTCGTGCCAAATCTCTTCAACTGAATCGAGATAATTTTTGCCCCGGCGAATTTCGTCTGACGAGGCCGCATGATCGATATCGGGCCGGACTGTTTTATTAATGCGGCCGGGTCTCGGCGACAACAGCACAATCTGATCCGATACGTAGACCGCTTCTTCGATGGAATGGGTGACAAACAGCACAGTTTTCTTTTCAATCGACAGCAGGTTTAGGAGATCTTCCTGGAACTGCCGGCGGGTTTGCTCATCGACGGCTGAAAACGGCTCATCCATCATCAGAACATCAGCGTCCACCGCCATCGCGCGGGCCAGACCTACGCGTTGGCGCATGCCGCCGGATAATTCATGCGGATACTTTTCTCCAAAGCCCTCGAGCCCGACATTGGTGATATATCTCCGAGCAATTTCGTAGCGTTCATCTTTCGCCATGCCGCGGAGCTCGAGACCGAAGGATACGTTGCGGAGAACAGTTGCCCAAGGCATCAAGGCGAAGTCCTGGAATACGAAGGCGCGTTCAGGGCCCGGCCCGGTGACCAGTTGGCCGTTGACAAAAACGTCGCCTTCCGTTGGCTCGAGCAATCCGGCGATGATTTTGAGCAGCGTTGTCTTGCCGCAGCCGCTTGGCCCCAATAGGGTTGTCATTTGTCCTTTTGGGAAGCCCAAGTTGATATCCAGTAATGCCTGAATGTCGGGCTCATAGAATTTGGAAACACCTTTGACTTCGACAATATTGTTGTCGCTGAATGTTGGTGCTGCCAGTGGTATGGTATTTTGTTCGGCGATGGCCATTAAGCGGCACCTTTCTTTTCAGGCCGGAAGATCGTCACTTCGGCTTTTTCAAGCAAACCGACGGTAACGGCGGCGAAAAATACAATGGAAAAAATTGCGGCATACATGTCGGCGTATTCGGCAACCGAACGGTGATAGGTGATTAAATCACCGACCCCATTTGGCGTGATTAAAAGCTCTGCCAGGATAACGCCGATGAAGCCGGCGGCGACGCCCAGCCTGAGCCCTGAAAACATCATCGGGGCGGCGTCCGGTATGATGACCTTGCGGATGACTTGTATCTGCGAGCCTTGGAAGGATTGGCACATCTGAATGAGTGACGGGCTGGCATTGCGGACAGCGCGAAAACAGTTCAGCACAATAATGGGTGCCGCCAGGATTACGACGGCGACGACTTTCGCCGCAACCCCGATGCCATATAAAAATGTTACCAGCGGAATGAGCGCGGCCATGGGAGCGGCCTGCATGACAATAAAGATCGGCTCGCCGATCCATTGAAACTTTCGGGATAAGCCCATCAAAACGCCAAAAATGATGCCAAACGCCGTCGATAAGCCAATTCCGATAACCAGAGGTTCAAGCGTTTTTGCATAAGCCTTAGCCATACGACCATCAATGATCATCGTACCCAGCGACGACATAGTTTCGAAAAAAGTCGGAAAGGCGATACTGATCGGCACCCGTCCGGCAATTTCCCAAGCGCCAAAAAGCAAAATGAGCGATAACACCCGCCAAATTGTAATCTGAGAAATTCTAAAAGAGGGTGATGCGATTGGTGTCGCCACGCTTGCGGAAGGCGATGACATAAATTTTAATGCTCCGAGTAAATTGATTGGCAATCAGGGCCAGCCGGACAAATATCTGTCCCAGCTGGTCGTTATTTTGCCATTCGCAACTAACCTAAGAAACCAAATTCTGATTCTTACATGGTGCCAAGTTTCTTGAGCGCTTTGTTAAGCGGACCAAGATACCAGTAATCAGCAATTTTGTGGGATTTCGGATCACCTTTGATGGTGCCGGCAAAGCCATAAAACTCGAAATCACCTTTAACGGCTGCAGCACCGCCACCATTGTTCGAGAAAGCACCGGTCGACGCTGTTTCTTTATAATAGGGTAGGATTTCTTTGACGTCTTTTTTATGCATGTCGGGTAGCAAATTATACTTTTTTCGCATACCCAAAATGACATTTTGGTTTTTGTTGACTTCCCGCCAAACCTGCAGCAATTCTTCCAGCAGAATGTTGATCGCGGCACTTTCTTTTTTCAAGAAATTTGTGTTGGCATAAAGTGCTTCGTCGCTGGCGTTAATCGTTGGCATCGGCAGCATTTTGAATTTGTTGGGATCTTTTCTGAGCAGCAACCGGCGACGCTCGGAATCAACAATCGTTGCCCCGATGCGGCCCTGCAACATGGCGCCGGCGCGGACGGCGGAACCTGGCAGATAGCTGACACTGGCATATTTGATGCCGTTTTTCTTAGCCATCAAATTCATAATTGCCTCAGTGCCGGAACCCCGAGAATGGACATACATCGGCGCGCCGTCCAAATCTTTCCAAGTTTTGTATTTCGTCACATTAACAATCGGAAAAAAGCGCAAGGCGCTGAGCTGATAGAACATCCGGATCGGCGCTTTAACTTTTTGGATCAAAGCGTAAGGCGTGCCGACACCGATGTCGGCTTGGCCGCTGACGACGGCTTGAGAAGCAATATCTTCTGACTGAAGATAGCTGACTTTAACTTTGACACCGCGCTTTTCTGCCCGGTAAACAGCCGCCAGAAAATTGAGCATGTCGGCACCCGGCACATCGCCAAATGCGACATGCATTTCGCTTTTACCGGCGGCCGAAACATTGGTGCCGGAAATTGCGATAAATGCGGCGGCGGCAGCGCCAATTACGACTCGTCGTGAAAGTGAAAATTTCAACATGATGGTCTCCCCAATAAGTTTTTTGAATAGCAAATTTTATTATTGTTGAAATTAGCACTATCACGTATCTGTGAAGCCAGCAACGAAACAACAGTCAATTATTGTTTGGTCGTCTAACGATATAAGAATCCTTGGAATGGTTCCAAGAATCCATTTGCGGGTATTTAGAACCGGTATTGAATGGTTTAGGGACTTAGTGCAGTTTCTAATATCACTGTATTGAAACAAAACCCCTTTTTGAAACAGATTGAACTTTATGGCGTCTAATATCAGACTATTTGTCGAAGCCGACTTGCAGCCAGGCCTTGATCTTGAGATCAAGGCCGGACAGCTTCACTATTTAAGAAATGTCATGCGACTCTCGCCCGGCGCGCAGGTCGCGCTCTTCAATGGCCGCGATGGCGAGTTTTCGGCTGAGATTGTCGACAGCTCGAAACGCAGCATGACGGTAAAATTGCTGGAGCAAAATCGTCCACAAATGGATGAACCCGACATTTGGTTGATTTTCGCGCCGATAAAGAAAAGCCGCATCGACATGATTGCCGAAAAGGCAACCGAGTTAGGGGTTGCTAAATTGGCCACAGTAATAACCGACCATACCAACATTGAACGGGTGAAAATCGATCGTCTCCGCGCCAATGCAATTGAAGCTGCCGAGCAATGCCATCGCTTGACCGTGCCGGAAATTACCGGGCCATTGACGTTGCCTGAACTGCTCGACAATTGGGATGCGTCACGCCGGCTTCTGGTGATGGATGAAACCGCAGGTGAGAAAGGGGGTGTTTCTATGTCAGCGCTCCGGACATCTGATGGAGGCCAGCCCTGTGACGCTATTTTGATCGGGCCCGAGGGTGGGTTTTCTCCATCCGAGCTTGACCTCTTGGGGAATCTGCCCTTTGTTACCAAAGTCACCTTGGGGGGTAGGATTCTACGCGCCGAAACCGCTGCCTTGGCAGCGCTCGCCCTTTGGCAAGAACTCGTGGGGCAGTCGACTATTGCCGAAATCAATACCTAAATTTGAAAGTAAACCTGAATGAATTCATCACCTAAGAATGAAAAAATCGTCGATAAGGCGCAATTGACCGCTTACA
>CEQE01094494.1_pt1 | contig 15764 bp, 11 predicted proteins | sample 356201 | NCBI WGS metagenome assembly CEQE01 (sample SAMEA2619970, study PRJEB7988) | marine metagenome | biome: marine biome (ENVO:00000447); feature: mesopelagic zone (ENVO:00000213) & marine oxygen minimum zone (ENVO:01000065); material: "saline water (ENVO:00002010), including plankton...
CTAAGTAGTGTTTCTGGTCGACAGATCGGTGTGGATCGACTATCTACAGGGAAGCGATACGCCAGCCGTGGACCTGCTTGTGGATCTGCTGGAGAACCCCTCGCGACTGGAATCACGGATCAGATCTACCTCGAGATTCTACAAGGTGCGCGGGATTCAGCATCTTTCGATAAACTGCAGCTGTATTTCTCTGGGCAGAGATTCTATCCATTCAGCGATTCGCGCCAAAGCCACGAGGAAGCCCCTCATTTATGTCGTCAGCACAAAGACTGGGTTCCGATCAACCGGACACTGGCTAATCGTTTGAGGCAAGCTCCTTCCGTAATGCACCCTGTGCGGCCCAGGCTTCGCGCATCTTGGCCATATCAAATCCGGGCTGTTTGGCAGCATCGATAAGGATCCGCTCCACAGCCATCTGTTTTTTGGCTTGGTCTACAACACCTTGAGCGCTGTCTAGAGGAATCACCACGGCACCATGCTGGTCGGCGTGAACAAGATCCCCATCAGCGACCTCCATGCCGTGGACGTTTACGTTGCTGCCCCAATCCACCACATGTACAAATGAGTGGGATGGATTGACCATGCCGGCCAGCATCTGAAACTCCGCAGCGGAATCCGGCAGATCGCGAACGCTGCCATTGGTGATAACGCCCTTGCAGCCAAGGCCAAGGTGGACGTTGGTGTTGACCTCTCCCCACAGGGCTCCCCATCCAGGCACTTCATCCAAGTCCTCGACCACCGCAACACTTGGCACCGGGCCGCCTTCAGCAACATAGGTGTAATAGCCGACTGGATCCGGACCCTTATCCGGTTTGTTCTTGGCACGCATCCTTACGGTTCTGGCAAATGCAACCAGCGAAGGTAATTCCGGATGCACACAAACCAGCGGCTTGATGGTGAATCCAGTGTTGCGGCGACTCGGTTCGACGACCTCAAGCGCGTTGCAGACTGTTGGGGTGTCGAGGGCCTGCAGGGCGGTCAGCAACGCGGCAGATAGCTCGGGCATTTCGGTCTCCACTTGAGATGAGAGGAATTGGGATTGCATTTTACAGGTTTAGTTATTCGCCGGTACAGCTTCGGCGGCCTATCAACGCACCATGACCACGCCACCGTCGATGATCAATGCCTGACCGGTCATAAAGCCTGCTGCTCTCGATGCGAGAAAGACGCCCACGCCCCGCAGTTCTTCCGGATCGCCATGGCGCTGCAACGGTACCTCCTCGGCAGGTAGCTCATTGCCGTTCTCATCCTGCCAGATTGCAGCGGCGAACCTGGTTTTGAATACACCCGGGCAAAGTGCATTGACGCGTATGTTGTACTGGCCGTATTCCGCTGCAAGATTGCGCACAAGCGCCAGATCGGCCGCCTTGGAGATGGCGTATGCACCGAGCACCGTGGATGGCGAAAACGCACCGTTGGATGATGTGATGACGATAACGCCGTCTTTCTTCTCGATCATATCGGGCAGCACCATGTGACAGAGCCAGTGGTTGGATTCGACATTGCTGGCCAGGGTCTTTTCGAAGGCGGAATCGGGGATCTCCGCGGACGGTCCATAGAAGGGGTTCACGCCGGCATTGCCCACGAGGATATCGATCGGACCCAGTTGCCTGTGCGTTTCATCGACGAGATTCTGCAACTGTTCCTTGTGGCCGATATTGCAGGGAATGGCGATGGCACGATCCTCACCACACAGTTCATTGATGGCGGCAGCCGTTTCCTCGCACACGTCCCCCTTGCGACTCGAGACCACCACCTTGGCGCCCGCCATCGCCAGCCCTTCTGCGAGAGCCCTTCCCATACCGATCGAAGAACCTGTGAGTACTGCTATTTTTCCTGTTAGATCAAACATATTTAAGCTCGTTACCAGTTCGTTTTTGAGGGTAGCATCAGAGCTTAATGTCTTAGCCATTTTGATTGCAATCTTTGTTTGGTCGGCAGGACAGCGTTCTCTCGTGGGACGTTCGTCAGCGCTGCGTCTTTCCGTTACTAATTGGTCAGGTCATGCTATGGTCACACAGTTCGTCAGACCATGGCTTGATCGAGGAATTGATAGATGAAAGAGAACCGCTTGAGAACTTTGCTGAATGAAGGCAAACCCACACTCGGTACCCACTTGATCACGCCCTGGCCCGGCATGGTGGAGGTCATCGGTCAGACCGGAGCATTTGACTACATCGAATACGTCGGCGAATACTCCCCGTTTGACCTGGACTTGCTGGACAATCTCGGACGCGCCATCGAACTCTTTCCCGACATGTCGTCCATGATGAAAGTGGAAGAACAGACAGCCGGATTCATCGCGACTCGTGCCATAGACGCCGGCATTCAAAACGTGCTGTTTACCGATGGCCGCAGTGCGAACGACGTGAGGGAGTTCGTGCGCATGGTTCGATCGGAAACACCCGAAGCCGGTGGTACGCACGGTGTTGGGATGAGGCGTTACGTTGGCTACGGCTATGTCGGGGCGGAGCGTTGGGTACAAGCCATGGATGAAGTAGTCATCGCTGTCATGATCGAGAAGAAGGGCGCCATGGAAGATCTGGACGAAATACTTGCGGTAGATGGCGTCGATATGGTCCAGTTCGGGCCCGCTGACTATTCCATCAGCGTCGGTCTGCCCGGTCAGGCTGGCAGTGATGAGGTGCAAAAAGCCCACACCACGATGATCGAGCGGGCCCTCAAAGCAGGAGTCGCCCCCAGAGTCGAGGTCGGCAGTTTCGAGCAGACCAAACGCTTTCTGGATATGGGCGTCAGGCATTTTTGCATCGGATGGGATCTGGGTACCATTGGTGCCTGGTGCAGGAATCAGGGTAAGGGTATGAGAGAACTCCTGAGTTAGGAGAGATGAAAACCGTGCAGCATGTAATTACACGAGGGACGGACGCCAGCACCCCTGCCGATAGACAGAGCTATGCTGTAAGTTGAGAATCAAGTAAACCACCGAACAAAGGAGACCTACGTGCTCGACCGTTTCAAAGTTCCCGCTGATATCGCCGTGCATGTCAAAGCCGATGACATGCGAACTACTGTTGAGAACCTGTTTAGGGCCCTCGGTATGCCGGATGACGATGCCGTACAGGCCGCTGACGTTCTCATGTACGCGGATATCCGCGGGATCGATTCCCACGGAGTCAGCAATATGACACGGGCCTACGTGGCTGGTTTTAAGGGCGGCTATATCAATCCGAAACCGACCAGCAAGGTCGTGCGCGATACCGGCGCTGCGATCACCGTCGATTGCGATCAGGGCCTGGGATTGGCCGTGGGTCCGCCGGTTATGGACCTCGCCATCGAGCGGGCGAAACAGCATGGCATCGGCGTGGCCATTGCGTATAACGCCGGCCACTACGGACCAGCAGCCTACCATGCGCATCGTGCACTGGACCATGACATGATCGGTATGTCCATGACCACCGGTGGCGTGCTGGTAACGCCCACTCAGGGCGCGGAAGCATTACTCGGCCTCAACCCGATCGGTATCGCGGTACCTGCAGGGGTGGAGATTCCCTTCATCTTCGATGCATCCATGAGTTCGGTTGCCGGAAACAAGATTCAGCTTCTTAGGCGGATCGACGGCGACGTCTATCCCGGCTGGGTTGCGTCCGCTGACGGCAAGCCGTTGATGGAAGAAGGCCCCGTACCACCGGACTTCATGATGCTGCCGCTTGGAGGAACCCGTGAGATAGGGTCCCACAAGGGATTTGGCTTGATGATGTTGGTTGAAGTACTGACTTCCGTTCTGGCCGGCACGGGAGCGGGCCCCGATCGGCGCGCCGGTTCAGCGCACTACTTCATGGCCTACAACGTCGAAGCGTTCACCCAGCTCGACACCTTCAAGACCGATATGGATGACTATCTGAAACGCTTGCGTGAGTGCAAGCCGGCCCCGGGCGAAACGCGCGTGGTCTATGCGGGTGTTCCGGAGCACGAAGCTGAGATTGAACGCTTGGAGAATGGCATTCCATACCACCCGGAGGTGATCGACTGGTTCAAAAAAACTTGCGAAGAGCTGCAGGTAGCGCATCTCCTCGGATAGTAATCCGAATCGGCAGACTGATCTAGCTGCAGCGTTTCACCACAGAGAACCTTTCTGCCTCGCATAATTTCACCACAGAGAACACAGAGATTTACAGACAGTCCTGTACTCTGTGCTCTCTGTGTTCTCTGTGGTTGAATCCAAGGAGGACGAGCTAGCGACCCTTCCAGTCAGGTGGTCGCTTCTCAGAGAATGCCTTGGGGCCTTCGACAAAATCTTCGCTCTGCGTCATGGCTCTGACTGAATCATAGGGAACTGACATCGATTCCTGTAACGATGCATAATCCAGGCTTCGGTAAACGACATCTTTACTGGCCCGAATAGAGAGCGGCGCGCACTGCAAGATCTGATTTGCCCAATCCAACGCTCGCGCCATGAGTTGATCGTGGGGAACCACATCGTTGACGAAGCCAAGCTCTTTGCCTTCCTCTGCAGTTACGTGTCTTCCTGTCAGGATCATTCCGAGGGCACGCTTTACGCCGATCTGCCGCGGTAGTCTATTAAGGCCACCAGCCAGTGCCGCCAATCCCACCTTTGGCTCGGGAAGAGCGAACAGTGCTTTGTCTGAAGCGATGATCAGGTCACAGGCCAGCGCAATCTCAAAACCACCGCCCATGGATACACCGTTGACGGCAGCGATAACCGGTTTGGTGAGATCGAAACGGGAAGACAGGCCACCGAAACCCCTCGGTGTAGGAACGCCTTTACCACCTTCCGCCTGGTAACGCAGGTCGTTGCCGGCGCTGAACCCCCTGCCTTCGCCCGTAATGATCGCTACCCACATATCATCGTCGGCAGCAAAGTCGTCAAACACTTCGCCAAGTTCGGCATTTCCCGGCGGGTGCAACGCATTCAGGCGATCGGGCCGATTCAGCCGTACGGTCATAATGTGATTCTGTTTATCGACGATGCAAAATTCTGTCATTGGATTTCCCCTGTTACATTCGACGGACGAGCGACCTGAAGGAGCCTATCGTTAGCTTCGCTCATATCCCTGATTATCATACTGTAGGCGTGCTGACCATCATACGGACGATATGCAGCACAGGCAAACTGGCCTGCCGGTCTCTTCGGGCTTAGCTTCTTTCACGTTGTAATGCGCCGACCACCTGGGTTATAAGTACCGAAATTCATAACTTGTCATCGATCATGCAATCCGTTGCTGTCACACCACCGCAAACAACCAGATACTGGTGTCAGATCTTAGTGCTGCTGTTGGGACTTGCGGTCTCGTCCGCATCCCTAAGTGAATCTTCGCAGGAAGCGTCGCCGACAGCTTCAAATCAAGCTGGCAGCCAGGCGACAACAGAACCCCTGCCAGTCTCCCGATACGAAGATGTTGATATCACCATCGACGGGATATTGGATGAAGGCATCTGGCAGGAGGTGCAAGCCTACGACAATATGACGGTCATTGAGCCGGATACCCTTGAACCGAGTCGCTTCAGGACCGAGAGTCGGTTTCTCTACACCGACAAGGGTCTTTACGTGAGCATACTGAATGAGCAACCCTTGGATAGCCTGTTGGAGAGACTGTCCATTCGGGATCAGGTGGTAACCCGAGACGGCATTGAATTCACGTTGGATCCCACCGGCGAAGGTTTGTACGGTTACTGGTTCGGTGTAAACCTAGGTGGAACCCTGAGTGACGGCCGCGTATTGCCGGAACGCCAGATCACTAAGGAGTGGGACGGTCCCTGGCACGGAGAAGCTGCTAGAACCAAGGATGGCTGGAGCGCTGAGATGTTCCTGCCTTGGTCAATGATGGCCATGCCTGACGGCGGCGATGAGCGCGTCATGTCGATGTTCGTTGCACGTAAGGTGGCTCACCTTGATGAAAACTGGTCCTGGCCGGCATTGCCGGAGACCGGCTCGAGGTTCATGTCGGCCCTGCAACCGTTTCGCTTCAGCGACGTGAATCCCAAGCGGCAATTCTCGGCTTACCCCTTTACCTCAGCGGTTCACGACAGAATAGATGAAGACACAGATTATCGTGTGGGTGCCGATATATTCTGGCGTCCATCGTCCAATCTACAACTCACCATCGGCATCAATCCGGATTTCGGTACAGTGGAGTCGGATGATGTGGTTGTCAATCTCACGGCCTTTGAGTCTTTCTTTCCGGAAAAACGGCTGTTCTTCCTGGAGGGCAGTGAGATTTTTGTCACATCACCACGGGCCAGCGTCGCTGCACGCACATCCGGGGGCAGTGCAAGACGTACCTCCAGCAATTTCAATCCAGAGCCAACCACCTTGGTCAACACTCGACGAATAGGTGGCGCAGCGCGTAGGCCGGACATTCCTGCTGGCGTATCCGTGGCCGGGGTGGAACTCAGCAAACCGACCGAACTCGCCGGTGCTGCCAAGGTCACGGGGCAACGGGGTGCCTTTCGATATGGTGTGATGGCTGCCTTCGAAGACGACTCGACCTTCCGCGGCACCCTGGCCAACGGTGATCCTGTTCGTTTGGCCCAGCAAGGTCGTGACTTTGGCGTCGCGCGCTTGCTGTATGAAGACACCAGCGATGGCCGCAAGTCCCTCGGTTGGTTGTCGACGCTGGTCAGTCATCCCGATCAGGATGCTGTGGTTCACGCCATGGACGGGCATTACCTCAGCCCTACAAGCAGGTGGAAGGTGGACGGCCAGCTCATGTTCAGTGATGTTGAAGATGTTGACGGTGCAGGTGGCTTTGTCAGCATGCTGTACATTCCCAAATCAGGTACAACCCACTCGTTGGGTATTGACTACTTCGATAGAGATCTGAATGTAGATGATCTGGGATTCATTCGTCGTAACGACACCATCAATTTCATCTACGCCTACAATTACTCAACGTCCGACCTCGATCACTTCAGGAACAGGACCAACAGCATGTTCCTCTCGCAGGAATACAATATTGACGGCCTGGTTACACGCAGTGGTCTTTTCTGGCGGACAAGCTGGACCTTTCACAACCTGTCGCAGATCAGAACTGAATTCGACTACTTCCCGGCCCGTTGGGATGATCGTAACAGCCGGGGCAACGGTACATATCGCATACCCGTGCGCCTGGTATCCGAAATCTCCTACGGCTCGGATACCAGCAAACCAGTCAGCGTCAGTGCCGCGGTAGGTCGACGTCAGGAAGACTCAGGTGGCTGGCGCACTACAGGGAAAGCCGGCATCACCTTCAAACCCAACCACCGGCTCTCGTTCGATCTGGATGTGAATTACGCTCGGCGTGACGATTGGCTCATTCACCGGGGCGGGCGGAACTTCACTACGTTTGACGCAACCGACTGGCAACCCAATCTGGCCATGGGGATCTTCTTTACGGCACGTCAGCAACTACGACTTACGCTGCAGTGGGCAGGAATAAGGGCGGATCAACGATCCTTCTTCGTTGTGCCGAGCAAACCTGGTCGTCTGGTGGAGGTGTCGCGAGATCCATCGGAACCATCCGATAACTTCACTATCAGCCGAGTTACGGCGCAAATTCGCTATCGTTGGGAAATAGCACCCCTGTCGGACCTGTTTGTCGTCTACACCAGAGGGGGAAATCTGCCGAATCGTGTGGATGAGGAATTCGGTGAGCTATTCCACGACTCCCTGCTTGAGCCGGTACTGGATTTTTTTGTGGTTAAACTGCGTTACAGATTCGGTAACTGAGCCCTCGCCCGATAAATGAAAGTCAAGTTCGTCAATCCCGGTCTATGAACTGGGTATCTAACAGATCAACACGATAATAAGAAGGTGGTCCCCCCAGGACGATCCGACAAGTTGGTTCTCTATGATCGAACGAATTGTAGCGATTGTTCTGCTGATGAGTGGCGCTGTTGCGAGTGCAATGGGCCAATCCGTAACCGTAAAGCCAATGCTCCAGTCTTCGACCCTGACAGTACTTACCTACAATACATTCCTGCGCACCCCCACCTGGTTTTTTAGGGATAATCAGGACTGGCGGATTCAGCACATGCCCGGGCGGCTGTCGGGATATGACGTTGTCGTTCTCCAGGAAGCCTTTTCGTCGGACCATCGTCGACGCGTGCTGGACGCCCTCAAGTCAGACTATCCATACCAGTCGAAAATCCTGGGCTTTGATCAGCTCTTTTCCCTCAACGGAGGCGTAGTGGTATTGAGCCGATGGCCTATAGATCGAGAGGCAGAACACATCTTCAGCGTCTGCAACTGGCCCGATTGCTGGGTAAAAAAGGGCGTCGTCTATGTGCGTCTCAACGTGAATCAGCAGGTGGTCCATCTGTTTGGACTTCACTTGCAGGCTGAGGACGAGTTTGCCCCGACGCGCCTCAAGCAACTGGGTGAGGTCGAGGTATTCGTTCAAGCGCAGCGAATACCGCCGCACGAACCGGTACTGATTGCCGGTGACTTTAATGTAGATTACTTCGCCAACGACACTGATGGTGAATTTGACGCTCTGGCCGGGGCCCTCAACACCGTTTTTCCAGAACCGCAACCGGCTGCATCCTATGATTCAGCCACCAATAGCATGCTTCAGGAAGACGCCAAGCAACGATTGGACTATGTGCTGTACTGCCGTGATCACCGGCAGCCAAATGCCGTAACCAGCGAAGTGGTGCATGTGCGAGAGCACGATCTGGACCTGTCAGACCATCACGCAGTCGTTAGTGAAATGAGATTTACGGACAGGTGATGGGATCCCTACCTTTTCTGAGCCGCTTGGTGCTGCATATATTGGATAGACGGCGTCGCTGGGACTATGTGTGGCTGAGCGCGCTCGCGCTCTTGCCGATATTGGTTGCCGTTTCCATCGGTGCGCACAAGTCCCAGTCGGCCGGCGAGTACGTCTACGTCGGCTATTTTGACAAGCCCAACTTCTGGCCGTTCATCGTCGTTCTGCCGCTGGTACTGTGGACCATCAGACGCGTGTTCCGGCCGGTGGCGAGCATAGACACGGAGACGCTGAATGAGAAGGAGCCGCCAGCGATTATCCAACTCTTCCCCCGGCAATCGGCCAGACAGGAAGTCTATTTGGAAATGCGCAAGTGGATGGCTGATGCCAGGCTGATGGGTACGGTTCTGGGGCTTTCTCTGATGATTCAGATTGCCGATGTTTGGGAACTCGCCACCGTATACTGGGGGGATGGCCCGATCCGGCCGGAAGAGATGGACTGGAGTGTCGTGTACCAGACTGGCACCGTTAGCAAAGGCATGAATCTGATGCTGGTCCTTCCCGCCTACCTTGTTCAATTCGTCATCACCACCCTTGGCGTTTTCTGCATCGTTTACCTGCTGTGGCACAACCTTTTCTTTCTGAGCCGGGTCTACAGCCGAAGTCTGGTGCAAAAAGGAGAAGAGCATCGCTATATCGAAATCGACCTGGACGATGTCAATAAGTGTTTTGGATTCCGGCTAGCGAACGATGCCTTTAATATTCAGATCATTGCGTTAATCATCGGTGGTTTGGTCATCTTGCTCAGCAGGTTCTCCAACACCCATGTTGGCGAGCGCGGTCTACAGTCTGATGATTTGCTGAGGTGGCCCCCGGTAGTGTTCGACTCCACAGTATTCCCCGATGTCGGCCAGTGGTTGCTGGGCATGTTCTGGCTGGTAGGACTTGCCATCGTATCACTACCGGCAATCGTCAAGCTGCTGCCTCGATTGCCGTTCGGCGCAAGACCATCGGATCTATCCATTACGACCTATCTGCGTGAATTTCTCACAGACCGGCAGTGGCGCTATGGTGAGAACCCCACCACCCAGGAAGTGAACTACATTGCTGCAAAATTCGCCGACAATGACTTTTGGCCGACGGGAGATAATCGGGCCTCCCAACTGTTCTTCTTTTCCGCGTGGGTATTCCTGATCATCCTGTTCCCCATAAAGACCAATGACATCTTAGTCCTTTCCATCAGCTTCGGATTGCTGGGCGTCGTCGCCTATGGGGTGCGATCGTTCCTGTTCGTCTTGCTTAACGGCTCGCTTGCCTACGTCGATGAACGTCTGACCACCCCGAGACCCGATCTTCTGCTCGCCGAGGAGAGAACGCGCACGGTTGTCCACCAGAAGATCTTCATTAGCTATCGTCGGGAAGATTCATCGGCGTATTCACGCCTGTTGCGTCAGTCGCTGCTGCAGTTCATGGAGGAAGAGCAGATCTTCATGGATATCATGGCCATTCACGATGGTGACGACTTTGTAAAGGCGATCAGTACGGCGGTGACGGAGTGTGAATCGATGATCGTGATGATCGGCAAGAAGTGGGCGAACAGCGTCAATGCCGACGAAGAGAAGCGCTTGTTCCAGGCTGATGACTTTGTTCGTCAGGAAGTTGCCCTCGCGCTGACTGAAGGCAAACGTGTCGTGCCGGTACTGGTCGGTGACGCTCAGATGCCATCGGCGCAAGAGCTGCCTGCCGACCTGCAGCCTCTGTGGCGACGCCAAGCACGAGAGTTGAGCGACTCGAGGTGGGAGTACGACGTGGAGCAGTTAGTGCGCGCGCTCGCGGAGGGCGAAGCTGTATGAAAGCCAAAACGACATTGTGCCTGTGCATGCTCGCTTCATGCTGTTTTGGCGGCGACTTGCCCCACTTCCCGGTCGATTCCGTCATCCATCTCGAAAAAAACACCAACGGCAACCAGGTGCACTATGCCGTCGAAGTCAATGAACATTGCCAGCCCGTGCATGATAGTCCACTGCGACCATATTGGCGCATGTACGAGAAGGGACCCGAGGAGCGTGCCCGCATCATGTTCTGGGAACAACCCGGGTATGGGGTCAGACAGCCGAAATCGGTTCAGCGAGCGGACGGCGGCGGTCACTTCGAGTTCACCATCCGCGGAGTGCCCGAGCGCAGGATCGAGATGGAAACGTTCACCCTTGGCTCGTCCTGCCGCGCCAGGGCGTACATAGAGATCGATGGGCAGAGAGCTGTCTTCTCAAAGATTGCCATCGTCGTATCTGGCTGGGCAAATGTACACCGGGTTGAGATCTTTGGCTCACGGGTCAGTGATGGATCATCAGTGAGTGAAATCACACATCAGGATGAATAGACCAATCCCCTGGCTCTTCCTCGATGGGCAGGGCGATCAGACGTCCGCCGTCGCCATCCACCCGCTTGCCTTATCGGTCGTCGTGCTGACCTTCTGCCTTCGATACAGATCGTAGTAATGGCCCTGTAGCTTGAGCAATTCTTCATGGCTTCCCTGTTCCACGATTCTGCCGTCATCGATCACCAGAATTCGGTCGGCGGCCCGTATCGTTGACAGTCGATGCGCAATCACAAATGCGATGCGGCCCTCGAGCACATGGCCCAAGCCTTGCTGAATTCGCGCCTCAGTGATCGAGTCCACCGAGGAGGTCGCCTCATCCATAATCAGGATCTGCGGGTCAGCCAGAATCGCCCGGGCGAACGAGACCAGTTGCTTCTCTCCTTCGGACAACTGATGTCCACCTTCTCCCAACGCGGTGTCATAGCCATCCTCTTTATCGATGATCAGATCGTGAGCGCCCGATATTCTCGCCGCCTGCTCGATACTCTCGGCACTGGCATCCAGGTCCCCATAACGGATGTTGTCGGCAATGCTGCCACTGAAGACGTGGGATGTTTGCAGGACCATGCCGAGGTTCGATTGTAGCCAGTGCAGGCTACGCTGACGGTAGTCGAGGCCGTTCAGCGAAACGCTGCCGGATGTGGGCTCATAGAACCGACAGATGACGTTGACCAGCGTACTCTTGCCGCCCCCGGTTGGTCCAACGATAGCGATCGTCTGGCCCTGCTTTACCGTCAGATCGATGCCCTCCAAAACCGGTTCTTCCGGGGAGTAGGCGAAATGTACGTCCTTCAACTCGATTTCGCTAATGCGTTGCGCCATGCCGTCGACAGCGAATTCACGATGGTCGGCCTGCGCATCTTGATGTTGTATGGCTTGCCTGACGCTGGCGCTATCTTCGATCTCCGGCTCCGCTTCCACCAGCGAGATCACGCGTTCCGCAGACGCCTGCGCCATCTGCATTTCTGCCAGCCACATGGCAAGAACCTGTACCGGCTCGAAGAATTGCCGTGAGTAATTGATGAAGGCGATCAGAGTGCCCGTTGTCATGATGCCGGATATCATATTGACGCCACCGACAACCAGGGCGAGGCCCGTCGCAAGACTGCCGATGGTCATCACCAGTGGAAGATACACTGCATTCTGAAGCGCATTCTGCACCGAATAGCGGTACATCTTGTCCGTTTGTTTCCTAAAATCTTCATGGTTGTGTGTTTCGCGAACGAAAGCTTTGGTTGTGCGTACCCCCATAATGCTCTCGTTGTAACTTCCCGTAAGCTGCGAGTTGGTGCGACGTACCTGTCGAGCACTCTTAAGGATCACCTTCTGAAAATACTTAGATACCCACCACAGTAGCGGCACCACCAACAATACCAATGCGCCCAGCAACGGATTCATGATCAACATTGCGGCTGCGATCGCAATCATGATGAACGTGCACCAAAAGAAGTCCAGAATACCCCAGGCAAGAATATCTGTGAGACGTTCACAGTCTGAGGTCATGCGTGCTATCAGCCAGCCTACCGGTCTGTGGTCATAGTAGGAAAAGGACAGACGCTGCAGGTTTGCAAATCCAGCACGCCGAATGTCGTGACCGACGTGCGTGCGGATCTTGCCGGCCATGTAGATGAAACCCCAGGTGGATGCTCCGAGCAGTAATACCACGACGAGATACAGGCCGCCGTAATACCACAGGTTGGTGTCCATCCCACTGACAGCAACATCGTCGATCACTTCACGGGTGATCAATGGGAAAGCAGCTTCAAACACTGCAGTTGCGATGCCGGAAGCGATCAGCAGCCAGACTTCCCGCCGGTATGGTCCTGTAAACGAAAACAGTTTACGCCAGAGATGTAGCTTGACGCTGTCCGAAAAGCTCTCTTCGTCAATGCCATCTTCGAAGATGTCGTCATCATATGTATCAACAGACATAATGAGTACTCTGTAGCCTAACAGTTGTCACATGCCGCCATCGTCAGCGGCAACCAAGTCTTTGTCGAGGGTCGTCTCAAACGAATCCTGTAAAGCGCACAAGCGACGGTATGGACCATCGGACTTGAGCAACTCCTCGTGGGGGCCGACCTGGACGATCCGACCATCGTCCATCACCACCACTCGGTCGGCATCCACGACCGTCGACAGGCGATGTGCAATCATGATTGTGGTGCCTCGGCCCTTGCGGTTCTGCAGCGCTTGAAGGATGCGCTGCTCGGTGCCGGTGTCGACTGCGGACAAAGCATCATCCAGAATGAGAATGGCTGGTTCGCGCAGCAGGGCACGAGCCAGTGCCATGCGCTGGCGCTGGCCTCCTGAGAGCGTCACGCCACGTTCACCGACCATCGAACCCATGCCATCTTTGAACCTGTGGATCGACTCATCGATGGCAGCGTCTGCAGCGACATTGCGCAACTCCTCATCGGTGGCAGCATCTCTCCCCACACGCAGGTTGTCACCGATACTCCGGGAGTAAAGAAAGGGATCCTGCATGACGATGCCGATGTGAGAGCGGACCGTCTTTCTCGGCATTGCAGACAGCTCCATGCCATCCAGCTGAATGCTGCCTTCAGCGTAGTCGTAAAGGCGCATCAGCAGGTGCACCAAGGTCGTCTTGCCACAGCCCGGAGGCCCAAGAATAGCCAGCGTCTCTCCCGCTTCGATGTGTAGATTAATGTCTTTGAGGACATCTTCCTGCGACTCGAAACCGTAGTTGAGGTCTTTGATGCGGATGTCGCCACGAATGACTCTCCGAGGTTCCTCTTCATGCGAACTCTCTTCCGGCTCTTCCAGGATGTGATTCAGCCGGCCGAGGGCAACGATCGCCTTGCCGACGTCTTGCAGGACGCGCCCCAGATGCCGGATCGGCCAGATCACCATACCCACGTACGTGTAAGAAGCGAACAGAGTGCCCACACTCATCTCACCACGCATCAGCCAATAGGCTCCGGCAATCAGCACGACTCCCATCTGCGTCATGGAGAGCAGATCGGAAAGCGTCCAAAAATGGGCCATAACCACATTCAGCCTCTGATCGTTGTCGCGAAAGGCTTTGTTGCTGTGGGCGAATCGGTCGATCTCGTAGTCCTGACGGGAGAATGCGCGAACCACGCGAATCCCAGTGAGATTCTCCTGCAGGCGCGCAGACAATTCGGCCTCGGCTTCGTCTCGCTTCTGGAACAGATCTTTCACCTTGGTGAAGAAACGAAAGGCGAAGAAGAAGATCAGGGGCATCAGCGACAGTGACACCCATGCGAGGCGCACGTCCAACCGGAACAGAATGGGGGCCACTGTCCCCACCATAATCACGGTGCGGCCGATTTCGACGATCTGTCCGGCCAGGAACACGCGTACCGTTTCTACATCTGAACTGCAGCGCTGAATCAGATCACCCGTTGCGGAACGGTCGTGAAAACTGGCCGGGAGATGCTCCAGATGGGTGAACAGCCGGTCACGCAGAGCCTGGGTGATCGCCTGTGATGCTATGGCAGCCCAGCGGCTGCGCAGGTAAGTAAGTGCCCCGCCGCTGGCTGTGAACAGGATCACTGCCAGCGCCGAGAATCCCAGATAGCTGTAGTCACTGAATCCTGCCAACCACGGCACGCGCTCCAGACCGGCGAATTCGCCCTCGACGATACCGTCAATGCACCACTTGACGATCAGTGGCATGGTAAAAGTGAAGCCGATGGCTGCAAACATGGCCGCGATGGCCGCGCCGTAACGAGCGCGATGACCACGGGTCAGTGCCCATAATGCGCTGTAGCGTCCGTGTTGATGTGCTTTGTTGTTCACAGGTAATGCCCCGAAAAAAGTGTAATCAGCGGGTCACTGCACCTGTGTTGAGAGTATTGTGATGGTGGCCCGCTCTGGCGCGGACCTGAAGCAGGAACGCGCTCGAGTCAGTACATAAAGTTGTGTGCGTCTTTCGGCATGAATGCGATTCCTGTCGCTGGTGGGTGAACGCTGCATACTTTAATCAAATTAACGCGAAAGGCAAGCGGTTTACGCGTATATCTGCCGAGCGGCACAGGTCAGTCTTGTGAGAGCACTCATCCTTGGACATCTGCGGACTTCTTGCGCGTTTGAACTAAGATGACTGACGAGTGAACACAGCGTAGGACCATTCAGGTTGCCGTGAGGAATAGCACGTCTGTGCGATGCAAAATACTAAACAGGGCTCCTATTCCTCATCGATTGTGCGGACTTGCGGTTCCCCTGCGTCCGCTTTGTGACGACGTCGTACTCGGTTGCTGAATGGGGAAGTTTAGCCATTTGGAATCTCACCCTGTTGGCCATCGCGCTCGATCGGTTGCCAGTTACCCCTTGGGTGGATAAGCTGCGGAATTCGAACGTATTTCCCACACAGAGGAAGACTCTATGGAATACAGAGACGTCATCTATGAAACAGACGACAGGCTCGCCTTTATCACCCTAAATCGACCTGAGAAGCTCAATGCGCTGAGTAACAACCTGCGTGGTGAAATCATGGAGGCGATGCGCGAAGCGGAACATGACGACAGCGTCGGTGTCATCGTCCTTAAGGCAGCGGGGCGATCGTTTTGCTCCGGCTATGATCTGTCACCCTCACGCTCCGCGGGGGACGACGATTTTGTCGACAAACGTTCCAGACTACCGGCAACCGGCACCACTCACCCGGGAAATAACCAGTGGGCTCGGCACGTCGTCATGACAAACTGGACCGTCTGGGAACTCGCTAAACC
>CEQE01148565.1_pt1 | contig 15762 bp, 17 predicted proteins | sample 356201 | NCBI WGS metagenome assembly CEQE01 (sample SAMEA2619970, study PRJEB7988) | marine metagenome | biome: marine biome (ENVO:00000447); feature: mesopelagic zone (ENVO:00000213) & marine oxygen minimum zone (ENVO:01000065); material: "saline water (ENVO:00002010), including plankton...
ATCAACCGATCGAAATCACCGCCGATAACGGCATCGAATGGCAGCGCGATAATCAGGTTATGATTGCCACCGGTAACGCCAAAGCGACCCGCGGCACGGCCCATGTCGAAGCTGATACGCTCCGCGCTTATTACCAAAAAAGCCAAACTGGCGGATCGAACTTATCACGCTTGGATGCGATCGGGCGGGTTAGAATTTCTTCGCCGACCCAAACTCTAACCGGACAATCGAGTGTTTATGATCTCGACCAGGCGGTCCTCGTGGTAACCGGTAAAAAAGTAACGCTGATATCCGGTAAGGACCGGATCACGGCGACCCAGCAAATGGAATATTATGAAAAAACGCAAATGGCCGTCGCCCGGCAGAACGCCACCGCCAATCATGACGGTAAAATGTTGCGCGCCGATACGCTAGTGGCGCTCTTCACCAAGGATAAAAACGGCAAATCGCAAGTCAGCCGGGTGCAGGCTTTTGAAAACGTCCGCGTCGTCACGAAAACCGATTCTATTTGGGCGAGCAAGGGCATCTACGACGTCGCTGCTGGCATCGTCACCTTAAACGGCAACGTCCGCATCACCCGTGACGGCAATCAACTCAACGGCGATAATGCGATCATAAATTTAAATACCGGAATTAGTAAGCTGTTAACCGACCCTGGTGCAAAATCACCTAAACCCGGACAAAATGATTTAAATCTTCGAGAACCGCGGAGAAAAAAACGGGTTCGTGGCCTATTGGTGCCCAAGCGTAAATAACAACAGTGTGTGTCTAATTACTTTCAATTTTCCTCATGTTGTTTGCTTTCAGGCATCAAAGGTCTAAATTAGACCGTCCGAGGCACTATTAACTTGTTCCAGGCTCGGACCCATCGCATATATATATATATAAATGCGATATTTGGTAATAGAAACAACAGCAACAGCGAACCAAACTATTAAATATGACGAGCGACGAAAACACGCCATCTAATTTATCCGGTCAGGACGGACTGGCCTCGAATAAAATTCGAGCCGTCGCCGCTAATGAGTCTTCAGACTCCATTGCCAACAGTGACGTTCCGCCCCGACTGGTGGCGGATAATTTTCGCGGCCTGACAGCCGAAAATCTCGGCAAGAGATTCGATAAACGTCCCGTTGTACGTGGCGTCTCGATGGCAATTGAACGCGGCGAAGTCGTTGGTCTGCTGGGTCCCAATGGCGCCGGTAAAACAACTTGTTTCTATCTGATCACCGGTTTGATCCAACCCGATTACGGCACCATCACTTTGGATGGCCAGGACCTAACTGAACTGCCAATGTATCGCCGGGCGCGTTTGGGTATCGGCTATCTGCCGCAAGAGGCATCCATCTTTCGCGGCCTGACGGTTGAAAATAACATTCGGGCAGTGCTGGAAGTTGTCGAGAAATCACGTGAGCGCCGGGAAGCCGTGCTGGAAGCATTGCTGGCTGAATTTTCGATCACCCATCTTCGCCGCACACCCTCTTTAGCGCTATCCGGTGGCGAGCGACGCCGAGTCGAGATAGCCCGGGCCCTGGCGTCACGCCCGCATTTCGTCTTGTTGGATGAGCCGCTGGCCGGCATCGATCCAATTGCCGTAACCGATATTCGCGAACTTATTTCACATCTTAAAGATCGCGGCATCGGCGTTCTTATCACTGATCACAATGTACGTGACACCTTGGACATCATCGACCGGGCTTATATTATTCATGATGGCATGGTGCTCATGGAAGGTACCCCCTCCGATATTGTCGGGAATGAAGACGTTCGCCGAGTCTATCTGGGGGACCGGTTCAGCTTGTAGGGGTCTCGTAGATGGCGATAGCACCCCGCTTAGAACTTCGACACAGTCAGTCTCTTGTTATGACGCCGCAATTGCAGCAGGCGATCAAATTGCTGCAAATGTCGAATATTGATCTCGGTGAATTTGTTGAATCTGAATTAGCTGAAAATCCAATGTTGGAGCGCGATGACAGCAACGCGCCCGAAAATCATGATGGATCCGGCGAAAAAACCAGCGACAGTGACGACAGTAGCGGTGATGGGGGCGGTGAAGGACCGGATGGACTTGAAGCCATTGATATGAAGGCTAGCGATCATGTCACCGAGGATCAGGTCAATGCTCTCGACATGGAATCTTATGATAATGTCTGGGATGCCGAACCAGCGGCCGAGCCTCAGAGCACGATAGCCAATGAAGACGGCGGCTCGCTATCTGAATGGAGCGCCCCCGCCAGCAGCAGTGGCGGCACTGGGGGTAACAACCAGTTCGAGACCGCCGACTATTCGCTTGAGCAAACCCTATCCCAAGAAATTTCACTGCGCGATCATTTGATCAACCAGATCCAAATGGATATTTCTGATCCGACCGACCGTATTATTGCGCTCTATCTCGTGGATCTGCTTGACGAGGCCGGTCGCATCCCCGATGAGCTTGAAATTGCCGCCGAACGTCTCGGCTGCAGCATTAAGCGAGTCGAGAAAGTACTCTCACAATTGCAGGCGCTTGATCCACCGGGAATATTTGCCCGTAGCCTCGCCGAATGCTGGGCTATTCAACTGCGCGAGCTGGATCGGTTTGATCCGGCAATGGAGACGTTGCTTGAGAATATCGAGCTTCTAAAACAGCATGAATATGACAAGCTTTCAAAGCTCTGTAGTGTCGATCTCGACGACATCAAAGATATGATTGATGAAATTTGGGCGCTCAGCCATAAGCCTGCCGAAGCCTTTGATCACATTATCACCCAGCCGATTACGCCGGATGTAATCATGCGTTCAGGCCCCTCCCAAACCTGGCTGGTCGAGCTTAACAACGACACTTTGCCGAAGGTCCTGGTCAACAATCAGTATTATGCGTTGATCAGCAAATCGGTGCGCACCAAAGAAGAAAAACAATATGTCGCCGACAAATTGCAAACCGCCAATTGGCTGGTCAAATCGCTGCACCAACGCGCCACCACCATTCTCAAAGTGGCTACTGAAATCGTCAAACAGCAGGATGCCTTTTTTGCCAAGGGCGTCGAGCATCTTAAACCTTTGGTCTTACGTGATATTGCCGAAGAAATTGAAATGCACGAAAGCACGGTCAGCCGTGTGACCTCAAATAAATATATCAATACACCTCGCGGCATCTACGAACTTAAATATTTCTTCACTACGGCCATCAGTTCGACAACCGGTGGCGATGCTCATTCCGCCGAATCTGTGCGCCACCGCATTAAGGTCCTAATCGACGATGAAGCGCCGACAAAAATTTTGTCGGACGATAAGCTGGTCGATTTGCTGAAAGGCGATGGTATCGATATTGCCCGGCGTACGGTGGCAAAATATCGTGAAGCGATGAAAATACCCTCCTCGGTGCAACGCCGAAGAGAAAAAAAACGCGCGGTAAATTTTTAGTTTTTTAATTTTTTTAGCTGATTTCTGCTGTTATTTGATAAAATTTCAAGGATTTACTTGACACAATTGTCCGACCGCTTTAGGTTCCCGCCGTCCCGATCAGGTGATTGATATCAATTCCGATCAGCGGATAAAATTGATAATTTTTTAACAACGGCAAACTATCAGAAGTTGACTGTTTCGGCATCGCCTCTGTACTGGACTATGAAACTATTCCAACACACTCAGCCCTTTATTGGCACCTGTAAAAACGACGTTTCGGCTCATATAAAACTATATGGACCAAGCTATTGTTTTGTCAGTTGTCATGGCAATCGTGATGGAAAATTCATTCCGGTCGTTACAGTTAATTAACAAAGGATCGTTATGGAACTCACCGATCTACTAACACCGGAATGCGTTGTCGCCAACCTTAAGGCAACGAGCAAAAAACAGGCATTACAAGAATTGTCAAAGCGAATTGCTGAGGTTATCGAACATAACGAACGCGATATTTTTGAAATTCTGCTGGAACGCGAAAAACTCGGAACGACCGGTGTCGGTGACGGTATCGCGATTCCTCATGGCAAACTTGAATCCTTGGAGAAATTACACGGTTTCTTTGCCCGCCTTGAGCGACCGGTGGATTTCGATTCTATTGATGAGCGTCCGGTCGATCTGATTTTCTTGCTGCTGGCGCCTGAATCAGCCGGGGCGGATCATCTTAAGGCCTTAGCACGGGTTTCACGCCTGCTCCGGGACAAAGCCCATTGCGACAAATTGCGGGGCTCTGACAGTCCGGAAGCGCTCTACGCGCTAATTACCGAACAAGAAACGCACCGCGCCGCCTGACAGCCAATTTAAGCAATATTAAGAGGGCAACCGGTTAGTGGACACTGACCGGATAGAGGTCGTTCTGAATTGACACGGCGCAGGCCAAATCATATTCAGGCGCCACGCCGATTTGCTCACCATCGGCGGCAAAAATGCCGAAGGCAGGCTCACCGTTTTCTTCAACGGGTTTGATATAGGCTATTTCATCCAGTCCGAGATAGATAAATTCGCCACCGGAGAAATCACCGTTTAACTCAATGGCCGCGTTATCTGCTACCGGATCATCATATTGTGTCATGTTGAGACCTATTCTCGAATTCCTAATTATCTGCGATTTTCGGGTTTTTTGGGTTTTCTGGGTCCAAATCGATTGTCTTGGCGCTGGTTTTAGCACCTGATTGAACTTTCTCAATCTTAATTTTACGAACTTCCGGCTCCGGGATCGGGCGCGCCAGTTCAATATGCAGCAAGCCATCCTCAAGCCGTGCGGCACCAACTTCAATACCTTCGGCCAACACGAAGCTGCGTTGGAATTGGCGGGCAGCGATGCCACGATGGAGATAAATACGCGTGGCGTCATCTTCCGAATTGCGGCCGCGGATCACCAGTTGATTGTCTTCGGTGGTAACTTCCAGATCATCCATCGAGAAGCCGGCAACCGCTAGGGTAATACGCAGCTCTTCTTCACTGACCTGTTCAATATTGTAGGGTGGATAGCCTTCGGCGGAAGATTTCGCGACGCGATCCAGGACGCGCTCAAAATGATCAAATCCCAACAGCAATGGGCTATCAAAAATCGGTAGACGAGACATCAAACCCCTCCTCTAAAAGCGAGTTTTGGCTCGAAAAGGCCCTCGGCGGCACCTTTTAGCCAATTATTCGACAATTTATCGAACGCCGCCGCGATCATACGATCCATCGGCCATGCGTTTCAAACATAGTCTAATTATGCAGATAAATGCGCCCCGTCAAGGGTGCGTCAGCTAAAAGAGTTGCAGAATAGCGCGCTCAGACTGCGCCGTTACCTTAAGCGCTGATGCCGACAATTGGGTGCGCGTTTCCAGCGAAAGGGCGGTTGCAGCTTGTTCGTTCAAATCGGCTTCAATCAATTTTGCCTCACCTTCTTTGAGCGAGTTTATCAGCTTGTCATTAAATTCTTCACGGATCGACAGCACGTTTGCGTCAGATCCCAACGTTTCAGATGTCGAGCGAATTTGCGCCAAGGCGGCGTCGATGGTAGCGATATCGGTGATATCCAAATTGAGCGCCGCCGAATCCGAGGCGACGCCGTCGATTGTCACGCCGGTTGAGCCGTCTTCATTGAACCCTATCGTCAAACTGTCGGGAGATCCGCTGACCAAATTGGTGCCGCCAAAAGAAATGTCGTCGGCCAGTGCATCCAATTGCGCTTTCAGTTCATTGAAACGGTCACTTGCGAGCACCTGATCAGCCGCTGATCCGGCCTGCTCATGGGCCAAAGATGTCGCCTTCAGCTCATTCAACAAGCTCTCGATAAAGTCGAGGCCCAAGGTCGCCGTTTCAACCTTACTGATGCCCTAGCTGTTCGTGTCCTTGACCACCAGCAGGTCGGCAGCGCGATTGGAGAGGTCCTTGGCAACCGAAACCGCCAATGGATTATCGCTCAGCCGGGAATGCTTCTGGCCGGTAGCTATACGATTTTGGGTTTGCTCAGTTAATACGGAAAACCGCTGAATCGAGCTAAGCGTGCTATTTATGGCGCTCGATAGTCCTACTTCCATCCTTTTAAATCCTTCGATAGTTCTGCCGCCTTAACTTCGAAATCCCAATATTTCAAAGCCTTAGGCCGGTAACTTTGCGCCCAGACGTTTCCGCCTGTTTGCCTTTTCCCGATTTACTGGCGTTTTTATACACCAAACTGCCATATGGTGTCTGTGACGCAAATCACAAGGAGAAATGTTAAGTTCTCGCTATAACTATTTGATAATAAAGGAATTATTCATAGTTTTGCTTTGAATAATAACAGGCTAAAGTCCAAAATCGCTATATATAATGGTTGAAAAATCATTGCTCAGGTTTTCGTAAATAAACGATCCAATAAACCAGCGCGACCAGAACGCCACCACCGAAAATATTGCCCAAAGTGACGGGAATAAGATTGGCAATAAAGCCGTTCAGCGTAACGCCTGCCGCCCCGGCAAAATAACCTGCAGGTATAAGATACATATTCGCCACCGAGTGTTCAAAGCCAAGTGCGACAAAAGCCGAGATTGGGAAAATAATTGCCAGGATTTTTCCGCTTACCGTATGGGCGGCAAAACACAACCACACGGCCAGACACACCAGCACATTGCACAGTACGCCGCGGGTAAAGGCTTCGATCGACGGAATTGCCATTTTAGTTTCAGCGATTGAGGCCGCCGTCTTGGCAACTGCTCCACCGCCCGCCTCCATAACACCTGAAAGAGCGACAAAACCCGCAATCGCGATGGCGCCGATAAAATTACCGATATAAACCCAGAACCAATTACGCAGCAGCTGGCGGGAAGAAATTAGACCATCAGCCCAGCCCATGACGATGAGATTGTTGCCGGTAAAAAGCTCGGCGCCACCGACGACGACCAAAATAAGGCCAAGTGAGAAAGCTATGCCGCCAACCAGCCGGGTTAAGCCAAATCCCAATCCGGTGTCGGTGATCACGAAGGTGTAAAATACCGCGCCAAAAGCAATGAAGGCGCCGGCAAGTACGCCCAAAACCAAAGTCTGCTGGATCGATAAATTAACTTTGCTGACACCGGCATTTTCCACCCGCGCCGCAATCTCGGAGGGGGAATAGGCATCAATGTTTAGAGGTCCATCAACCATGTCTGCCACCTTTAAACTTTGACTATTTAGAAATATCCAAGAATAGCAAATAAACCTTTGATGACCATCATTGAAACCAAAAGAAGTTGATTTATTACCGGTTCATCAGCGTTCTGATTAACCCGGATAAGGCTAGGCGTGTTTGTCGCCGGCTAAATTTGCTGCTCGGTGGCGATCTCATAGATTTGGTTCCTCAGATCGACATACGGAACTGCGATATTTTCACCAAATATTGGATCCTCGGACTGGGCGAGATTGACTTCGATTTCCCGCCAATCCTCTGCCGACAATGCGCGCAGGGCAGCCGGGAAGAAGCGCAGTTCTTCAAGCATTATATGACTGCGAAAAAAGTCGATAAACTCGTTCGCGGCATCCATGAACTCAGCCCGCGGCTGCTCAGCATCAAGCAACACGTTTTTTAGCTTAATCTCAAACGCCGACGTTAATTCGGCAAGCTTCTGATGTTCGGTTTCAAGATCACCCATGAGATCGGCGGTCCGCGGATCGCGCAGACACAACTTTTGATATAGCAAATCCTCTTTGGGATGATGGCTCAGATCGGGAAATATTTTCAGATACTCAACAATTTTTTCGGCCAAATCATAATCCGGTTCCTCGGCCTTTTCGAAGAATTCAATTTGGCGCGTCAAAATTTCCAACACTCGAGAGAAGTTTCGATGTTCATCTCTTAATGCATCAAGAACTTTCACCATTAGGTTGCTCCTCGGCGCCGACCTCGCCGTCTCTTTTTAAGGATTGTACCTTAAGGAATTGTTCTTTGAACTACCTTGACGTTCGTCAATGCCGAACTTCCAGCTTGGCGCTATTAGTTAGAAAAATAGGCAATACGTAAATCCAGAGGATTGGCCGATGCAATATAAAGATATTCTTGTCCATGTAGATTCTTCCGAGCAATCTCAGGCCAGATTGGAAATCGCGACCCAGATAGCGGCTCAACACGACGCTCATCTGACTGGGTTATTTGTTGTCCCGGACCTCTATATCCCGGCGCTGCAAGACATGGCACAACTGCCGCCTGAATATATTGAGCAGCAGACCGCGAATGCCGAAGAAGAAGCAAAAAAGGCTGAGCTGAATTTCTACGATATCGTTAAAAAAGCCGATGTCGCTCATGAATGGCGCAAAGCTGATGGCGCCGCAGTCGATGTTATTCGTCTGCATTCAAAATATTGCGATTTACTGATTTTAGGACAGCGAAACCCCAATGCAGCCAACCATTTTGGCGACCTGCCCGATGGTGTCGTTTTAACCGTCGGCCGTCCCGTGCTGATAATTCCTTATAGCACCAAGATAAGAAATATCGGCGCGCGGGTAATGGTTGGTTGGGATGCGAGTGCACAAGCCGCCCGCGCTGTACATGACGCTATTCCGTTGATCAGTGGTGCCGAGAAAGTCGACATCATCGCGATCAATCCTAATGGCAGCGTTGAGCACGGTGATACACCTTGTGCCGACATCAGCCTGCATCTCGCCCGTCACGGCATCAAAGCTGAAGCCCAATCGATTACCGTAAATGATATCGGTATCGCCGACATTTTGTTGTCGCGGGCTGCTGATAAAGGTGTCGATTTATTTGTCATGGGCGCATATGGCCATTCGCGCTGGCGGGAATTGGTGCTCGGTGGCGTGACTGCGCATATGCTTGATCACATGACCATGCCGGTCTTGATGGCTCACTAAATAAAAATTCGTCAGCAATGGCAAAATTAACGAAATTTTCTAATAATAGCTTCGTGCTGATCTTTAAGATTGTCGATTGCGTTTTGAAACCGGATGACAATATGGTCAGGTGTTGCTTTGTGGAAAGCAAAATACTGGTGACTGCTTTTTAATTCAAAGGCTATTTCGTAATCGTCCAAATTATATTTTTCGGTTTTCAAAGCTCCCATCAAATTCTCCCATCCCTTGGCCGCCAACTGGATGCGGTCCGCTTCCAACATCCGTACCAACGAACGTAGTGTACTCACCCGTGTTAAATTTGATTCTTTTATCCCCGCAGATATTAGAAGATGTTCTCCAATATCTTTTATGATCGACCCAATGCGGTATTTTTTTGCCTCTTCAACTGAAGATATTCGAATTTTGGCATCACGCCGGGCTAACAGAACAATTTTATTGGTTTTAATAGGTCCAGCCCATTTAAACCCGAGGGCGTCTCTTTTTTCTGTCCGGGTTGTGCTGAATAATACTGTCCCGGGCCTGGATTGAAGATATAGATACCCCCGAGCCCAGGGTAATACTTTGATCACGAGGTTCGTCTGCCCAAGCTGCTGCCAGATGAGCGACAGAAGCTCAGGTGCAATTCCGCCAATTTTTCCATTTTTAACAAAATTTGATGGCGGGTTTTCTTCAGTTATGAACTTGAGATCTTTTAACTCTAATTCTGCACGAGCTCCGCTGAAAGGGACTCCGAACAAAATTGAACAAAAAATGAACAAAACGACTGCTTTTATTTTATACGGGCAACGCATTTATCTGGCTTCACTCAATGAAAGATTGGACGACAGAATTACACCACCATGATATTTTTGTAACATGGTGATCTCCTTTGTTCTTTCAAGGGGTGTTCACTAATGTTTAAACGAAGTGATCCGGCTCGAATTCCTGGACTAAAATTTCAATCTCGGGAATATGGACCGTACGGCCGGCAAATCTAGCCACCCCATCAGATTCCATTTTCTTAATCGTTCGCGACATCGATTCGGGCGTGGTGCCGATCATCGATGCCAGGTCATGGCGCGACAGCGGTAATTCGAACTCGGTTGGACCATCCGTGCTCTTTTCACCATATTTATCAATCAGCACCAGCAATAGATGGGCAAATCGCGCCCGCACTGAAAGTGTTGCGTTGTGAAGAATTTTTTCCTCGGCATTACCGAGCGACATCGAAACACGTTTGAGATAGCGCAAACCCAACGCTGGGTTATGTTCCAGCAAAGACCGGACGGTCGGCACGTCAATGACACAGATGCGAGTCGGCTCTAAAGCTTCGGCGCTGGCCCGGTAATCTTCACCCGCCAGCATGGCGCGGTAGCCAAGCGTGTCTCCGGGCGTTACTAAATAGAGCAGCACCGAATTGCCGTCAGCGTCCGTTTTGCGAACACCAACCATGCCGGTTTCCAAACAAAACACACCGCGGCAGGGATCACCTTCATGGAAGATTACTTCACCCGGCAGATATTCTTTGGTCACGCGCCCTTTATTGAGCAACTCGAGCTCGGCATCGTCCAGCACACACCATTCGGTCCGATCGCGCGCCTGACACGTAAAACAATTCAAAGAACCCTGTCCTGGATTCTGGTCTGCCATCATATTCCCTCGTAAATATTCGAAAGGAAAAAATACTTCCTGCGAATAACATTATGTTCAAATTGACCATCGTCAATTCAATTATTTTTCGGAGACTATAAAATTGCACCAACTTTCGCAATCGGTTCTTAGCAAATATGGCCAATACAGATCAGCGTTGTTCGAGATTTCTGAGATGCTCACAGGCAACCCATTGCCCGTCGGATAGTTCAGGTGCTCGTTCTACAGCCAATCAAGTACATAGTCATAACGATACCCATAGAAACAATAAGGATGTCACCGATCCTTCCAGTATTCGGGCTGCGGCAGTCAAATTTATTGAGAGATTCGGCATGGATGCTAAGGAACAAGCCGGTATCCGCGCCGGCGAAATGCTGCTGGCCGGCAATTATCAAAGCCGCACCAGATGGCAGTTAATTGGCAAAGAAATAGAACATTTGATGAAAAATGACGAATTTTCGCAAAAAACAGCCATCAATTGACAATTATCAAGGAATTAAATTTAAAAATCGGTGATGTTTATGGAAGTTAAGGGAACGGTACCGGAATGATCGTTAGATCATTAGAGACTAGGCAGATAGCAAGTAGGAGCAATTAGCCAAATGTTTGCCAAAGATATTATGACGGTAAATGTTATAACCGTTGATCCGGATACGCCAATCAATGAAGTTGCAAAACTTTTGATTGAGCGCCGTATCAGTGCGGTTCCTGTCGTCGATGGTGAAAATAAACTCGTCGGCATTGCCAGTGAAGGTGACCTCGTTCACCGCATTAGAGGCGATCATCAAGGACCGCGTTCCTGGTGGCTGAGCCTGATTGGTGATCCGCAAGACGAACCTCAAGAATATATTCGCTCCCACGGTAAAACGGCAAAAGATGTCATGACTAAGGATGTCGAGACTATCTCTGAATTTACTTCAGTTTCAGAAATCGCCGAAATTCTGGAAGTGAAAAGAATTAAACGCGTACCTGTTGTCGATGACGGCAAATTGGTTGGCATCGTGAGCCGGGCAAATATTATCCAAGCCCTGGTCGCTCAAAAAGATGCCGGCATGCCCAAAGTATTGCCATCCGATCAGGAAATCCGTGACCAGTTGATGAAAGAGTTTAATACGCATGCTTGGGCTAATAGCGCCACCATTAACGTCGTCGTCAATGAAGGCGTCGTGCGCTATTGGGGTTTTGTTGACTCGCAAGATGCCAAGGACGCCTTGCGCCTGGCCGCCGAAAACGTTCCTGGTGTGAAAAAGGTTGAATCGAATTTAGGAATTTCCGCTACCCCGACGGATTATATCTAACGATATAGTCTTACCGGGATAGCACTCCGGCGATCTGATCGCCAGTTGGGTCCTCCTACCGACCCAACGCATGTTCCCTGAGACTGATTGGGTCTGGTGATTTATTCACCAGACCCATTTTTTTAAGTTTTTATTTTTCGATAGACCTATTGAAAAAAAGCTTAAAACCGTCTATTCTTGCCAAAAGAACGCGTTGGCAAATCACCAGGATAGATAAGTATGGCTGAGAAGTTTGATCCCGAGGAAGTAAAGCAAGCGTGCGAAGGTTACGTCAAAAAGAAAGGCGCGTTGGCTTTTGGCCTGGCTAATCTGGAAACTTTGGAACGCATCTCGCCACCGGGTTGCGGACCATCTTCGATGTTACCCAAAGTAAAATCAGTATTGTGCGTCGGCGTCGGCGGCGGCACCCGCGGGGCTTGGTCGGCAGATGCCAAAACTCTGGCGTATATTGGTGATACCGAGACGATGGCCTATCGCATCGCCTATGGCTTGGCGTTTTATCTCGAAGCCAAGTTTGGTTACCGCTCGATTTTTGTACCGCCGGATATGGACCCGGAAAAAGGTGCCCGGGTCCCTATGCAGAGCATGAAACTCCATGCCGAGGTTGCCGGTATCGGCGCGCGCTCAATGGCCGGCGATATCCTGCTCCATCCGGAATATGGCATGATGTATTACGCTTCGGTTTTTACCGAGATGGAATTGCCGCCGGATGAGCCGATGCCAGATAACCCTTGCCCGCATTCATCCTGCGTCAAACTTTACCGCCAGTCGGGCCAGACACCGTGTATGCGGTTCTGCCCGGTAGAATGCTTGAGCGGCTCAATCGGGAATGATGATAAGGTCGCGGAGATGAATTACGACGCCCATGCCTGCGCCGAAATGTCGCAGCAATATGAAGCGATCCCAGGCGTTCTACTCGATACCCTTGATGCCAAGGACCCGATTGAACGCGGTATGGCCCTGCACGGCCCTGAAAATCAAGTGATTTGGTATAAACTTGCGATTGGCGCCGGTGAGCTCTTGGCGCTCTGTTACGAGTGTATGCGGGTCTGCCCAATCACCCAGACCGCGCCGCTGTCCAATCCAATCGCCCGTGGTGCTGGCATGCGGCAAAAAATTGTCGAGGCCGAAGCTGCCGCCAAAGCAGAACATACTGTTGAGCAAGCTGCGGAAAAGGGAGAATAGGCATGGCTTATGGTGTGACCCAGCAGATGATAGATACTTTCGGCGAGATTGTGTTTAAGCTCAGCCTCAATAAACAAACGCGGCGCGGCGATGCGGTACGGGAATTGGATTTCGACGCCTTAGATGCGGCGCGGGATGAAACCGGATTAACTGACGAGGAAATTACCGAGCGTATCGGATTACTGCCCGAACAAGTCGGTGTGGTGCGAGTCTTTACCGAACGCAAGCACCACAAGATTGATCAGCACCGCCGGATATATCACTTGGGCGGCGGCAAACGCTGGAAGAAAGAAGCCTATCGCAGCCCGGCGGAACGGCTGCGCTTTAACGAGGAGGCCATGATGCTCCGGGAAGCCATTAACTTTAAACCCGAACTGGCGGCGCGCTATATCGAAGACGGCTATTGGATCAATGAAACCCTAAATGGCTGGCTCGCCGATCACGCCCAGAACACACCCGACGCCATTGCCATTCTCCATCCTGGTGGCGAAGTAACCTACGCGGAACTCAAATCACGCGTCGATCATCTGACCAATGGTCTGCTTTCGCTCGGCCTGATGAAAAGCGATGTGGTTGCGGTGCAGCTGCCCAATACCTTGGATTTTGTCGTCAGCTATTTAGCCATCACGGCTTTTGGCGGTGTCATGCAAACCATTCATATGCCCTACCGGGACGCCGATATCGAATTTCTGCTCGGCCATGCTCAGGCACGCACCGTGATTTGCCTACCGGCGTTCAAGGACTTCCCGACCGCCGAAGTAATGCTGAGTATGAAGGAGAAATTAAGCGCCCTGGAGCACGTTATTACGGTCGGTGACATGGAGATTGAAGGCACATTAATGCTTGAAAGTCTGATGATCGAGGGCACGCCTGAGATTGACAATCCGCCGGTCGGTTCCGATCCGTTCTTGCTGCTCTATACTTCCGGCACGACCTCCAATCCCAAAGGCGTGCCGCTGACCTATCAAAATATGATGAGCAATGCGCGGGTCAGTGTGGCGGAGTTCAAGATGACATCGGTTGACCGCAATTTATCGGCTGCTCCGTTTAGCCATCTTTATGGGCTGTTTAATTTTCATGTTGCGCTCAATGCCGGGGCAACAAACGTCCTGCTGCCGGCTTTCACCCCGCCGGATTTGGCAAAAATGGTTGAAGCGACCAAAGCAACGACAGTATTTCTCGGGCCCGCCCACGCGACCGCGATGATCAATGCCGGACTAATGGACGCCCACGATTTTTCTTCCGTCCGCTTTTCGGTATTTTCCGGGGCGGCATGTCCGCCACAGATGATGGAAACCTACCGCGACAAAATTCCCGGCACCCGCATTAGCCAGCTCTGGGGCATGACCGAAACCGCGGGTGCCACCTATTGCCGTTATGACGATGCCGCGGACATTCCCGTGCGCTCAGCCGGACGCGCCTCTCCCGGCGATGAAGTGCGGGTGGTGTCGCCGGAAGATGGTAAGCCCTTGCCCGCCAACACCGAAGGCGATTTGCAGGTGCGCGGTTGTTCGGTCTTTCCAGGCTATCTCAACAATGAAGAAGCCAATGCCGATGCCTTCACCGAGGATGGCTGGTTTAGAACCGGCGACCTCGCCATTATCGATGATGACGGCAATATGACGATCACCGGGCGGACCAAGGACGTCATCAATCGCGGCGGCGTCAAGTTCAACCCGGCTGACATTGAAGATCTTATTATCCAACATCCAAAAGTCGAGATGGCGGCGATTGTTCCGGTACCCGATCCGGCCTTGGGGGAAAAAGCGTGCTGTGTTGTAACGCTGCTGGGTGAGGAAAGCGTCACGCTTGAAGAGCTTTGCACATTACTGGATGAGCATAAGATTGCCAAAAATAAATGGCCGGAACGTCTTGAGATTATTGATGAAATGCCGTTAACGCCGACCCGTAAAGTTATCAAAGGCCGGCTCATGGACAAACTGTAAGCGGAGCATGTGATGCCTGACGGCGCGGCTCGACAAGTAAAAAGGAAGGATAAATACCGGCGGCGCCAGACCGAGGTATTTGATGCAGCCGCGGCGGTGTTTGCCAGAAAAGGCTATCATGGCGCCTCAACCGGCGACATCGCCGCTGAGCTCGGCATTGCCCAAAGCAGCCTGTATTATTATTTCAAGTCAAAGGATGAAGCGCTCGAAAAAGTATGTTTGCAGGGCATTAAGGGCTATGTCGAGCGCCTGCAGGCTATCGTCACCGGCGATGTACCGGCAGATGTTAAAATCCGTGAAGCGATCCATAATCATATTGAACCGGTTAATTTCATTCCTGATTACTTCCGGACGTTTGTCGGCGAACTAAGATACCTGCCCAGCAACCGGCGCCAGAAACTCAATAATATGATCGCCGAATATAATGCGTTGTTTGAACAAATATTAATCGATGGCATTGCTGAAAAAACCTTTACCGCAACACTCGATTGTCATGCGTCGATGTTAATGTTGATAGCTCAATGCAACACAGTTCCTTTCTGGTTTGGCCAATTTGAACACTACAGTTCGACACAACTTGCAACCGTGTTGGCCGATAATTTTCTGCTGGGGGCATTGCCACGCAGAAATGAGTGAAACCCACGTATTATTCTGGCCTTGGCGAAACCCCCTTAATGGACGTATAGTAAGCCATTGAATGTAAATGGTTTGTTTTTTTCACTAGGTATCATGGAGTTCGAAAAATGCGCACAATCCTAACTCTTTTATTTATGTCATTTATCTTTATTGCCCCGACCTACAGCTTTGCTGCAGAAAAAAAGGATACTTCTGTTACCGACAAAGCGGTCACGGTGGTTAAAGAGAACCCAGGCGCATCGGTTGGCGTTGCCGCTTGCGGTGTAGCGGTCGCCTTTTTCCCGCCAGCATTATTGATCTGCGGTGGC
>CEQE01148774.1_pt1 | contig 15745 bp, 15 predicted proteins | sample 356201 | NCBI WGS metagenome assembly CEQE01 (sample SAMEA2619970, study PRJEB7988) | marine metagenome | biome: marine biome (ENVO:00000447); feature: mesopelagic zone (ENVO:00000213) & marine oxygen minimum zone (ENVO:01000065); material: "saline water (ENVO:00002010), including plankton...
CAAATCTATACTCATGTTGCAAATAAAGATATAAAAAACTTAGCAGACTTACTTTAAAAATGCAAGCTCCCAAACATATTGGTATTGTGATAAAACTCCTCAAAAAAGAGGCAAAGAAGTTTGAAAACCCTATTGCAACAGAGATTGGAGAACGGAAAAAAGACCCGTTTCTTGTGCTGATTTCATGCATCCTAAGCTTAAGGACTAAGGATACGACTACTGGGCCTGCTGCGAAGCGGCTTTTTGATATTGCGGACAGTCCTGAATCCATGTTAAAACTTACAAAAAAACAGGTTGAAAAGGCAATCTTTCCTGTCGGGTTTTATCCTACAAAGGCAAAATACATCCAAAAGACATGCAAAAAATTAATTGATGATTATGATGGGAAAGTTCCTGAAAAAGAAGAGGAATTGCTGAAATTACCTGGAATAGGAAGGAAGTGCATGGGAATAACTATGTGCTATGGGTTTGGCAAAAATTCACATATACCTGTGGATACACATGTCTTTAAAATCGCTAATAGGCTTGGATGGGTAAGGACAAAAACTCCTGAAAAAACAGAGCTCTCTTTGATAAGAATAATACCAAAAAAATACTGGCATGACTTGAATAATTTGTTAGTAGCGCACGGACAGAATATATGCGTTCCTGTTTCTCCTTATTGCAGCAAATGCGCTATAAGAAAATACTGCCCAAGAATAGGCGTAAAAAGAAGCAGATGATTAATTTCATAAATAATTGGCTTTCAAATAACTCTCTCTTCAATGTAGTTTTTCATTGACTCAAAGATCTTAAATGCTCCTGCCTTAGTATTTTGCTTTTTTTTATTAGGAATTTGCCACTGCCAGGAGGCCCTTTCAGGATGCGGCATCATGGCCATTACATTTCCTTCCTTGTTTGATACTGCCGATATATTATAGCTTGTGCCATTCGGATTTGTTGGGAAGGAATCTTCAATTTTTCCATCTTCATTGCAGTATCTGAATGCAATTTGCCTGTTCTTTTCCAGATTTTTAATTAATGCACTGTCTTTTGTTGTAAATCTGCCTTCAGCATTGGCAATAGGCATCTGTATTACTTCATTATTTTCGTAAAGATAATTAAATGCGCAGCTTTTTTTGTTGATATTTTTCACATTAATCCATGCGCAATAATATCCTGAAGTTAATGGATTTTTATTGGGAGCTAATGCCATCTGTATTTTATTGTTTAACCCGGGAATTAGTCCTGTTTCGACAAGAACCTGGGCCCCGTTGCAGATGCCAAGCAAGGGCTTTTTATTTTTTGTTTCGTCCTTTATTCTTTCCATTATTTTTTCTTTAGCTGCAATGATTCCTGCCCTTACCCTGTCCTCATAAGAAAAACCTCCTGGAATTATAAAGCCGTCATAATTATTTAATTTTTCTTTAGAATTCCACCTGATAATGTCTGCCTGCATGCCTGCTTCTATGCACCTTTCTTTGGTTTCCTGTTCGCAATTGTTTCCAGGGAAGTAAATCACTGCAATTTTTGGTTTTGGCATTTTGATATTATTTTCAAATCATTAATTTATTTTTTATTCCCCAAAACCTTCACTCCGTTCATATAAGGGATTAGAACATCAGGGACTTTGACTGTGCCGTCTTTCTGCTGGTAATTTTCCAATATTGCCCTTAATGTTCTTGAAGTTGCTATTGCAGTGCTGTTAATGGTATGCGCATAATGCTTTTCTTTATCTTTCTGGTATTTTATATTAAGCCTTGTTGATTGGTAAGCAGTGCAGTTTGAGCATGAAACAACTTCCTTGTACTCTTTTTCCCTCGGCATATAAACCTCCAGATCATATTTTTTTGCTGCAACTACGCCTATATCGGCTGTGCACATGCTGACAACTCTATAAGGCAATTTTAATTTTTTAAAGATTTCTTCAGCATTTTTTATTAATTCCTCAAATAATTTCCAGCTTTCTTCCTCTTTGCAGAAAACAAACTGTTCAACCTTGTTGAACTGGTGCACTCTGAACAAGCCCCTTTCATCGACACCATGGCTTCCTATCTCCTTCCTGAAGCAGGGGCTGGCAGAAACATACTTAACTGGAAGCTGGGATTCGTCAAATAATTTATTGGAGTTCATTGCTGCGATTGCATGCTCAGACGTGGCTATTAAATAAAGGTCCTCATTATCAACCTTGTACATCATTGTCTCGAAATCTTTTAGGTCTGTAACTCCTTCATATGCCTTTCTTCTCAGCATCAATGGAACCTGTACAGAAATAAAGCCTTTTTTTTCCAGAATGTCAAGGGCAAATTTCTGCAGTGCTGTCTCCATCAAAGCTAAATCACCAAGAAGATAATAGAAGCCTTTTCCGGATACATTTGCTGCGCTTTCAAAATTTCCTAAATTTAGGCTTTCAATAACATCTTCATGTGTTTTAAGCTTGAAATCAAATTTTTTTATTATTCCCTGTTTTCTCAAAACCTTGTTGTCTTTCTCATCCTTGCCTTTTAGGACAGAATCATGCAAGATGTTAGGAATGCGCATCAAATAATTTATAATTCCCCCTTTTAATTCTTCAACCTTATTTGTTAATTCCCTGACCTTTTCAGGCAGTTCTTTTGCTTCTTTGATTTTCTGCTTTATATCCTTGCCCTGCTTTTTCAGCTGGTTGATTTCGTCTGATATTTGATTTCTTTTATGCCTTAGCTCCTGCTCTTTTTGGAGAAGCTTCCTATATTGCTCATCTTTCTTAAGCAAATCATCTACCCACTTTACCTTTTCCAGGTCATTCCTTTTCTTCAAATCCTTTTTTACAATATCCGGATTTTCCCTTATGAATTTGATAGTAAGCATTTAATTTACTGCTTTGAAGAAGAATATAAAAATGTTTCTGATATCAAATTCAAAAAACGAATAATTTAAATAAACCATCAATACTTTAGAGTAGTTAATATGGAAGACTTGTATTCTGACTCACAAAAAGAAAATCTGGATTTGGATTCTTGCATTGAAGATTGTCTTAATGAAGCTAGAAATTATGCATTGGCTGGACTTGTCTCTGGTTTTGAGAAGGAAATTCGCACTGCAGTTGAGATGGCAAATTCCCCGGCTATTGGGTTGAGCAAAATAGATTTTGAATGGATAAGACACACAAGGATAGCTGCCCATATTAACAATATTGAAAAGATCCTTCAGGGTGCTATAGAATGTGCACATTATAAACGTGGTGGAGCATATACTCATCTTGACAACGCTATAGAATATGCACTAAACCTTTTTGATTTAGAACCATCTAAGAAACCTTAAATGATATTAGTGATGAAGTATTTGAGACTGGTTGTAATGTTCAAGAACTTTTTTTAAATGGAAGGAAGAATGCAATTGAAATAGCTGAGCAACAGAAACCAAGAGTTGTTCTTTACAGAGTTGGTTTCCCCTTGTATTTTTTAGAACCTGATAAAAAATTTAAAAAACTAGTTGATTCTGTGACTACTCCATACAAAACAGAAGGAGGGAATATAATTTATATGGTGATAGGACTGAAAGAATTTAAAATAAACCCTTAATAACTTTGATTACCTCAAACAACTAACCTTACTTTCTCTCCTTTGTTAACAGCATTGAGAATTATCCTTCCCACATTATTGTTCTTCTTTACCTTAATTAATCCTGATTTTCCGGCTTTTGCTGTCATTAAGAATTCATCATTCAATAAAACATCAACGTCCTTGTTCTGCATCTTGATGTCCAATTGAAAAATAATGTTGTTTTTTTTGATTTCAAACTTATAAGGCACTTCTTTTTGGTTTTCCTGTTTTTGGGTTGAATTTCCTAATTCCCTGACTTCTACGCTCATGCCCAGCTTTTTTTCGATTTCAGCTATATTCTTGCCTTGCTTTCCTATGATTTTAGCAATGTCTCTTTCAGGCACAAAAACCGTGCATTTATTGTCATTAATCACTTCAACCTCTGAATTGTTTGAATATTTTCTGAAAAAATCTTCTATTGAGCTTGCTGCTAGCTTGTGTATCCCTTTTTCCTGGCCTTTATTTTCCTGGACCGGGATAACAACAGTCTGCTCACCGTAGCTGTAAAGCTCGTATTCCAGTTTTCCTGTCTCAAAATCATTTACCACAACAACAGGCCTTGCAAGATCAGCTTCTGTCATGCCGCTTGGTACTTTAACAGTCATTTTTAATGACAGTACTTTGCTGATATACCCATCTTTTATGAAAAATACTGTGTCTATTACTTGGGGGATAACACCCATCTCAATCCTGCCTAAAAACCTTTGGATTGCATCAATTGGATTAGTAGCGTGTACAACACCTACCATGCCGACGCCAGCTAACCTTAAATCTGCAAACAGCTTGAAGTCATCAGTATTTCTCATCTCATCGAAGATAGTATGGTCGGGCCTTGACAACAATAAGATATCATGAATTTCCTGGGCATCTCCGTGGCTTATTGCGTATTGAGTTACATTCTCAGGCAAGACTAGATCTCGAGGCGCTTCGACAGTCTTTACAACCTTGTTTTTTGAGGCGTAAAATTCCGCTAGTCCCTGGCTGAAAGTTGTCTTTCCCATGCCTGGGCTTCCAGCCACTAAAATCCCTTCTGCCTGCTCTGAAATTCTCTTCATTAATTTTTCACTTAGCTTGTAATCATTCAGGTTTAATTTCCTGACAGGCCTTACTGCAGTTATTTCCCAGCCGTCAGAGAAAGGGGGCTTTGTAATTACAATTCGGAATTTTCCAAGCTGCACAATAGTGCTGCCTGCCCTTTCTATCTCTATAAAGCCATCTTTTCTCAGCTTGGCTTCTTCAATCACTTCCCTGCTTATATCCTGGATCTCTTCCTGCTTTAAAATTGCTTTTCTTAGTGCGTCAAAAGTCCAGTTTCCCGGCATTCCTCTCTTAGAATAAGGCATTACATTTTCCCTTAGATGAACAGACATTGTGGTTTCATCAAAAAACTTTTCCAGCTTTAATTTTTTTAATCCTTTTTCCGGCGGTTTGAAATAAACTGCTTTCATGCCCCTTGCCAATGCAACTTCTGACTGGACCTTATCTGATGTAATTAAAGTAGCATCTTCATCATAAGACAGCTGCCTGATCAATGCATCAATTTCACCTAAAGAAGCGTGCCTTATCTCTGCAGCCCTTGGCCTTTGGCCCTTGAAAGAAAACTGAAAATTATTCTTATCTGAAAGATCTTTTATTCTCTTGATTTCATCAAGGCCTAAAAATCCTATTGCTTTTCCCAGATTAGCCTGATGCTCTAACTCGGCTAAAACAGCCTCATGGATTATTACTTCTTTCGGGCTGATTTCTCTTTTCCCAATCTTATCAGATAGTAATCCTTCTATAATAATAGATGTATCCGGGACAATTCTTTCGATGTTTGTGTTAGTTTCATTTGTCATTTTTAGTTTTTGCTTATTTAGCATATTAATTAGAATCTTTATAAATTTATGGTTTTTATTTAATTTCGATATTGAAAATATTTAGAAAATTGATGGATTTAATTATTTTCAATATAGAAAAATTAATTATAGTTTAAATTATACTCATAAAAACCATCAATTTCTTTTCCTGAATATAACCCACAGCATGGCAATAAAGACAAAAATAGCTCCTATAACTACAAGCAATAATGATCGAGGTGTTAGGTTTTCCAATACTAACAGGAAATTATTTGTTGCTAGGTATATATTCTGGATTAAGGTAACGTTAATAAGCTCTATTGAGAAGTTTTCCGCTGTTTCATATTTCTTTTGGTTTTTGTCCTCATATTTTATGATAATATTGAATTCATTGATGCCTTTTTTTAGATTCTTGCCAAGCAGGTTTATTGCAAAGCTCCTGTCCTGGAAAAGCTCATCTAAATAAAACACCTTTTCAAAGCCGTTTTGCATAAAAATAATTTCTATATTTTGGGGATTTGACCTTGATTCCTTGTTTAATAAAAATTCTACCTTGAAATTGTCATCATAGGAAATTTGATTTGGAGCATTTATGTTTTTTATCCTGATTTCAGGCCTGTCCAGAACATCAAACTTTATGTATTCTGCTTTTGAAACCTCGGCATTTTTTGCACTTAGGACAAATTCCTTCTTTTCTTCTTTTAGATTTTCAACAGAAAAGTTAAGGCTTTTTTCCTGCGTAATCCCCAGGTCAATCTCTTTGCATTTTTCTATAAAGCAAACATCAAGGCTTTCAAGGAAAATATTCCCGATGTTCCTGATTTTGCAACTTAACAATGCGCTTTCATAGCTATAAAATTCGTTTTTATCTATGCTGCAGTTGATTTTGATATCCCTGGAATAGGTTTTTTCATCTTCCTCTATTTTTTGTTTTAAAGCGGAGTTAATTTCATCAAAAGAATAAACAATATCCCCTTTAGTTGATTTGAAACTTGTATCTGCAGCAGCATCCCTAAAAGAATGTATTGTAAGGGGGAAAGTATAGATAAAATTATTTTGCAGCTCTTTTGTCAGCTTTGTTATCCAGAAAACGCTTTTCCTTTCATTTGGCTTTAACAGGATATTTTTGGAAGGATCTCCTGTTATTTCAACTTCTATTGGCTTTGACAGGTAAATTTCTAAAGAAACATAGTAATCCTCTAAATTTTCCAAAACAGCTTCTACAAGGTTATAGGAATTGAATCCGATGTTTTTCTTTAAGACATCTGCATTGAAGCTGATGTGGTTTTTTGCCCTTCCTGACTTATCTTCCAAAGACGCATCTATATCCAGGTCTTTTGTTTCAAGCTCGATATTTCTTGAAACCCATTTGTACTGCACTGAGGCTTCATTGCTGTCAACAGACTCCTTCATCTTTACATGAGTAGGGTCAATATAGCCAAACTGGCCGTAAGTCACATCATAAGGTATCCAACCATAGCCGGGAAAATATACCTCTGCCCAGCCATGGCTTCCCCAGTTTTCAGGAAACAATTCACTGTTTGTATATGCGATTCCTGATATGAATTTTGCAGGAATTCCCAAAGAGCGCAGCATTGCAATAAATAAGCTTGTTAATTCATCACAGACACCCTGCCTGTTTTCCAGAATCCAAGAAGCTTTCTGGCTTACATCTGCTGTCAATGTGCTTAAATTATATTCAATATTGTCTTTAGTCCATTCCGCAATTTTATGCACAACAATGTATAAGTCATCTTCGCCTTCAGCAAGCTTGGAAGCAAGCCTTATTATATCATCACTATCAGAGTCAATTATCTCTTTTGGCTCTGTAAATTGCTTTAATTCGTTAGGTAAGTTTATGATAGGGAATGGCACTTTTTCCTTTATTTTGACAATATTGCTGGATGTTTTTATCCTGGTTTCATAGCCAAAACTTATCCTGTCTTTTGGATTCTGCCATTCAAACAGCAATGCGTTATTTTCTTTTTCCGCATTGGGCTTTATATTAAAATCAAAAACTTTCTGGTTGTCTGCATCATAAGGGTAGTGCGACAAATTCACAGTAATGTAATTTACATTATAATCCAAAGATGTCGGGATTATTTTTGCTTCTGAAGAAAGATTTATGCTGATTACCAGGTTTTGGCTGTTGTAAAACCAATTGTCCTGGGCATAGGTTAAATTAGAAAAAAGCAAGATAAATGCGAAAAACAAAGGAAAAATTTTCATTTTCCTTGTTTTTGATTTTTTTGTTTAATAAATTATTGTTATTCTAAGAATTATGATGGGCCCACCAGGATTTGAACCTGGGACTTCGAGAGCCATTTTGTGGCTTCACTCGATATCCAACAATCTGGTTATCAGTTTTGCTGTCTCTTTTGGAGACTCGAGCATTCTAACCAGACTGAACTATGAGCCCGAAAAAAACGCCCTCGACCAGACTCGAACTGGTGACCTTTACCAAATCAAGAAAATAAATTCTTAAATTTATGGTGTCTAACTTCAGGTTAACAGCTTCGTAGTTTTTGACTCATACGCTCTACCTGCTAAGCTACGAGGGCATCCGAAGTTTAGATTTTAATTTTCGTTTATATATGTTTCGGCTCATTTATTAAATATGATTTAATTTCAAAGCTAAAACTTATAAACTAAAGGATATTGATTAAAGGAAAAAATGGTCAAGGCTTTTGATGAGATTTATGAGATTATGACAGAATTAAAAATTAACATGAGAACAGCAGCATATGTCTATGCATCAAATAAAATAATAAGCGCGATAGATGCAAGGGGAACAGTAGAGTATTTCAGGGAGTAGGTAAAAATAATGAACAAATAGTTTCTCAATTAATTCTTTCTAAAATTAGTCTTTTACCTGTCTTAAAATAAGCAATGCAATAACAAAAAACACCAAGGGTATTAATAAAGCAAGCTTATAGCCAAATAACACAACTGCTCCCCCAAATAGTATCGGGCCTACGCCACCGGCAAATTTCTCTGTTAAGCCCTGGAAGCCCAATAGTTCTGCAACTTTATGCCTTGGCGCTAGTTTAATAAGCATTGGCCTTGTTGCTGTCCATACGCCGCCAAGCGCTATTGAGCCTATGATACTGTAAATTATGAAAGCACTTAAAGTATTTGAAAAGATAAGTGCCAATATCACTACAATCCAGATAACTTGAGTGGTAACAAGGCTTTTTTTTGAGCCGAACCTGTCTGTCAGCTTTCCAAAAATTAATGCGCCAAGAGCTGCAGCAACTGCCATAATGCCGAAAATGAAAAAGAAAGGCTGCATTGCCAGACCAAATTGTTCTCTTGCAAACAGGTAGAAAAATATTATTACTATGTTCATGCCGTCTACAAAAAGAAACGATGCTATGAGAAACAGGAAGAGATTTTTAAATTTATATGCTTTTGTTATAGTGGTTTTTATTTCATTAAAGGCTTTCTTCAGCGCTTTAACAAATAATATTGGCTTTGTTCTCTTTTCCTTTATCAGGGTAAATGAAAAAACAGAGAAAAACAGGAAGAATATTGCAATTGCAGGAAAAATTGCTTGGACTCCTTCTTTTGTTTCCCATCCTATGTTTTCCATTATGATATAAGCCATGATTAATGACAGGATTGTACCAAGATAGCCTACTGCAACTCCAATTCCAGAAACCATACCTCGATTTTTTTCTGTAGATATATCCATAATTAATGCGTCATAGACATCCAAAGCAGCCCGATAAAAAAAAGAAGCCGCAATGCCAAGAATTATTGCCCAGTACAGGTTAGAGAAACCAACAAAAAATGTCGTAAATATGCAAAGGAGTGTAAATAAAAGCAGGATATGCACTTTTCTTCCCCATGCATCAGCTATTGCTCCAATCAAGGGAACAAATAATCCTGCTAGTATGAATGAGACGCCAAAAACAAGTCCAATGTGGAATTCATTTCCTCCAAGATATGACTTTATCAGCAAAGGAAAGAAAAATGTTACGAATAATGCTGAAAAGGCCGTATTAGCAAGGTCATACAAAGACCATCCGAAAATCTGTTTTTTTTCCATAATAAAAACCTATACAATTTTAGTTCAATCGGGCTTTACAAAAACAGCAACAGCAATGGCATAATCCCCGTCATGCGCTATTGATAGTTCTTTTTCTTTGATGTTCTTGTTATTTTTTAAGTTGATTGTTGGCTTTCCGTTTTTATTTTTCCTGATTTCAATATCAAGCCAGCCTATATCTGTCCCAAGCGCTTTTTTCACTGCTTCCTTTGCCGCAAATATTCCTGCTAAACTGCTTGCATTTTTGTCAATTTCAGTCGGCTGGAATACCTTTTTCTTTTCCTGCATGCCTAATTTTGAAATTCTCGAAACTTTAACAATGTCAGTTCCTATCTTAATCAAGCGACATCACCATTTTTTCTATTTTTTTTGTTGCCTCAATATAAGATTCATTTTTAATTTCCACTGGCTTGCCGAATGAAACAGATACCTTTCCGGACTTTGGCCAGAATTTGCCTGTTGGTAGCACCTTAAATATGCCATTTATTTTTACCGGAACTATCTTAGTGTTCATGCTTAGGGCAAGGAATCCTGTTCCCTGCTGGAACTTATTTATATTACTGCTTGTTGCTCTTCTTCCTTCCGGAAAGACAAATATAGAGTATCTTCTGTCCAGCAGTTCTCCTGTCAGCTGAAGGCTTCTTTCCACACCTACCTCATTTCCAAACGGGTATGTATTGAAAAAGATTCTTACAAACAGGCTTTCAAGCTTTCTCAATAAGCGGTATTTTTTTGGAGCTGGGATATTGTAAATTCTTTCCGGAGAAGCCGCGAATGCAATTCTTTTTCTTATTTTAAATGGAAGGCATCTCAACAGGCAAGGGACATCAAGCGCACTCTGGTGATTTGACATAAAGATAACAGGCTCTTTTATTGCTTTAATGTTCTCTATGCCCCTGCATGATAAATAGGTGAAGATTTGAGTAATTCTCAAAAATATTATTTCCTGAAATATAGTTCTTATGATGCCTGCAAAACGGTTTAATAACCATTTTTCCATCCTGAATTTTTGAATTTTTTCCTTTTTCTCAATAATGTTTTTCAGGTCTTTTACAGTAGTTGAATCAGATATGTTCTGTTCATCTATTTCAACATTGAACTCATCTTCTATTTTTGTGATAAGCTGTATTCTTTTTAAGGAATCAAGGAACAGGTCATGGCCAAGAGCTGAGTTAAGGCTGGTTTTTTTGTTAGTGATTTTAGCAATTAAGGATATTAATTTATCTTCGTAAACCGGAATTTTAGATTTGGAAATTTTTACTTTTTTATTTTTCTTAACTGTTTCCTTTATTATGTATCTCTTGACCTTTCCAAGAGGGGTTTTTGGAAATTTTTCTTTAGGCCATATTTCATAGGCGCTTATTCTTTGCTTTGGCATCAGCTGCAAATTTGCCTTTTTTATTGTTAAATCAAGATTTATCTTTTTATATGGAATAACAATTGCTTTTATATTCCCTTCCTCTTCAATGACACAGCTTTCCTTTATCTCATTCATATTGTTAAGGGTATTTTCTATATCATACGGGTAAACATTCTCTCCTGCTTTTGTCACTATCATCTCTTTTTTTCTGCCTTCTATGTAAAGATAAGGGCCTTTGAATCTTCCAATATCCCCTGTCCTAAACCATCTATTTGAGAAAGCACGCTTTGTTTTTTCTTTATCCTTATAGTATTCCCTAAATACATTTTCCCCTTTTACTAAAATCTCATCGTTTTCCAGCTTTATTTCTATCCCGGGAAGCTTTCTTCCGACAGAGCCTGTTTTTTTCCTGAACAGAGTATTTGTCGTGGCAAGAGCAGTTGTTTCTGTCAGTCCATAGCCCTGCACCAGGAGCTTGCATCTTCTTTTCCAATATTTTTCTAAATTAGTGTCAAGTTTTGCACCGCCAATCCCTATCAAAAAGAACTGGTAGCCTAAATTCTTTATTAGGTTAGTCTGCTTTAGCGATTCCAAGATTGCAGGCACGCATATTATTGCATTTATGCCCTTGTTTCTTATTAGCTCTGTAAGTTTTCCGGGTCTTAAAGTTTCTGAATAGAGTATGCTGCAGCCATAGTATGATGGCATTAACAAACCAGCAACCTGCTCAAGTATATGGCTTAATGGCAGCACTGAAATAAATTTTAAATGAGGCAGCTTTACTGCTTTTGTTATTGAACTTATACTTGAGAGGAAATTCTTATTTGTCAAAACCACTCCTTTAGGTACGGATGTTGTGCCTGATGTGTATAATATTTCCGCTATATCTTCCTGATTAATTTTTTGAGGTTCCTTTGGAATTAAATCCTTAATGCAGGATTCTAATTGATTAAAGTAGATGGTTTTTATCTTTAATTTCAATTTTTTTGATGTAAAAATGGCTTTTGGCCTTGTTTGGGCAATTATCTTTCTGATAAAAGCCGGGTCAGATCCTATGTCGAGAGGAACTGTTATTATACCCTGAGAAAAAGCTGAAAGAAATACAGCCGCATATTCAGCGCAATTCTTTCCAAGCAGCAGGATTTTGTCTGATTTTTTTATTCTTAATTTTTCAAAAAGCCTTGATGTTCTTGTTATTTTATCATAAAGCATGGCATATGTTATGTCCTTTGTCCTGTAGCCTTCTTTATTTCTTATAGCTACGCGATTATTATTTCTCTTACAAGTATATTTGATGAATTCTGCTATGTTTTTGTGCATTTTATTTGTACTTGTTATTAACTTAATTCTATAAAAACTTTTGCAGTAATAGAGGTTGGTGCGAAAGTCAGTGCTTGTGCGTAAATTGCCAATGGATTAAGTTTCTAAATATTGTGCTAAACGACCTGAGCATACGCAGTATGCGAAGCTGAGAAGCCCTCTAAGGCCCCGCACAAGCACGAACTAGATTTTCGCACCAACCTCGCAGTAATACCTATGAAAACAATTCCAAGGCCATAAATGCGAAAATTTATATAATATAATTAATCTAAATCCAAAAATGGTATTGGGGCAGATTCTGGCTTTGGTAATAAGTTTGGCTGATTACTTTACAGAGGGAATTTTTTCAAAGGCCAATCCGGCCAAAGTAAAGTTTATTTCTTTTGCTGCCGGCGTCTCTGTTGCTTATATATTTTTGAGTTTGCTGCCTGAGATATACACAGGGGCTGTTACTTTAAACAAATTATTGTTTCTCTCGACCTTAGCCGGGTTTGCGATTTTCCATCTATTGGAGAAGCATATAAGGCAGTATTATTCAAGAGGCCAATTCAGGAAAGAGCACAGGATAATACATTCGGCAAGCTCATTCCTGTATTTTTTTGTTGTGGGATTTGTTTTGGTAAAGATAACAGAATCAAACAGTCTAAGCGGGATTTTATTGTTTATACCAATATTATTTCATGTGGTGATAGATTCCTTGCCGAGAAGGGCCACAAAAAAGCATCATTTAAGGGCAGTTTTTGCAAGCTCTGCTTTTTTAGGCTCAATCACAGCAACTTTTGTTGATGTTGGGAAAACCACTAATTTGGCCTTGCTGGGCATTGTTGGCGGAGCTTTATTGTATACTGTTGTCCGGGAATCATTGCCAAGAGAAAGGCAAGGCAGACCATTGTACTTTACAATAGGGCTATTGCTGTTTACAGTCCTTTTATTGATCCTTTGGGGTATTGGGTATTATTAAATTCATTAAAAAGTAGTAAATAATCAATAAAATTTATAAATAAATCTAGGATTCTATCGGTTTATGCCTTTAATAGCGTTAATTGAAAATAAATTATTAGAATCAGAAATAGCTTTTGATCTAATGGAAGATAATTTTAAAACTAATAAAACATTAGATGACCAGATAACTTGTGAAATGGCCAGTTTATCCTTGCATACGTACAGGAGCGTTGCAGGGGCATATTGCGTTATGGGAGAATATGATCAAGCTATAAGCACATTAGACCTGTTGCAAAAAAGAAAAGAAGTTGTTTCGGAAAAGATTGATACAGCATCCGATGAGAGAAGAAGTATTTTAGAAGAGGAATTATCAAGAGTACCTGTACCCGAATTAAGAGTAGCAGTGAAACAAAATCAATTCAGATTAACAGAGTTTTTTGATAGTGTATCTAAAGATCCTGAATATCAAAGAATTCTAAATTATTGTATAAAAGAAAATAATTTGGACTATGATGGAATTGATAAGCTGATTGAAAAACATATGAAAATAATGGATATAAATAATCATGATACTGGATTATTCAAAGTATTATTTAATGACGGATTAGTAATGGGTTTAATTAATGAAAAAAGAATGTTAAATGATGTAAAACCAAACGCTGTTTTTATTGGATCGGACAATCCAGCTTATGCTGGGGCTGATGCGGGTTTTTCTTTAGTGCCGGGTATTAAATTTACAATAGAAGCAATTGATGCTGTGAGCATTTATGGGTCATTTCCTGAAGGAGAATATATAAAAACAGCTGAACATGACAAAGGAAATAATCCAGAAAAAATATTTGAATATTCAAAGAATATTGCACAAAAAGCAGCAGAGTTTGCTGTTAATAACAATAGGAATTTTGTTGAGAAAGGTGATGTTATTAATTCATATAATTTGATGCCAAACGGAGATAAAAAAGAGGCACATCAAATTTATGAAGCTGCAATCAAATCAAAACATATAGTTGAAGATTTAGTTCATAAATCTAATTCTTTAGAAGAGTTTATGACTTACAATAAGGACCTATTTAGAGGTCCAAATAACAACTGAATTATTAAATCATAAATTAAGATAAATTGTCTTTTTCCCTCTATAAATCAGAAACCTTTATAAATACGAGTGCGTTAATAACCCTCAATAACATCTAAAGAATTCTTAGTGTTTTCTTTTGTGTTAATTAGATATACGGAGGAATTAGAAATGGGAGATTTTAACCAAGGCGGTGGCGGTTTTCAGGATAGGGAAATGCACAAAGCAACCTGTTCTGAGTGCGGCAATGAATGCGAAGTTCCATTCAAGCCAACAGAAGGCAAGCCTGTCTACTGCAGAGACTGCTATAGAAAAAGAAGAAGATTTTAGGATCCTTTCTTTGATATAGAATAATATACTTTATTTTTTTTGTTTTATTTCTTATTGTTTTTTTAGGTAATAGATAGAAGTAGGAATGTTATGAAAACTATTGCAAAGCCTTATCGAACGAAATATTTAATAGAGAGAAAAATAGTTGGGAAGAAGAAAATCTTACTGATCTTGGGAAAAATTTATTAGAAATTGTGAGTGATTACGTCAAAAAGAAAAAAATAAAATGTGAAGATTTTAAGGATATTGAAACCTATTTTTCTCATATCAATTTTTCTGAATAGTTAATGAGAACTTCTCTTCTTTCTTCTCAATGTTGTTTCACCTATCCAAAATAAGTTGGTTTATTCTCCTGGTTCAGAGTCGATTTGCTTTTAGTCGGCACTTTGGTAATTTCCTTAGCTTTCTGTAATATAACCTCTTGCTCCTTTTTCTTTTCCATAAGAACTTCCTGTAGAAAGTATTTTCTTTTATTACTGATCTTGAGAAAATCTCTATATTTTAACTCTTTATTTTTTTGCTCCCTCAGCAAACTTTGCAGCTCTTGATTATATTGCACCTTATGTTGCCCTTTAGATATTTCTTTTATTGCCAGAATCTTCTTTTTAATCTTAATCAAATCATTTTCCACCCATTTGATCTCTTCCACGATTAGCCTTTCACAGAAATATCGGGTATCTTCAATCTTGGCTATCTTAATTTCGGCAGTTGCTTTTATATCTTCAATATCTTCACTCTGTAAAGCATCTGCATAATCCTTATCAAATTTAAAATCTTTAATTTTTTTCATTTTTTCCTCCTTTCTTATTGTCGTTTTTGTCATTTTAACCTTTATTTTTTATCATTCTATCCCAAATATGCATGCTCGCAATTATCCTCTGCATTAGTTTTTCCTTTCATTACAGTAACAATAGCTTCACAAACATGCTTCATTTTGATTTTGTCGGAATTGTCCTTTGCAGCAAAGCCTGCTGCATTCAAGGCAACATTCTTTATATCTCCGCCGCTTAAGCCATCAAGATTAAATCCTTCCAAATACATCTTCTTGTCTCTTGATTTTTTTGGCAATAGCTTATCTAAAATCCTTAACTGCTGCTTTTTATCCGGGAGTTCAAAGTCAATATGCATTGTAAGCCTTCTCTCAAATGCCTCATCATATTTGCCAGCAAAATTAGTTGCAAAAATACAAACTCCCTCAAACCTCTCCAGCTCTTTCAGCAAAGTATTTACCTGAGACATCTCCCAGCTTTTTTCCAAAGAAGCCCTGCT
>CEQE01024592.1_pt1 | contig 15724 bp, 11 predicted proteins | sample 356201 | NCBI WGS metagenome assembly CEQE01 (sample SAMEA2619970, study PRJEB7988) | marine metagenome | biome: marine biome (ENVO:00000447); feature: mesopelagic zone (ENVO:00000213) & marine oxygen minimum zone (ENVO:01000065); material: "saline water (ENVO:00002010), including plankton...
AATGCGGGATGGGCATGGGACGCCTGGTTGCGATGCTCAATCGAGAGGCGGTTCCATCACAAAGGCAAACCCTTCGAGTTAATACGGACAGTTCACACGGTCAAGAAGCCGTATTATGGCCCATGTCATTCTGGATGATCAAAACGGTTGGGAGATTCCACCGAACCTCGGAATCTCCTGCTCAATCGACAGAGATTCTTGGACAGGGAGGGAAGAATGTCTTTAGGCAATGGCTCGGACATGGAAACCCTGGAGTATGTCAACAAATACAACCCACCGATAGACGTGGTTGCGGCAGAAAACAATCTGAAGGAAGCCAAACAGATCATGGACCGATTGGGGGTCGTGTTCTTGCTTGGCTCCGGCACGTGTCTTGGGGCGACCAGAGACAATGCCCTCATTCCGTGGGATGACGATGTCGATCTGATTTCAGTGATCGGCGTCAACGGCCTGACGGGAGAGTCGATGGCTGGCATCGAGGAGGCCTTCAGGCACAAAGGCTTTGTTGCCCGTGAGCTGCCGGGCAACCACGCCCAAGCCTTGCAGACGATGAAAGACTACGTGAGAGTAACCTGGGAATGCATGTATGTCGACGACGCCGTCATAAACATCTATCCGGGCATTGAGATTCCCGCCGACATGTTCACCCGGCCCAAAGAGATCGAATTCTTAGGCGAGCAGTTCTTCGTGCCGAATCCACCCGAAGAATACCTGCGCCTGAAATACGGCCCGGAATGGACTGCGCCAAGGAAGCCAGGAGTGTACGAGAAAGACGTAGTGGAAAAGATCCCCGACGCGACCCTGATTGGCAGGCCAAGCACGCTCAGAGTACTCGATCACGAAGGTAAGCCGGTGCCTGAAGCCGAGGTGGCGCTTGTGGGCGGCGGACGTTCGAAGACCGACCAGCGCGGATACACCGAGATCATTCTGCCGGGTCCTGACTGGTATGCCATGGTCATCAAGTACCCCGGACACGAGGAAGTGCTCTACATGGAAGAGTTGGAGCCGGACAAGGCTTATGTGTACAGAGCTGACACCGCGTCAAACGCGGCTAGTCAAGCCTCGGGCGCAATCGGGACACTGGGCAATATCTTGTCACTGGAATGATTACGCGCCGTCGGCGGCTTGTGCCATGCCAGGAACTGTGTAAGGGACAGTGGGGGAGTGTGCCAGGCGGCAGTCGATGTCTCGCGAACTTGTAATTAGCTGACCGACGTCTGCATGTCGATGCGCGGCACGGGTGTCGATCATGACGGCCTCAATCGGGTCGACGGGGAGTTCAGGTCCCTGGAAAGCGATGTTGAACAATACCCGCCTCCATCGACTGGGCCATGGACCGCGGCTACGTCATATGACAGTCTCGCGTATGGATCACCACGCCGGCTTGTGGCACATATTCCGAGCGTCAAGGTTCGTGACGCATTCCGACGCCCTTGGACGCCGATGCCTGAACCGGTGGCGTGCATTGGTCAGCCCTGCCGCTACTTGTAGTGCCGCGCCAGCTCCGACGCGTACCGCACCCCGAGTTCCGAGGCATGCGTGTCCAGCCAATCGGAGAGGCGGGTTGTGCCGGGCGGGGACTCGCCGGACTTCGACACCAGTAGATCGGCCGTGAGGCCGTCCAATACGTCTTTCGTTAGCACGACGTCGCGGACCATCAGGCCGATCAACTTCGATGCGAACATCGCCAGGCGTGTGTTCACGTGCACAAGCTTTGAGCGGGCTCCTGTCTTGGTCGCGATGAGACGTACCATTGCTTCGTACGTGAACACCTCCGGTCCCACCGCATCAAGCGCCATGTGGTCGTTCCGCTCTCCCAACTCGACGGCAAGCCGGGCCAGGTCGTCGACGAATATCGGCTGCACCCGGTATCGCCCTGAATCGAAAATCGGGTGTAGGGGAAGCGCCGCAAGAGCCACGCGATGTTGTTCGTGAGGATGTCCTCAATCCCGAATATCAAAGTCGGCCTGAGTATTGCATAGGACATTCCTGATTGCAGGATGGCGTCCTCGATCTCGGCTTTGCCCCGAAAGTACGGCAGCGGCGAATCCCTGGTCGCGTTCGTGATGCTGACGTGGACGATCCGGCGGACGCCGGCCTCCACAGCGGCCTGAATCAACGCCCGGATGTTCCGCACGGCCTGTTGGTGCGTGAGCTCGCCCTTGGCGAATCGTATCCAGTAAGTGTTGAACAGAGTGTCGGCGCCGTCCAGCGCGCGTCGGAGCTCCTGCACGTTGTCGAAATCGAGGGACGACACGCCGACGCGACCTCCGAACGGGTCCGGCCGGCCGGGATGGCCAGTCAGAGTGCGCACTTCGTGTCCGGCGTCCAGAAGACGTCGTGCGATGTACTTGCCGGTGTACCCGAAAGCTCCTGTGACGACGTGCGTGACGCTCATCTCCCACGGTGGAGGCGCGGCTGGGCGACGGCTCCGATAGCCTCATCATACTCGTTTACCTGCGATGCAGTCGGAGTCAACCTGAGGACACGCCCACCACGTCCGCCAATGCAATACAATGTCAAACGCATCGAGACAGGTCGTCGACGGTAGTTGCAGAAGGGTCGTGTTGAACCAACTCGCAAGTGTCTTGAAGTCCGGCAAATTCGCGGTGACCACGGAACTCAACCCTCCGAAGGGCACGAACCTCGGGCCGATGCTTCGGCGGGCAGCGCCTCTCAAGGGTTTGGTGGACGCGTTCAACGTAACGGATTCAGCCAGCTCGCGGATGACGATGGCGCCGGTCGCCGCGGCCCACATGCTGCTCGACGAAGGATTGGAGCCGATCCTTCAGATCACCTGCCGCGACAAGAACCGGATCGCCATCCAGGCCGATCTTCTCGGCGCATCCGCACTCGGGATCACGAACCTCCTTTGCATGCGGGGCGACAACCCCCAGGCAGGCGACCATCCCGACGCAACACCGGTTTTCGACATCGAGACGATCGAGTTGTTGGAAGCGATAGGCTCGCTCCGATCGGGGACCGACATGATGGGCGCCCAACTCAGAGGCGCTCCGGAGCTCCATGTTGGCGCCGTGTGCAACCCCGGCTCGCCGGACATGGAGGGCGAGTTGAAACGCATGGAGGAGAAGATCGCGGCCGGCGCTGAGTTCTTCCAGACGCAGGCCGTGTACGATTCCAAAGCGTTCGACGCGTTCATGAGCGAAGCCAAGGCGTTCGACATTCCAGTGCTGGCTGGCATGATCCTTCTGAAATCGGGCGACATGGCGCGCAATCTGAATGCTAACCTCTGGGGCGTGTCAGTGCCCGACGGCTTGATCCGAGAGCTCGACGACGCGGAAGACAAGGGCGCCAAGTGCATCGAGATCGCGGCCCGTACGATCAACGAAATCTCGTCGATGTGCCACGGCGTGCACATAATGGCCATCGGATGGGAGTCGCGGATTCCCAAAATCCTAGAGGGCGCCGGCCTCTCGCCGGGTTGATGAAACCGGATCCATGCTTGGACCAGGGAGCCGACGGACGGGGATATGACCACGGGATCGCAAGCTGACAGTCCATTCCGGTTTTACGACAACCGGGAGAAGTACCTGCTGTTCGTGAACACCTGCAACGAGAAGCAGGCCATCGCGGAGCGCGTGGCGATGGACACCACGCACGTAAGACCGATACCGCCCGCATTCCGCCTGTTCGACGCGGGCATGGGCGACGCCACCGTGCTCACGCGTGTGATGAGGCATCTCCACCACCGCTACCCGATCGTGCCCTTCCAGGTGGTTGCCAAAGAGATCAGCTATCAGGACGTTCGGATCAGCCTCGACAAGATGGCCGACCGTTTCCACGAGCACCCGCTGACGGTGCTCGTCCTGACCAACATGACCTACTCCGAGGCGCCGAGGCTCTTTCCGAGGTCGAAGTCCGCGCGGGAACGGCTCAACTGGCAAGAAGTCCAACTCGAAGGCGACTCAGCCTTTGCCTTCGACGAGCAGATCAGAAGCCTCGGCGGTCTGATAGACGACTGGTGGCAGACACGACCGAGCAAGAGAACGGGCAACCCGCTGTACAAAGACCCGTCGGTATTGGTCATCTACAGGAAAGATCACCAGTGGCCGCTCGCGTCCGCGATTCCTCAGAAAGGCGACATCTCCCACGAGTACGACATCGTGATCGCCGCCCAGCCGTTCCGAGCCCGGATGCCGGCCGACCTCAAGGTGCGGAACGTGCTGGCGCCGCTGGCCCGCAGTCTAGCGCCGTTCGGATGCATGGCCGTGGTTCAATCGACGGGCAAAGACCCGGGCATGGAGATAATCCGTCGAATATGGCCCGACGAAAGCCCTTTCCAAACCCCTCGGCAGATTCTCTTGCGCGAGCTGCGGACTCAATTGCAGGAAGACCGACCAGACCTTCGGTTCATCGATTTCATGGACTCCCGGTCGCTGTTTCGATATTTCCTGCAAGTCCCCCCCGATGAAGTCACCGACAGGATTGGCACGTCGGCGTTGCTTGCGGCTTGGAACGCCGCAACCTACGTGGCACAGATCGATGACGAACGCGTTGGCGAGGCTATGAGCCGCCACGGCGAATACCTCGATGTGACCAGGAACGTGTTGGAGACATACCAGGGCCTCTGGTTCACCGACGAGTCATTCCTGGTGACTCGGGTCAATTCGGGGTAGAAGCCGCCGCTGGGCGCACGCTTCAGCCGCTGATGTCCGGCATCCCAGCCTCGCGACGGGCGTCGTTGATGTGCTCTAGAATCCGCACGCTGAGCGGGGCCATCTCGTAGCCGACGTCGGCCAACATCTGGCTGTTGTCCACCAGGTACACGTGTGGGACGCGCCTCTCGCCGGTGCTGATCTGGGCGTCAGGAATGAAGCCCCGCACCGCGTCGGCCATGTCTCCGACGGTGGCCAGGTGTCCGCCGCTGTTGTACGTTCGGTGGTTCAGTTTGCCGGCAAGCGCGACTCTGACGAAGATCTGCGCGGCGTCTTCGGCGTGGATCATGGCGGACGGCTCGTCGGGCGAAAACGGAAGGTCCACCGGCTTGCCCACGGCGGGCAGCGACGCTAGGAGACCGCCCACAATCCCAGTCATTCCCGTGACGCGCCCGTGGCCGAAAACGGTGCATATACGCACCCCCCGCAGGTCCATGCCGTACAGGTCGATGTACTTGCCCGCGGAGAAGTCGTTGGCCGTTTTGGTCATGCCGTAGACGTTCACGGGTTTCGCGATGTCGTCTTCGGTCACGAGCCGGTCGCCGAAAGTCTCTTGGACACCGTAAACGGCGATCGAGCTCGCGTATACGACCCTTTCAGCGCCCACCCATCGGGCGACCTCGAAGACGTTGTTCGTGCCCTGGATGTTGACGAACATGCCAGAGTGCGGTCGTTCTTCCGTGTCGGGAGGCAACATCGCGGCCATGTGGATGATCCGGCTGACGTTGTTGGCACTCGCGGCGTCCATCAGGTGGGATATCTGAGTGATGTCGCCACGGTGCACGGTTATGCGATTCAGGAGCGGCTCCAGGTTGGCCCGAGGCGGCGCCATGTCGAAACAGACGACATCCTCGCCTCTGTCGACCAGTTCCCGGATGATTCGAGCGCCTATGAATCCCGTCCCGCCTGTAACCATGATTGCCATGTCGAAAAGTCTCCCAAGATCAAAGTTCGCCCAGGGCTCGATGCGCACCGCAGACGCGGATCATAATACGGGCCGTGGCTGCTCGGCGCAATGCTGTGGCCGTCTGGCATGTGTCCGATGCAGAACCCACTCGACCGCGCACCGCCTACGGCAGAGCGTCAAGGTCGATGACCTGCGCGCCGGGCGAGACCCGACAGAACAACTCGACCATCTCCGGATGGCATGTGAAGACCAACACCTGGTTGGTCTTCGACAACTCGGCGAAGGCCTCGGCAGCCCGGTGGGCGCGGCCCGGGTCGAAGTTTACCAGCACCTCATCCACGATCACAGGCAAGCTCTCCGAGTGCTCTCCGAACTCACGGATCAACCCGAACCGCAACGCCAGATAGAGTTGCTCTCGCGTCCCGCGGCTGAGCTGTTCCGGCTCCAGTGTCGCGCCGGTTGATGTCTCGACGAACACCTGAGACGGCTGGTCGGCGGGAATGAACACGCGACTGTACCGGTCTCCGGTGATGGTGGCGAAGAACTCTTGCGCGTGGCGGATCACGCCCGGCTGTCGCTCCTGTTCGTATTTCTGTCGCGTGCGCTGGAGGATCGTGGCGGCGATCGTCAGCTTGGACCACTCGGCGGCGAGGACTTTGATCTGCGCTACGAGAGATTCTCGGCGCGCCCTCAGTTCGGAGGACGCCTCGTCGGTCGCCAGGCGCCCGAGCTCGGTCGTCAAACCGCCCCTCTCTTCGTCCAATTCGCTGCGTTGAGCGTCCAGCGTCTCGATCTCGATCCTGACTGTGGCCAGCTCGTCGCTCAGGTACTCGGACGAAGTCTGCTCCAGCGCGTCTATGAGTTGTTGCAGAGGTTGATTCGGAAGGCACAGACGCTGAAGGTGCTCACGCTCCTCGGTGAGTTGTCGCTCTAGGTCCTGCCTTTGTTCGTGTTGGCCGGCTCTACGCCGAAGGTCTTCGGCGTCAGCGGCGCCAGCCGTGGCGATGAGTTCACTGCGCTCGATGTTGAGCCTCTCAAGGCGTCGTTGCGTGCCGCCGAGACGCTGACTGGCATCTTCCAACGCCTTTGCGGCGTTTTGGCGTGCTAGAACCGCTTCATTCGCTTGGTCCAATCGCCTGATCAGGTCGTCTGCGGCCATCGACACCTTCGATGAGTCCGCGCCGTCGAGGTCTAACCCATGCCTTTGAGCTACGTCGTCGACCAGATCACGGTATTCCGAGATGTCTCGCTCGATGGCCTTGATGCGGTCACGCATCTGGACGACGGGAGTGAGTTGGGCCCGTGCAGTCTCGACACGACCCAGCAATTGCATGAAAGTATTCGGCGTGAGCGTCTCGGCAAGATCCCTGGCGCTCAGCCATGTACGCCATCCGTTGAGAGCCGACTCGCTCGACGTCGTTGCTGCATCGAGCAGTTCTTGTGCTTCAGCCTTCCGCGCTGCCTGTCTCTCCACCATGCGTTCTGATTCGCCGAGGGCGCCCGCAGCCTCTTGATATCGGCGTATGTCTTCTTGAATGCCACCCAAGCCTTCCTCGAAATCATCCAACGACTCTGAATCAATCTCGGCCAACCCCAGCGCTTCGCCCGCGTTTTGAAGCCCCTCGTCAGCCGACTGCTCGCTCGATGCAGCTTCACGATGCTGAGCCCGTAAGGCGCCTTCCCGGCTGCCAGGGTCGTCGGACCGCTTCATCATCCGCATTATGTACGCGGCGATGCCAGAAACCACGAGCACGGCGCCGAGCGCTAATGTCGCCTGCTGCCCCTCGATGACGATGCCAATGCCGAGGGCGATCAAACCTCCGACGACGAGCAAAACAGGCGCCAGTGGGAGACGGCTCTCTTCGGCCTTGCCGTCGTCGGCAGTGTCGAAGGCTGCGAGTTGATCTTCTAAGTCTTCTTTGCGCTGGCGAGCCGCGATCAACTCGGCGTGGCTGGTTCTCGCGGCGCGCAGGCGTCGACGCTGGTCCTGAAGTTGCTCCGAATCCAACGCCGGCCGATCGGTTCCGTCGAACGCCGCCTGGACCTCGCGGTGGGCTTGAATTGCGTCTCGCTCATCCTGTTGGGCTCGTTCCAATCTGATGTTGCGATCCCGAACTGCCTGTTCAGCCGCCGTGAGCCGCTCGCGCAGCTGTTCGGCCTCATCTCGGACGACCATCGACGCGTCGAAGTTTTCAAGCCTGGATTCATCCCACTCCGTGCCCAGGTCGCGCAGGTCATGTGTAAGCTTCTCGCTGTCCGCGCCGAGATCGGCCACGCGTTTGGGGAGGTCGTAAACCGAGCTGTCGAATCTGTCGCGACCCCTGCGAATGGATTCGATCACCATTGCCTCAGGCGCCAAGTCTTCGTCCGGCACTTCCTTGCTCGCCTCGATCTCCGCCTGTGTCAACGCAGCCTGAGCGTTTTCGACTTCGGGCGCCGCTTCATCGATTCGTTCGTCCAAACCTTCCAACCGCACAACCGCGTTCTCCGGAAATTGTTCGAATTCAGGCAGCGCTTTGAGGCGGTCCTCGCGCAGTCTGATAGGGGTCCATTCGTCCCACGCTCTGGACAGTCGATCAAGATCGCTTGCTTGCGACGAAAGCTCGGCCCTTCGTGTGGCGATGGACTCCAGCTCTTCGCGCACTTGCTGTCCTCGAGTTGTGAGCCGGCCGTACTCAGTGGCTTGATCCGCCGTCTCGGCGAGTTGCGACTCCGTGTCTTGCAACTCGTTCAGAATGGCAGCCGCCTGATGTGAGCGGCCTCTCGGTGCGAAGATCGCCTGCCGGCTGGCGTCGAGTTCACGGACCGCCGCGGGCAGGTTTGCTGCCCCGACGCCGGCGCTGTAGATGCGTCCGCTGACCTCCTCGCCGCTCAGCGATTTCATGTCTTGGAGCTCGTCCAGGCTGAAAGCGAACACCGACCTGAAGAGATCCGCGGAAGGTCCGACTAGCGAAGGCATCACACTGGCGTCGAAACGGGCGCCGTTGGGCCCGGTGACGTCCAGCGGCCCTCCGCGGGGCCCTTGGTGTCGCTGAACCGTGTATTGCTGCCCTGCGCCGTCTGTCAGGGTCAGGCGTCCTCCGTGAGAGCCGCCTGCAAATGGCGGGTAGAATCGGTTCGCCAGACGGCTTGGGAACCCGAACAACACGGTGCACACAAACGCCAACAGGGTGCTCTTCCCTGCTTCGTTGGCGCCTGATATGACGGTCAACGGACCGTTGGCGGCGATGTCCGCATCGTGGAAGTGGCCGAATCCGTCAATGAAGATGCGGTCGATCTTCACGACTCGTCTCCCAGCAAGAGGTCGAGGCAGGCGCCTTCCGCTGCGCTTAGCAACGCCGTCAACTCTTCGTCGGTTGGCGCCGAATCTTGCAAGTATCGCGACGCTCGTGCGTTCGTGAACAGCGGATCAAGCGCGGTGCGCAGATCGTCGAGATTTGCCGGATCGACGCTGTAGTCGTCGACCAACCGCATCAGATCGCCGATGAAGTCCTCGGCTTGCTTGCGTTCGTTTCGGTCCAGCGCGGGGAATGTCGAATCGGTCACACGCTCGCAATAGGCGAACGGGCGTCTACTCGACCAAGACTGGTTCAGGTCCGTCTGCAAGCTGTCGATGAATCCGGGACGAACTAGATCGCCGTGCACGGGACCTCTGCCGGACAAAGTTAGCCTCGCCACGAGGTCTCGCCCGTCAGCCGCTTCTCGTGCGGCGCCGATCGCCTGATCCAATCGATCCAGGAGGTCTTGCGTGTCGTCGATGTCGTCTATGCGGAGTTCCAAGCCCTGCCAGCGCACCAGGTCGGTCGGGTGGAATTCGAGGTCGACGTCGCCGGCGTCGGAAACTTCTACAAGGTATGCGCCTCTCGGCCCGTCCTCGTTGGGATGCCTGCCCTGAGGATTGCCGGGGTACACGACCGCCGGACCGTTCCCGCGCAGCACCTGCCGAGTGTGGACGTGGCCCAGCGCCCAGTAGTCGAAGCCGGTACCTTCGAGGTCGCCCAGCGTGCACGGCGCGTAGACCTCGTGACCGGTGTCCGTCCCGACGTTGGCATGTACCAACCCGATGGCGAATAGTTCGGCGCCTTTGGTCCCGAATCGAGGGACGAGGTTCTCCTTGACCACGCTCGTCGGGTAGCTCATGCCGTAAACCGCGACCCGGTCCGGGTCGTCGGGGAACACGGGTGCACGTTCGACCTCTGGCCCGAAACTCAGGGCGCTCGGAGGAAATGTGAGATTGGCGTCCCACCCATCCAGCGGGTCGTGATTGCCATGGCAGATGAACGAGCGCACGCCAGCTTCGTCCAGGCGCTGGAGGCCCGCGACAAACTTGAGCTGCGCCTGGAGGCTGCGATCTCTGCCGTCGAAGACGTCGCCGGCTACCAGCAGGGCGTCAACTCGCTGCTCGATGCAAAGGTCGATGATCCGCTCGTAGGCGTCGAACGTCGCGCTCCGCAATCTGGCCGCGACGGTTGGATCGGAGGCGGCAATACCCTGGAACGGGCTGTCGAGGTGGAGGTCGGCGGCGTGGACGAATCGGATAAGCGACATGGCGGCTCTTCGATGCAGATTACGAGGATTATCGCACCGCGGGCGCTGTTCCGCCAAGCGCATATGACCCGGATGTCGAGGTTTCTGAAGTTGGGAGAGAGCCGGGGAGTGGATGCGTCATCTCGACGGGCCTGAATTGACGCGTGGTGTGTACTCGCACGAAAAACGCCCGGCGGGGATGATGACCCCCGCCGGGCGTCTGCCCAGCTAATGAACTTAATCCTGTTTCAGGTCACCGATTAATCGTCAGCGGCCTCTTCGCTCTCCGGCGTTTCCTCGGGATCTTGAGCGCCTGGCGGCGAGCTCGACTCGTGACCCCACAGCCAATCGATTCGCTCCTTCTTCTGAGTCCTGATCACGGTTCTGCCTTTGAGGACGTGGATCACGTACTCGACGGTGTCTTCGGCGCAATCATCGCAGTAGCCATAGGCATTGACCAGGCGATTGTGGATCGCCCCTCGCCTGCGCGCCCACTCAACCTGCATCTTCGCCGATCTCGGCTTCGAGAGGGTGGTGTGGAGCGTTCGACGGTCTGGGAAAAGGCGAACGTCGATGGCTGCTTTCATCCGAGGTTCCGACGTGTAGTCGTAAGGCGCGCTCCTGCGCTTGCGGTCTGTGAAGAACAGGTGGATGTCCCATCTGAACTGCCGGCGCTCTCTGTCTGAGATGTCGATGTGCTTCTCCATCTCACGCATGCTGCGTTCGTCAGCCTCACGCCTTGCGCCGGTTCCCGGGTCCCGCTCGATGTCGGAACTGAATTCGATGATCAGGTTGTTCAGGTAGTCGTCCAACAGTTCGGCGGCGGTCTCTTCGAATCGTTCCATGTACGCCTGCTGGACATCCTTGGTGGCCCGTTCGTTGTACTCTTCCACCGTGTCCCTGATGAGTCTTATATACGCGGCCGTACGAGTCTCACTGCCGTCGACGTACTCGTTGAGACCGTCCCATAGGCTTTCCAGCGCCAGCAGCGGGGCTACACAGGAGACTTCGGGCTTGCTGGCGACATGGCTCAGGCGGTTCATCACGTATCGCGGCGAAACGCCTTCCATGGCTTCGTCGGAGAAGTGAATCCGCTCCTTTTTGACATCTTCGGCGTCAAAGTTGCGGACCAGCACGCCATCGTAGGCGCGCATTTTTTCCAGAAGGCTGACGGCCGCTTTGTTTGGCGACTTCAGCCGGGACAAAACCGCGAAAACACTGGCTGTAGGCAACGTGAGAGGCGGGATGTGAACGTTTTCGAGACCGCTGCTCTTGATCATGGCCTCGTATATCTTCACCTCGTCGCTTACCCTGGTGTTGTACGGGATCTGGACCGCGATGATTCGATCCCGCAAGGCCTCGGAGGTCGGTTTCGCCAAGAATTCGTTGAAGTCGGCTACGTTTGAGTGGGCGATGATCACTTCGTCCGCGTACACGGAGCCGAATCGCTCCATCTTGATGAGCTGTTCTTGCGACAGGCCCAGCAACGCTGTTAAAAGGTGATCGTCGGCCTTGAACATCTCCACGAACTCGACCAACCCGCGATTTGCCACGTTGAACTCGCCGTCCAACCTGAAGGCCTTGCCGGCGACCTCCAGTCGATCGCCTTCGAGTTTGTCGTCGTTGATGCTGCCGACCAAAAGCTCTGTCCGGGGGCGCGGGTTTGTGGCGACGTATTGGCCTATTCCGACGGCCTCCTGCGCCGAGAAGACCACTCGGACCACAGGCACCTTCGCTGGGTTGCCCTTGTATTTGCCGCGGAACATGTATCGGCATCTTGGGCAGAGCTGCCCTTCGACGTGTATGCCGTATTCGCGCATCAACCTGGGCCTCAGGCTGTCAGGCACCAGGTGGAGCGGCTCCTCCTGCATCGGGCAACCCTTGATCGCATACACGGTGCCCGCCTCGGTGCGCGTGTGTCGCTCCAGCGCCTCTTTTATGAGATCTGCGACAGAGGACTTGCCGCTGGCGGGTGGGCCCAGCAGAAGAAGGATCCGTTTTCGTATTTCAAGCCGTCTTGCTGCCGAGCTGAAGTATTGGGCGATTCTGTCCAAAGAGTCGTCCAGGCCGAAAATCTTGCCCTGGAAGACGCCGTAGACCGGTTCTCCGGCGGGCGTTTCGGTCGCGCCTCCGTCCATGATCGCGTCGTAAACGAGGCGATGGGACAGCCGAGAGACCGACGGATCGACGATCACCTTGGTCAGGTATTCGGAAAACGGCCCTTCCCAGGTGTGTCTTCCGGCTTCCTGTTCGGCTTCTAGCAGCAGGTTGTCTACCGCGGAATTGGGCGTCGACATAGCTTTCCTCGCAGCGTATCAGGAGGGTGATCCGGGGCTGTCCAGCAGCAACCCAGCGTCACTTTCGCCTAATACGCGATAACAGTGCTAATTATGGCCAATCCAATGACCATCACACCAACCGACCCTACCAGCATGAACCATCCGGCAACCGACTTCAGCGCGTAAACGGGCTTGGCCATGTACGCGAACAGCATCACCGCGAGCACAGTCAGGATCGCAGCAGCGCCTGTTATCGTGGCGGTCACCCCGTCGGCGTCGACGCCGGCGATGTCGCCGTGCTCCGACAGTTGGGTGGCGAAGAAGAAGATCGCCATGGCGCTGGCGACGGCCAAGGGCGCCGCGTACAACCCGATCGATCGCTCTTCGAGGTCCCACCAACCCTGGGCAGCCACGATTACGGCATATACCGCCCACATGACGATGAGCATCTTCATCATCGTCATCTCGCCCACCAACTGGACCCCGTTCGTACCCATGTAGCCTACCACTTGAGGTTGCATGGTCAACGTGATGAGTATGCCCGCGGCCAGCGCGGCCATAACGATCCCCATGGGTCGCGCGTCGGAATACAGTCCCAGGAGATACCAGGAATGAGAAAAGATCGCGGCGCCTATGAGAATTAGAGCAAAGCCTTCCATCGTATCCTCCTAATAACATCCACTACAGCTTCCACGCCTCCAGATCCGGCGACGCATCGGCGGGCTTACCGGTCATGTGCCATACCGCCAACGCCGGCTGCCAGTTTCGAATGTTGTCGAAACGAATCATGCAGCCGGTTCGTTATTGTGCGGCGGAGCGGTTTTTGACCAGAGCCTAGATCATCATATCGCTACCAAACGCCAGTTTCCAGTATCGTTTGGTTCTTCATATTGGCGAATAATCGTTCCTTAATCGTCGAGATGACAGGGTCGTCAGAGTCGCCGCGTTATGCCTGCGGTTGAATCCGACAGTTCTCCGTGCTAGCCTACGCCCACGATTCGGGCACGGAATCTGAAGCCGGAAGCGACCCGGCATCGACCCCATCCGAGACAGCTTCGAGGAACCCTAGGAGATGCACGATGACGATCCGCGGCGGATATCAACCCTTCATCCTGCGCATTGACCTGAACGAAGAGACGATTGAGCGCGAGCCGCTTCCGGACGAGGCGATATTGCGCAAGTACGTCGGCGGGACCGGCCTTGGATTGTACTACCTTTTGAGAGATGGGCCGCCCCACGTCAACGCCACCGACCCCGAAGCTCCTTTGATGTTCATGCTGGGTCCGTTGACTGGGACCCCAGCCGTTAATTCGTCCGACTGGACGACGATCTGTTACAACCTGTGCATCCCGTACTCGGCGGGAATCGGACACGCCCACGGGCAGTGGGGCGCGTACCTGAAGCACGCCGGTTTCGAAGGCATCATCTTCACCGGCCAGAGCACGAAGCCCTCTTACCTATGGATTGACGACGACAAGGTCGAACTTCGTGACGCCAGCCACCTCTGGGGCTTGGACACACGCGAGACAGAGCGACGCCTCAAGCTGGAACTCGGCGACCCCGCGAACATCAGTGTCGCCTGCATCGGACCCGCGGGCGAGGCTCTGCTTCCCGGTTCGATGGTCAAAGCGGATCGAAATCATGGAGCAGGGAAGGGCAGCCCAGGCGCGATCATGGGCAGCAAGATGCTCAAAGCCATCGCGGTCCGGGGCACGGGAACGGTGAAGCTGGCCGAGGCCCAGGCCATGACGGAGACGGCTGAAGTCTGGGAAGAGAACCTCCTGGCGTCGTCGCCCTGGCTGCAGGACGGCGGCATCACCCGGAACTACTACGACCCTTGGGGCAAGGCTTTGAGGGTTGCGGCCAAGAACATGACCGACCCCGAGTGGGGCACGGAGTTCGCGCGCAAATACGTGGAGGCTTGCAGCCGCTGGAAGGTTACGCCACAGCCGTCTTACAATTGCAAGATATCGTGCGCGTACGATATCGAGGTCACAGACGGCCCGTATGCCGGATTCGTCGGCAGCCCGTGCGGAGGCGCGGAGAACATGGAGGGAGCGGCGGCCATCATCGGCGTCGACGACCCTGCCGCGATCGTGATCATGACCGACTTCTACGACGGCATGGGCCTGGAGTCCGGCCAGTTCGGCAGCATCCTCGGCGCGGTCTACCAGGCTTTCAACGACGGCGTGCTCAATCTCGAGGACACCGACGGCTTGGATTTGTCATGGGGCAACTGGGAAAACGCGATGGAACTCGTCGACAAGACCATCAAAGGAGAGGGCGTCGGCGCAAGGCTCTCCGGTGGAATCAAATCGCTGCCCCAAGCCCTCGGCGCAGAGTCTGGGGTGGTAGACGAGCTTCGGAGCAAGGTGCTGGACGTGAAGGGCGAGGGCGTGGTCATGCACGACCATCGCCAGTTCTGGAGCGTGTTCTTCGGCGAGCTCATTTCCGGCTCGGGACCCAGCATCCAGGGCACGGGCGCCGACGCCAATGCCCGTCCGGAACTCGGCTACCCGGAGACAATGCCCGGTGTTGCGCACAACATGGAAGAGGCGATCGCCAAGGTGAAACCGGTGTGCGACACTCAGTTCGCCAAACTCTTCGCCGACACCCTAGGCATCTGCATGTTTGCCGTCCGCGGCGTCGAAGGGTCCGTGGACCTCACGTCCAAGAGTCTGGCACAGGCCGTCGGCTGGGACGACTTCACGTTCGATGAGGGCATGGCCGTGGGCGAACGAGTGACCAACATGATGCGGCTGGTGTATGCGAGACGCGGGTTCACGAAGGCCGACGAGTTCGACGTGTCCGCAAAGCACCTCGAGCCGCCGCCGGCCGGACCCTCGAAAGGGTTGAGCATCGAGCCGTACCTGCCCGCGATGGTCGACGAGTACTACCGCAATATGGAGTGGAACGTGGACACTGGATTTCCCACCGCGTCGACCCTCCGCCGTCTCGGCATGGACGAGTTCCTCGAAGAGCCTGCCCTGCGGTAGACGGCGCGCCGTGAAATGACTCAAAGGCTCCGACCAGCGCCCGCTATCGGAGCCAGTTGGGTCAGGCTCGGATGAGTTTTCGACGCCTGATCGTTCGCCAAGTGAAAACCGAGGTCAGCGCCAAGGCCATTGCTATCAAACCCCACTGGGAAAGACCCGGAACAGGTGTAGCGGCGGCCACCTCGAACGCGCCAATGTCGCTGGCCGAACCTTGCGGCCGCGCCGTGCCGATCTGGTCGGTCGCCGGAGCAGAGCCGTCATCTCCCGCGTCTATAGCAGGGCTGCCGGACTGCAGAGCGTGAGTGAACGTACTGCCGCCGTTGTTCTGCAACGAGCCCA
>CEQE01147122.1_pt1 | contig 15720 bp, 14 predicted proteins | sample 356201 | NCBI WGS metagenome assembly CEQE01 (sample SAMEA2619970, study PRJEB7988) | marine metagenome | biome: marine biome (ENVO:00000447); feature: mesopelagic zone (ENVO:00000213) & marine oxygen minimum zone (ENVO:01000065); material: "saline water (ENVO:00002010), including plankton...
ATAACTCAACCAAACGCGAAGAGGAAAACAGGTAGCTCCATGCTTACGTCATCGCATATCTCTAGGCCTCGGAGAACAACTATGCGATTAGATGAATTCCCAACGGTGACCGCAATTGTGCTGGCTTACAATGGAGGAAAAGACCTCATCATTTGTGTCGACTCCTTAATCAAATCAGTTTACCCGAATTTACAAATTCTAGTAGTCGATAATGCCTCTGTTGATGGAAGCGTTGAGGAACTCAGGAAGAAATTCCCCGGTGTTGAAATCGTTGTTAATCAGAACAATTTTGGTTATGCAGCTGGTAACAACATAGGAATTATGAGATCCTCTGATGAATTCATAGTACTGATCAATCAGGACGCAATGGTCAGTCCAGATTGGTTGGGACATCTTATAGATGCCGCAAAGAGGCACAAAAATGGCGCATTCTTTCAGCCAAAGATCCTTCTCTCATCAAACAAGCCAATAATTGATTCTGCAGGAAATGAAACGCACTTACTTGGCTTTGGTTTCCCCAGAGGATTGGGGGAAGTTGATCGAGGTCAATATGAGAATATTCGAGTACTGGGTCACGTCTCGGGCTCGTGCTTGTTGATTCGTCGTACTGCGCTATCGACTATTGGTCTCCTGGATCCCTTTTACTTCATTTACAATGAAGATACTGATCTTTGCTGGAGAGGATCGATATTAGGTTGGAGAAGCTATTATGTACCCACTTCTGTAGTATATCATGATCACGTAACAAGTCTGTCTGAGTCCAAGTATTATTTCCTAGAACGTAATAGACTAGCTACTGTCTTGAAGAATTATCGTAAAAACACCCTAGTTCTCTTGCTTCCTCTATTGCTTGGTGTGGAATTGTTGATGCTTCTATTGGCTCTTTCTAGATTCTGGCTTGGATGGAAGATTCGAGGTTATGCGGATTTGATCAGGGCACGTGCGTATCTCTCGTCTGCACGATTACGAATTCAATCTAGTCGGCGCTTGGATGACCGAGTGGTAATGAATAACTTTTCCATTACCTTTCACCATTTAGCCTTTCGAGGACTATCTGATGCTGCTAACCGAGTTTTTACAGCATATTACTCCTTTATACGAAAGTATGTTAGATAGATTCAATCAAATACCTCTCATATAATAGAAGCCAGAAGAAAAGTAAGCAAATAGATTAGTGCCGAAGACTTTATCACTTCACACTAGGATCATATGAAAATCAAACAATAGGTGGAACCACGACTACTTTTAACAAAAGGTCAGTGCTTGTCTGTATACCTGCTTTCAATGAGGAAAAGTCAATAGCAGGTGTCATATTAGCCGCAAGAAAGAATTCAAACGCGGTCATAGTCTGTGATGACGGATCAACCGATATGACAGTCGAGATTGCAGAGGCACTGGGCGTAGAGGTTGCAAGACATTCAGAGAACCTGGGTAAAGGGGCAGCTCTTCGCACGCTGTTCGAGAGATCTCGTCAGATGGATGCAGAAATTATTGTAACTCTAGACGGCGACGGACAACATGATCCTAACGAGATCCCGAAGGTCATCCAACCACTTCTTAATGGTGACGCAGACATAGTTAACGGTTCGCGCTTGAATGAGGAGGTAGAAATGCCTAGGCATCGTACTTTTGGTAACAAGGTTCTTTCTTTCTTTACAAATCGGTTTGCTGGTCGAAATATTTCTGATACTCAAAGTGGTTTTCGAGCCTATACAAGGCAAACAATAGCCATGCTAAATGTGACTGAAGATGGTTTAGGAGTTGATTCGCAGATTTTACTTGATGCTGGAACAAGAAAATTACGAATAGTTGAAGTTCCTATAACTTGTAGTTATGATGGATCCTCCCGAGATCGCAGCGTAGTAGGCCAAGGTTTCCATGTAATAGCTGCCATCCTTCGGGTTGTGGTGGAAAGAAGGCCGTTAATTTACCTCGGACTGCCTGGCCTGATAAGTATGGCTTTAGGCGTTGCCCTCCTTACGTATACTTTGATATTGTACAATGAATCTGCTTATTTCAGCATACCCATATCTTTGATTGCAGTTACAACAGGAATTATTGGTATCTTGCTCACCATAACTTCACTCATACTATATTCGATAGGTAACCTTGTACGAAAACTGCGACTAGAAAGATAGTCACGTCAACGTTAAGGCCTCCTAATCATCGAGTGCCTACTGGCTGTACATCTGATTTCTTCATTGGCCCAAAAAAGCAAAATAGCGAAGAAAGCTTCAGTTACCACATCGTCTTGCGCCTCATCTTGATAGGCTATGGAGTAATTGGACAAGGCCTATCTGAGCTTCTAATTGCTCGCGAAAGAGAGCTGTCCAGCAGCTATGGCCTTAATCCTCGTGTTGTAGGCATAGCAGATCAAAGAGGAGCCCTCATGGATCCTAGAGGCATCAACCTACCCAAAGCCCTTGAAGCAAAGAGAAAGAAAGGGTCGTTAAGTCTGTCAGGATCTGATTACCATAAAGGAATGTCCGCCACGGAGTTGTTGCGTTCAGTTGAAGGAGAAGTTGTAGTAGAGATGACTCCCACTAATCTTAGGGATGGACAACCAGGCCTCCTACATATCGAAAGCGCACTACGTTCCAAGATGAATGTGATAACTGCAAACAAAGGCCCTCTAGCTCTGGCTATGCCGGTTCTCCTCGAATCAGCAAAATACCACGGCGTTCATCTTCGCTTTAGTGGAACAGTTGGTGGCGGGACCCCAATCCTGGAATTCGGCAAGACATGTCTGAACCCGGATAAGATAACCGCTATACAGGGCATTCTAAATGGGACCACAAATTTCATCTTGACTCGAATGGAGCAAGATGGAAAGAGCTTCAATGAATCCCTTCAACTTGCCCAAGAACTGGGCTACGCAGAAACCGATCCGAGTCTAGATATAGATGGTTATGATACCGCCGCTAAACTTGTCATAACCGCAAATTGGCTCATGGCTAAACGTTCCACTATCAAGGATGTTTCAATCACTGGCATCAGAGAAATTACTCAGAAAGATATTCAACGTGCCAGAAAGAAGGGAAATGCGATCCGTTTGGTTGGAACAACAGAGGGCGATCATCTAACGGTAAAGCCTATTGAGATTGCCTATACAGATCCACTCTGCGTGAAGGAAGCTCTAAACGGCATTAGGTTAATCTCTGAATTCGTAGGTGAAGAAATAGTTATTGGGAAAGGTGCGGGAGGCCTAGAAACAGCTTCAGCTATTTTGCGCGATATGCTAGCTATTCGGGAGAGACTTGTGAGCGGGTGATTCGAATGAAGATCGTCATGAAATTCGGCGGAAGTTCTGTTGCTAATGGAACTATGATCAGACGCGCTGCTGAGATCGTTGCCAAGGAGAGTACTCAGAACCAGATCACTGTAGTAAGTTCTGCCATGGAAGGAGTTACAGACAGCTTGTTAACGATGGCTTCGGAGGTGAGCAATAGAGGTGCTGACCCCATACAAAAATTCGTCAGAGATCTGTATGAAAGGCATCTTTTAGCAATACAACTTGGAACAGAAAACTCCGATTTGCAACGTCAAGCAGAGAAGAAGCTCAAGAAACAACTACATGATCTCGAGGAGGTTTTTACAGGTATAGCAATTCTAAGGGAGCTCACACCGCGTTCAAAAGACCATATCCTCTCGTTTGGAGAACAACTTTTGGTACCAATATTTGAGACGGTATTGCAAGACCTCGGGTTGAAGGCGAAGTCAATCACCGGAAAAGAAGCAGGGATCGTTACTGACGATATTTTTGGGGATGCTAGCCCTCTGAAAGAGCAGACACGCGAAAGTGTAAGACGAGAAGTTGGAAAAATATTGCGCAGGGAGACTATCCCGGTAATTACAGGATTTGTAGCGGCAAATCAAAATGGAAATTACACTACTCTGGGAAGAGGAGGTTCCGATTATACGGCTACCATAATAGGTGATTCTCTAGATTTCGATGAGGTCTGGATCTTGACAGATGTGGATGGCTTTATGACTTCGGATCCGCGACTTGTCCCTGAGGCTCGCCTACTTTCCACTATTTCTTACTTAGAAGCGATCGAAATGGTAGCTTTCGGGGCTAAAGCAATGCATCCCAAGGCCCTTATTCCAGCTGCAGAGAAAAAAATACCAATACGGATCAAAAATACCTTCAATCCAAAGAGCTCTGGAACTCTTATTGCCGAAACTGAGATGGTTCCCTCCAAGCGAATAGTAAAAGCTCTTGGACTCATTAGAGATGTGGCAATGATAAATGTCTCAGGTACAGAAATGGTCGGTAGGCCGGGGATGGCCGGTCGTATATTCGATATACTGGGAAAGAATGGAATCAACATCCTCATGATCTCACAGAGCGTATCTGAGGCAAACATCACGTTTCTAGTCAGTCGGAACCTTTCTGCGCGAACTGTAAGCGTACTTGAGATAGCTTTCCTGGGAAAAGGGTTAATCAGAGAAGTTAGGGCTGAAGACAATGTCAGTGTCATTTCTGTACTTGGCGCCGGAATGAGGGGCACACCGGGAATAGCAGCTAAGGTTTTTGGTGCAGTTGCATCACATGGTATAAACGTGAGAATGGTTGCTCAAGGATCTTCTGAGCTTAACATCTCCTTTGCAGTGCAAGAGCAAGACTGTGAAGAAGCTCTCCGCGTAATTCACAAAAAGTTCAAGCTAGAGATGAATAATTACTAAACAGGGCGTCGAGTAACTACTCCTGTCAAAAACTGCAGAAGTTCAAGACCCTGTGTAGCTTGAAGTCCTACCGTGTAAAAGTAATTAAGACCAATCGTGATAATATTTCTGTGCTGAATGCAGCTGTAGTAGGAGCTACTGGAATTGTAGGCCAGCAATTTCTCGGATCCCTTCTCGGCCATCCATGGTTTCGCGTCAGCGGTCTTGCTGCCTCAGGACGTTCTGCGGGTAAATCTTATGCTGAAGCTCTCCAGGATGACGCTGGAGCTTTACGTTGGTATTGCGAAGAACAACTGCCAGAAGAATGGGCAAACTTACAAGTTCAAGACGCCGAAAAGCTGAAAGCTTCGGACTACGACGTTATTTTTACAGGAGTAGAGTCTGATAGTGCCTTGCTCTTGGAGACACATTTTGCAAAAACGACCCCTGTCATAAGCACCGCCTCCGCCTTTAGATATGAAGAAGACGTTCCTCTTCTAATTCCAGGGATCAACTCTGATCATGCAAAGCTCATCACCCACCAGAGATTACGGAGAGGGTGGAAAGGCTTCGTTGCTCCAATTCCCAACTGTACAGTCACTGGTCTCGCAGTTACGCTCAAGCCACTGCTAGACGAATTTGGATTGAAGGCCGTATTGATGACGTCTCTCCAAGCTCTTTCAGGAGCAGGAAGAAGCCCTGGCGTCAGAGCACTTGACATAATTGACAACGTGATTCCTTTCATACCGAAAGAGGAAGAGAAAGTAATGCATGAGGGTAGAAAAATCCTAGGAACGGTGGAAGCTGAAGGTATTCAAGCCGCGTCGGTAAAGATTAGCTGCACCTGTATGCGTGTAAATGTAAAAGATGGTCACACCGAGTCAGTCTTTGTTTCAACTGAGAAGCCATGTCCCCCTGGAGAAGTGAAGAAAGCCATGAACTCTTTTGCTTCTGTTCTTGACAAGAGCGGCCTTCCCAGTGCACCAGAACGGATGATAGTCTTACAAGAGGATCCGTACAGACCTCAACCGCGCAGAGACAGAGACACCCATGGTGGAATGGCTACTGTCGTGGGACGTATAAGAGAAGACGATGCGATGAAGAATGGTATCAAATATGTACTGGTAAGTCATAATACAAGAATGGGTGCAGCTAAAGGAGCTGTACTCACGGCTGAAATGCTAGTTAAAGAGAATTACATTTAGCTAGTAAATCATTCTAGAAAAAGAACAGCGTGGTCATTTCCTTTCAAAATAATGATAAAGATTTAAGTTTATTAACTTCTTTTCTAAAAAGTTTGAGGTACGGGGAGAAGTACTTGGGGAAAATTGATGACATAGACATCAAAATCTTGACAGAGCTAATCAAAGACGCTAGCTTATCAGTCCCAAGACTCAGCAAGAAAATTAATGTAAATTCCTCAGTCGTATACAGCAGAATCAAGCGGCTGATCAAACGGAATATAATAAAGAGATTTACGGCGGAAATAAATGAGGAGAAGCTAGGCTACTTTGTGACGGTAGTCACAGGTCTGAATATTGATTCAAGATTTAGTGAGACGATTATGAAAGACCTGACAGAGCTACCTGAAGTAAGACAAATAATTGAGGTGACAGGCAGGTTCGACCTAATTGTCGAGGCGAAATCTCGTTCCCTAGAAGAATTGCACGAGGTAGTCTCTTCAAAGATCGGCCGCATAAAAGGCGTCCTCCACACTGAAACCTTTATCGAAATGAAGAAGATATGGCGCGAACAAAAGTACGTCCTTCCCAATGTACGCGCATGAGCCTTAACCATGTTTATACGCTGCCTCTCAAGTGAAACCTCCTTTTGCTAGCTCAATAAGAAATGAGCGGGTCGGGCGGGATTCGGACCCGCGACCCCCGGGTTAAAAGCCCGATGCTTTAGGAGCATTCCCATGCTCTACCTGTCTGAGCTACCGACCCACTAAGCGACAACCTTTGGAAGTTAAGGGATTTTGCCGCTCTAACAGTCCCAATTCGTCATCCATTATCAGCTTTGCGCTCTCTTCTTTGAAGAGAAATCATGATAATATGAGGCGCCGGCACCACCGCTTCGCGAGACCTTCCGGACCTCACTAACACGATGGCGGTGACGGGTTTAACTTCCGGGTTCGGAACGAGACCGGGTGGGACCCCGCCCCTATGGCCGGCTGAGTTATTATCGTTCGTCTAGCTTACTTAACCTTTATCGATATATGAAATCTGTGTTTAGTTAATCACAAAGGAGGAACTCGATAGCCGTAAAGACTCTCTGCCATCTTGCTCAGGCTATTGAACAGATAATTAGGTGTTTCAGCAAACAATCGTTCTCTCGTGGCAAAACCTTCTGAAATAGCAGCTGAGCTAACTCCTGCCGCTTTAGCTGCCAAGATATCTTCAGGTGTATCCCCTACATAGAGAACCTCGTGTGGTTCAACCTTAACCTTCTTTATTACCCCAAGAATCAGAAATGGCGATGGCTTCATCATATCTTTTTGAGTACTAAAGGCAGTAATATCGAAATAGTTTTGTACACCAAACTTCACCAATTCGCGCATAACTCGAGCTTCTTGGCCATTTGAAACTAATGCAATCTTGTTTTTTGATTCTTGTTTTAGGTAAGATAATACAGGTCGAACATCAGAATATAGCTGTGGATTGTACCCTTTGTAGAACTCTATCCAGAGTCGATCTGCTTCCGGCCAGTCTTTTTCATGTATCCCCATCCTTTCGTAGAAGGTGTACCATCTAGAGCTCCCTTTACTCCTCAGGAAGTCCATGGTCACTGGAGGAAGGTCGAAATTATCCAAGATTCGATTATAGACTTTGAGAACTTGCACTCGTGAATCTAGAAGTACACCGTCCCAATCGAAAGCGATCACTTTTGTCATCTAAATCAGCAGGTAACATTGAGGATTTTTCTGCATCGTGTATAGTGTTTTCACATTAGTATTTTCACATTGTCAAGATCCGTAACATCCTAGGGATTCGAGGCTGCTTTATTGACCAAGTCTATAATGTATGTTTCCAATCACGTTGACTTTTTCGTGCCATGACTAAGATTGCGAAGGAGATCGTGACTAGATTCCATGACCTTGAGGAATATTTCATCTCCTAGAGACGAATTGGTTTCCTCGTACATTGAATCTCCAGGCTCTATCCATTCCTACTCTAATTCCAATGCGAGGAGAGGAATCAATGTTGATCTCTTTGTAGCTTTTATCCTCAGTTATGAGCAGCTTCCTTGATCTCGTAAGATCGACCCCACTCATTTTGATTCCTATATTAAGAGCTTTTGTTAGTCTTCCTGGACCAGCCATTAATTGCCGCGTATCCTGAATTCCACGGTTCTTTTTCATTAATGCAATTCCATCCAAAGGCTCTAGTGCTCTTATTAGCGCAGCCCCCGGAACGCCAACATCGTGAGCGACTACGTTAAGGCAGTAGTGGGTTCCATAGATGAAGTAAATGTAAGCACATCCTGGTCTTCCAAACATTACAGAATTCCGCGACGTCTTATTTCGGTGGGCGTGGCTAGCTGGATCCTCCTTTCCTCCATAGGCTTCGACCTCGACTATACGGCCTGAGAGAAGCTGGGAGTCCGACTCGTGTATGACCACCTTTCCAAGCAAAGCTTTGGCTACATCAGCTGTTTCTCTTTGGTAAAATTCCAAAGGAAGGGGAACAAGTGGTCGGTGCATTGGTTATCGACTTCGATTTCTTTTTTCGTAATCTTAACAGAAGAAAACGACGAATATTATTTGATCCCATAATTTACAATTACTCCATGTTAGAAAATTTTCATAAACTAGACACATTGCCATACCATGCCTCCAAAAGACGTCTATATGGCCGTCGGCGTTCTTTCCCAAAACGCTTTATTGGCTTGGTTAAATGTCTCTGGGATCGAGGAGGTGGAAGGTAAAAGCCAGGGGCTATGTTCCTTGGTTGGGTGACTCTAAGTTTAGGTATAGGCGGAACGCGGGCACGGCATTTGCGACATCGAAGCCCTTGGCGATAACCCATAGAAGTCATGCTGCCTCCACAGACAAGGCAAAGAGGGTTGAATGTCCTATAGACCGGTATACATTCTTCTACTAGTAGAAACTCCAGATTTAGGACCAAAGCATCAGTACTGCTCGCGGGTCGAATGCCGCCTCCAACTTGAACTCTATCGCCTTTTTCGAGCAATAATACTTTTTGACGTAAGGAATCTGATGGTTCATATGCTGCACATTTCAGCGATCCCAGTTTTGTAGAAAGCTCAAAAAAGACGTGGCCCCCACGCTCAATCCGTGGATGATCCATTACCGTACCGCGAACACTACCAGCCTCGTGTGGCTGTAACCCTTTGAGCGTTTGTAAATGTTCAGATGTCCCCTGATTGCTCCTATAGATTACATATCCTTGCACTTGCTCATCCAAATCTAACATCCGGATGGCATTCATAAGGCTAGATGGAGTTTCGCCTCTAATGCCTAGAAGTACTGGATCTGGTCCCCGCGGAGCAATTAATATTCGTGACGACTTCGGATCCGAATTATTGAATGTACTAGAGCGGAAGACCGAGTCCATCTCGAAGACCGAAGCTTTACCTATTTTACGAAGAAAGCCCCAATTTTTGGGGTGTCTATAACAGATTAACTCAAAAGTGTGATCTTCATTGAGAGGATTTCCTATAGCAGCAACTGCACCTATCAACCCTCTTCCACCGTTAGTTGAAAAGGATCTCAGATGCAATTGTTTAATCAAATCTCGAGCTCTTGATATAGAGAGGACAGTCTGCAAGGCTTCTTGAGAAAAAATTCTTAGCATGGAAGGGATCCTGTCCCCTATGAAGAGGACAAGACCGGGTTCAGGTTTTTGGTTTAATGGATCAGTGGGTAATAACGAATTTCGTAGAATCCATTTTGCTGCTGCAAAAGCTTTCTCAGGCGCTGGAACTTTGAACCGTAATGCTATCGCTGCGTTTCCACGTGTTTTATAGGGGATGTTAGGATTTAGCCTAATCAGATTCGGATAGTCAGTAAACTGTGCGCCTAATTTACCTAGCTTTTCTATAATTAACGAAGCGATGTATGTGGTACATCCCCCAGCTTGGCTATCAGTATCATCGATTCCAAGATGGCATTGCAAAAGGTAGTGTTAGCTCTCTACTACTATCATGGTTAAGGTAGATCTTACCTTCTCTAATCGACGAATCTTCCAGGTAATAGTCTCTTTCACTTTTTCCATTGATGGACCCTCTATCTTTGCGACAATGTCATAGACGCCGTAGACTACGAAGACTTCTTTCACGTTCTCGATACTTCTCAGCTCTTTGACTAGATCTTCCTCTGCTCCAAGGTCTGCATTGATAAGGACAAAGGCCATTGACAAGATGAACGACAAGTAGCGGGTTTACGTTACTCTATTAAATATTCTGTTGAATTGCTTATATTTACTAAGTAATTATGTAAAGAAATCTGTAATATTTGGGGAAGGGTTGGTTACCTAGTCTAGTCTTAATATGATTTCCTGGACTAACAACTCAGAAGCGGTACTAACGATGATAAGAAAGAATGGTGGTTTTTTATTAATTGGGAAACATTACCCAAGTGCTTGAATACCTGTTCACTCTTTAGAGAGACTGGTTCTTTCCTCAGAATTGATCTAGATATTCCATTGTTTCACGAATTGTAATGACGTCTGCTCCCCGTATGTGAAGATCACACAAATTAGATTTATGAGGAATGAGGCCTTTTCCGTCACCAACGCATTCCTCAGGGAGAATAGTTCGATAACCCAAGCTATATGAATCAGTAGCACTGGCTCTGACGCAACCTCCAGTATGACAGCCAGTTATGATAAGAGTATCGACTCTCATTCGGTTTAGGTAAAGCGCCAAGTCCGTACCAATAAACATTGAATTCGTCTTCTTCGTAATGATTACGTCGTCGTCTTTGGGTTCCAATTTATCGATCACTTCTACACTATCTGTTCCCACAATATGTCCGGTCAACGTAGTCATTTTGTTTGGCACAAAATCCTTCATATCTGCTCTGAAACCTATAACACTGTAAAACAGTGGAATATGTTTCTCTCTTGCCTTCTCTAGAAGGATTGCAGTATTCTGAATTGCTCTTCCTATAAGACCAGTTTCTCGAATGTTCTTCTGGAAGTCTATAATTAGAATAGCAGGGGTCTTTCCAAAACCCAGTCGTTTAGATGGAATAGCATAGTCAATAAAATATTCCACAAGCCATTCGTCAATGAAGTTGGGTTTTCGTGGTTCCTCAACGTTAACGAGAGTCAATGGATCCAATTTCGGACAACTACTATAACCTATAAGCAATTCCTTGCGCCACTCTGTTTGGTTTATTGCTTTCCTTGGTGGAGGGCTTTTTATCTAGCATTATGATATCAAGGGGTTAGTGTGACCACTAACTGGTTAAGATAGAAAAAACAAGGCATCATTACCTGCCCAATTCTCCTGATCACATAACGCGTCAAATGCTTAATGAGATTGGTGTTAGCTCAATTGAGGAACTCTTTTCAGATATTCCAGAACACCTTCGTCTGTCTAAACCTCTGAAACTACCCCCCTCTTCAACTGAGTGGGAATTATCTAGTAATGTTGAGAAAATCCTCAACAAAAATAGAACATATCCAGAATATCCTTGTTTTCTTGGGGGAGGCATAGCACCACATTATGTCCCCGCTGCAGTGGATGCGATCACGTCGAGATCTGAGTTCTACACTGCGTACACTCCGTATCAACCTGAAATAAGTCAAGGAATGCTTCAGACCCTTTTTGAGTATCAGAGCCTTATTTGTGATATTACAGGCATGGATGCCGCCAACTGTTCCATGTATGATTGGGCGTCCGCATTAGGGGAAGCGGCCAGGATGGCGGTAAGAGTAAAACGCAAACGAAATATTGTTGTCTCAGCCTCATGTGGTCCCGAACGTCTTGATGTTCTTCAGATCTATTGCAAACCTCTAAGCATAGAGATCAAGGTAGCAGATTTTGACTGGCAGACCGGAGAGTCGAGTACAGAGAAAATACTAGACCTTTTTGATGACAATACAGCAGCAGTTTACATTGAAAATCCAAATTTCTTTGGAGTAATCGAGACGCAAGGGGCGTCGTTAGCAGAGGAGATCCATTCACGAGATGCTCTAATGATCGTAGGGATCGATCCGATTTCTCTTGGAGTCCTAAAGTCTCCTGGTGATTATGGAGCAGATATTGTAGTTGGAGATGGACAGTCAATTGGACTTCACATGAACTTTGGGGGACCTACTATTGGGGTCTTCGCGGCACGCGGAGACTTATCATTCCTGCGCGAAATGCCTGGCAGAATAATCGGTCTAACTTCCACTCAAGAAAATGGTCAAAGGGGTTTCAGTATGATCCTTCAAACGCGCGAACAGCACATCAGGCGAGAGGGAGCTACATCTAATATCTGTACGAACCAATCACTATTAGCAGTAAGTGTAGCTGCATATCTTTCACTTATTGGAGGTGAAGGCCTTAGGAAGATCGGTGCAAAAATTCTTTCAAATTCCCATCTAGCAGCTGAACAAATCGCGTCCCTGGATGAAGTAAAATCCCCGCTGTTCACGGGAGCGTTCTTCAAAGAGTTTGTAGTCGAGGTTTTAGGGAAGAAGGAAAAACAAAGGACTACGACAGACCTACATCTACGGCTAGGCCTTAGAGGTATCCACGCAGCATATCCTCTGGGACAATATTTCAAAGGCCTTAAAGATTCTGCCCTCTTTTGTGTAACTGAGATTCATAAGAGAGAAGAAATCGAGCAATTAGTTCTTGCATTGTCTTCAGAACTAAGAGATTAGGATGTTTGATGATTATGACCACCCGTAATCACTACCAACAAGCAATCTGGAATGAACCTCTCTTGATTGAGCAGAGCCAGAAAGGGAGACTGGGACATTCCCTTCCTAGAATAGAAGGAACAGAAGAAAAAAAGGCCCTGAATTGTATACCTGAACTCATGAAAAGAGAAAATGACCTAGACCTGCCTTCCCTATCAGAACCTCAAGTTGTCAGGCATTTTACTCGTCTCTCTCAGATGAATTTTGCTGTCGATCTAGGAATGTATCCTCTTGGCAGCTGTACGATGAAATACAATCCAAAGATCGCAGAATGTCTTGCAATAAACCCTAAGATCACGAGAAGTCATCCCAACCAATCTCCTGAAACTGTCCAGGGAATTCTGAAAATCCTGTACGAGCTTTCTAAGATGCTAGAAGAGATTAGCGGTGCTAAGCGGGTATCTCTTGCACCAGCTGCTGGTGCCCAGGGAGAATTTGTGGGCGCCCTAATAATGCAGAAGCGAAACCAAGAGAGAGAAGAAAATGACCGTAATGAAATGTTAGTTCCCGACTCCGCGCATGGAACAAATCCAGCAAGTGCAGCAAACGCGGGATTCAACGTTGTTAAAATCCCCTCTGATACAGAAGGACTGGTTGACGTTAAAGCAGTCGAGAACGTAGTTTCCAAACATACTGCTGGAATGATGCTCACAGTTCCCAACACTTATGGTCTATTCGAGAAGAACGTTGAGCAAATCGCGGGAATAATCCATGATGCTGGAGGACTCATGTACTATGATGGAGCAAATATGAATGCACTCCTTGGTCGAGTCAGACCTTGTGACCTGGGATTTGATATAGTGCATTTGAACCTTCACAAGACTTTTTCTACTCCTCATGGCGGTGGAGGTCCCGGAGCTGGTCCAGTAGCAGTAGTGAAAGAGCTTGAGGAATTTCTTCCTATTCCTCTTATTGAACATGATGGTGAACGTTATTTTTTTGACGAGTCTAACATGCCAAAAAGCATCGGAAAGATCAAAGATTTCTATGGAAACATAGGAGTGCTTTTTAGAGCATATGTATACATCATGATGTTAGGGGAAGAAGGGCTCAGACAAGTTTCGGGACAGGCTGTCTTAGCTGCCAACTACCTACTGCAAAAACTATCGAAAAAGTCATATGATCTCCCTTACAACCAAGGACTACCCAGAAAGCACGAGTTTGTGGTTAGTGCTAAACCATTACGAGATAAAGTCGGAACACGAGCAACTGATCTAGCAAAGTCTCTACTTGACGATGGATTGCATGCCCCAACGATCTATTTCCCATTGACCATCCAAGAAGCTATGATGATAGAGCCAACAGAGACTGAGGCTGTGGAAAATCTAAATACGTATGCTGGAGCCCTGAATCGTATTGGAGAAATAGCACTCAGTAATCCAAATGAATTAAGAGCTCGACCCAAATTCACAACAGTCGGCAGACTAAATGAAGTCCAAGCCTCACATCCTCGCAGTATTAGCTTGAATTGGCGGAAAATACGCATTGCAAGTACGTCAAACACGTAATGTAGCGGTGTAAGATGTGATCCCTAGGCTTTGTGTTTTGTACTATCTTTTCATATCCAGATAATTATAAGAAATTGATCATGACGGCTAGAAAAGATGACAATTCACCTTCGCAAGAGGGACAGAGCTCAGTAACTGTGAAATATTTTGCGATTATGCGGGAAATTACGGGAATGAAGGAGGAAATTATAGTTCTTGGCCCGAGGATAACTATAGAGCAAGCAATCAAAAAGATAGTTCAGACACATGGATCTAAGCTTGAGGAGTTTGTCTTTAGAGATGATCGCTTGAGGGAAGGTCTGACAATACTAGTGAATGGTCAGACGGTCGAGGAAGATAAATTTGGCCTGGTTGTTCTCAAGGGAGGAGACGAGATTGTAATTCTTCCTCCAATTGGCGGTGGCTCGCAGTGATGATTCTCAAGTGACTGACAAGACTCCTAGTATTCATCTTGAGAGCTATGGATGCAGTGCAAGTCTATCTGATTCTGAGATCGTCAAAGGAATACTAAGTGACGCTAAGTTCCATGTAGAAAGACATGGTGACATTCATAGTCAATATACAAGTCCTGATCTCAATATCATCATTACTTGCACGGTGAAAACTGCCACTGAGCAAAGAATGTTACATCGAATTCGAGAGCTCTCAAAGACTGGTAAGCCGTTAATTGTAGCCGGTTGTTTACCGAAAAATGAAAAGGAGATCATTGAGAAACTAGATCCATCAGCTTCGATGATTGGGCCTCGTTCTCTAGAAAAAACTCTGGACGTCGTTCATGGTAGTCTGAATGGCAAAAGAATTCTTCATCTTGAAGATGATCTTAGGCCTAAGCTTCTCCTTCCAAAGGTTAGAACCTCAAAAGTCATAGATGTAATACAAGTAGCTACAGGTTGCCTGAGTCACTGCTCATTCTGTGCAACAAAGTTGGCAAAGGGACATCTCTCCAGCTTCTCCCCCAAAATGGTCGTCAAACAAGTTCAGACAGCTGTGAATACGGGGTACAAAGAGATTTGGCTAACTTCTACAGATAATGGACCGTATGGTCATGACATAGGTACCAATATGGCTTATCTCGTAACTGCTGTTACTCACAGTAAAGGAGACTTCCTCATAAGGGTAGGAATGATGAATCCGCTCTTTATCATGAAGATTCACCATAACCTAATAGAAGCTTATCGCAGTCCCAAAGTTTTCAAATTTCTTCACCTCCCAGTTCAGAGTGGTAGCGATGAAATTCTTCGTTCGATGTCGCGAGGCCACAGTGCTGAAGATTTTCTCGATATAGTATCTGCTTTTCGAAACAAATTTCCGAAGATAGCTCTAAGCACAGATATTATTGTGGGTTTTCCAGGAGAGACGGAAGAGGACTTTGAATCTTCGGTTAATCTACTAAAAACAGTTCATCCAGATACAGTCAATCTCTCTCGATTTAGCCCTCGGATGGGAACTAGAGCTGCCAAAATGGTCCAAGTGCGTCCTGAGATTATAAAGGAACGAACGCAGTCGCTTCATAAGATCGTGCGAGCTATTTCGCAGAAACAAAATGATCAATGGTTAGGTTATGAAGGATCTGTGCTCATTGATGAGAAGGTACGGGGAGGATTTATTGGGCGAAACTTTGCGTATAAGCCTGTTTTCTTGCAATTGTCGTCAAGGGACATGCTTGG